>OCZV010000112.1_pt1 | contig 30101 bp, 38 predicted proteins | sample 1539051 | NCBI WGS metagenome assembly OCZV01 (sample SAMEA3113581, study PRJEB22503) | soil metagenome
GCGTCGTCGTCGATGATCAGCGCGTTCTTGCCGCCCATCTCGGCGATGACCCGCTTGACGTGGCGCTGCGCCGGTGGTGTGACCGCCGCCTGCTGGTTGATGGCCAGGCCGACCGGTCGCGAGCCGGTGAACGCCACCACCGCCACGTCGGGGTGCTCGACCAGCCGGGCGCCCACCACCTCGCCGAGCCCGGGCAGGAACTGCACCACCCCGGGGGGCGCGCCCCCCGCCACGAGGGCCTCGATCAGCCGCCAGGCCACCGCGGGCGACTGCTCGGCCGGCTTGAGGATCACCGGGTTGCCCGCCACCAGCGCGGCCACGGTCATGCCGGTGGGGATGGCGAGCGGGAAGTTCCACGGGGCGATGACCGCGGTCACGCCCTTGCCCTGGTACACGAGCCGGTTGGTCTCCCCCGGCGGCGACTGCACCAGCTCCGCGGCTGCCCCGTCGAGCCGGAGCATCTCCCGGCCGTAGTACTCGCAGAAGTCGATGGCCTCGCAGACGTCGGCGTCGGCCTGGTCCCACGGTTTGCCGGCCTCGAAGCACTCCAGCGCGGCGATCTCGTGACGGTGACCCCGCATCCAGTCGGCGGCCCGGAACAGCACGCCGGCCCGCTCGCGCGTCGGCGTGCGGCGCCAGTCGGTCGCCGCCTCGGCGGCGATGGCGACCGCGGCGTCGACGTCGGCGGCGGTGCAGGCGGTGGCCTCGGCGACGACCGTGGCCGGCTCGGCGGGATCGACCGACGCCAGCGTGCTGGCCGCCGTCACCCGTTCGCCGCCGATCAGCGCCGGCACCTCCTCGCCCAGGCCGGTGGCGAAGGCACGGACGGCGGCCGCCATCGCGCCGCGCGCCGGCCGCCGGCGGAACTCGGACACGGGCTCCGGCTGGTAGGGCGTCGGGTCGGCGGGATCGGTCGCCGGCCGGGGCTCCGCCCACCCAGGCGGCGGCAGGTCGCGGGGACCCGGCGAGGCCAGCAGCTCGTCGAGGTCGCGACCCTCGGCGAAGCGGTGGCGCACGAACGACTCGTTGGACGTGTTCTCCAGCAGCCGCCGCACCAGGTAGGCCATGCCCGGCACCAGCTCGCCCACCGGTGCGTAGACCCGCAACCGGAACCCCAGGCGCCGGATCGCCTCGTGCATGGGCTCGGCCATGCCGTAGAGCATCTGGATCTCGTAACCCGTGTCGGGGATGCCCTTGCGGCGGGCGTAGGTGATGGCGTACGCCAGAGAGCGCAGGTTGTGGGACCCGAACGCGGCCCGTACCTCGCCGTGGTGGTCGTGCAGCAGCCGCACGCAGCGCTCGTAGTTGGCGTCGGTGTCGGCCTTGTCCTCGAACACCGGCACGGGCCAGCCCTCGGCTCGGGCGTGCACGGTCTCGGCGTCCCAGTAGGCGCCCTTAACCAGCCGCACGGTGATGGGCTGCGGCCGCCGCGCCGACCAGGCGATCAGGTCGGCAAGGTCCTCACGGCTGTCGCGCAGGTAGGCCTGGACGACGATTCCGGCGGGCATGTCGGCGAACTCGTCCTCCGACAGCAGGTCCCGGAACAGCTGGAGCGTGATGTCCTTGGCGTCGTAGTGCTCCATGTCGACGTTGACGAACGCACCCCGTTCCCGCGCCAGCCGCAGGAGTGGTCGCAGCCGCTGCTTGGCCGAGTCCAGCCCCACCTCGCGTGACAGCGGCTCGTAGTGGGTGGCCAGCGCGGTGGGCTTGACGCTCACGTTGACCCGGTGCAACGGGCCCAGGTCGTCCCGCTCGAGGTGGTCGTCGGGCGCCCAGTGCCGGCTGGCATCGTCGAGCGCCACCACCAGCTCCTCGACCCGAGCCGCGTACCGATCGGCCTCGCTGCCGACGACGGTCTTCTCCCCCAGCACGTCCACCGTGAAGGTGCTGCCGGCCCGCCACAGCTCGTGCAGCCCCGCCACCGCCTCGTCGGCCGAGGCACCCACGATGAACTGGCGGGCCATCCGCATGATGTTGCGCCGGGCGATCCGGGCCTCGACCCGGGCCCCGAGCGGCACGCGGTCGGCGAGGTCGATGCCCACGTCGAGCGCCTTGGGGACGTCGACGCCATCAAAGTACTCTGAGAGGTGGCGGGCCACCTCCGGGGCACCGGACAGGGCGGGAAAGACGTCGACGAAGCGGAACAGCTGCGTCTTGAACCCACGCCGTTCCATGGCCCAGTCCATCACCCGGTCGCTCCACCACGAGCTCCGGAAGACCCTGGTGCGCCGACCCGTGCCCAGGTCCGCGATCCGGCGGGCGAGGGTGACGGTGTCGCGCTCGACCTCGGCGATCACGGGCTCAAGGTAGACGGTGCGCTTCGGCGCATGCGCCCCGCTCCCTTGGCGCCTTCGGCGCCCCGGCCGCTCGGGCCGGGGCCAAAAGCGCGATCTGGGCGCCCCACGGCGTAGCCTCGTCACTGCAACACCGCGCCCGGGTTCGGCGCGGGCAAGACAGATAGGCAGACGCACCATGGCAGTAGGCACCGTCAAGTTCTTCAACGCCGAGAAGGGCTTCGGGTTCATCTCGCGTGAGGACGGGAGCGACGTGTTCGTCCACTTCTCCAACATCCAGGGGACCGGTTACCGCTCACTCGAGGCAGGGCAACAGGTCGAGTTCGAGATCGGGCCGGGCCGCAAAGGCGACGAAGCCCAAAACGTCCGGGTGCTCTGAATCGGTGTCACGGCGGCGAACGACCTTCGGCAAGCTCCAGCGGGACCGCGACAAGCAGGCCAAGGCCCAGGCCAAGCTCGAGCGCAAGGCCCAGCGCGCGGAGCAGAGCGACGAGCAAGAGGACGCCGCGTCCCCTCCCGAGGTCGATCAGGCCAGGGTGTTGGCGCAGCTGGCCGAGCTGCACGCCGCCTACGACGACGGCCAGATGGGCCTCGAGGACTTCGAGGCCCGCCGCGCCGAGCTGACCAGCCAGCTGCGGGTCGACTGACCGCGTTCTGTCAGCGCTCAGTCGCCGTATCGCGCGTGAGTGCTGACAGAGGGATCACATAAGGCCCTGGTAGGCGCCGCCGTCGATCGACAGCGCGGTCCCGGTGATGAAGCGGGCGTGCTCCGAGCAGAGGAACGCCACCGCGGCGCCGAAGTCGTCGGGGTCGCCCACCCGGCCGACCGGGACGGACCGCCCGGCGGCGCCCAGGTCGCCGCCGTAGAGCTGCGCCAGCCGGTCGGTGGCGTGCAGGCCCGGCTGCACGGAGTTGACGGTGACGCCCTGCGGTGCCACCTCGGTGGCCAGGGTCTTGAGGAACGCCGTGGCGCCGGCCCGGGCGGTGTTCGACAGGATCAGCGTGGCCGACGGCTGCCGCACCGTCATGGACGTGATGGCCACGACCCGGCCCCAGCCGCGCGCAGCCATCGCCGGGACCGCGGCCTTGCACATCGCCACCGTCGACAGCAGGTTGAGCTCCAGGGCCGGCAGGTAGGCGTCGACGTCGGTGGAGGCGAAGGTGCCGGACGGCGGGCCCCCGGCGTTGGCCACGAGGATGTCGATGCCGCCCAGCGCCTCGTCGGCCCGGTCCACGAACCCGGCCGCGCCCTCGGTGCTCGACACGTCGGCGACCAGGCCCACCGCATCCCCTCCGGCGGCCCGGATCGACGACGACGCCGCCTCGATCCGGTCGGCGTCGCGGCCGCACAGCGCCACCCGTACGCCCTCGGCGGCGAGCGCCCGGGCGCAGGCCAGCCCCAGCCCGGCCGACGCCGCCGCCACGGCGGCCCGGCGCCCGCTGATCCCCAGGTCCATGCGCCGACGCTACTTTGGGTTAGGGACCGGTGGCCGAGGGAAGCGGGGGTTGCACAGCCCCACGCGAAACGAGACCGTCCGTGAGGATCACCGCATCCACCACCACGAGCCGCGCGACCGACGACGAACGCTTCCGTCGCTACCGGGCCACTGGCGATCGGGAGGTCCGCAACGCCCTCATCGAGGACCACCGCTGGCTGGCGGTGCACTGCGCCCGGCGCTTCGTCGGCAAGGGGGAGCCGCTCGACGACCTCGTCCAGGTGGCCATGCTGGGCGTGCTCAAGGCGGTCGAGCGTTTCGACCCCGACTACGGGGCCACCTTCGCCACGTTCGCCGTGCCCACCATCACCGGAGAGCTGCGGCGCCACTTCCGCGACACGACCTGGGCGGTGCACGTGCCCCGGCGGGCCCGTGACCTCCAGCACACCGTCAAGGTGGCGGTCGGCGAGCTGGGCCACCTGCTCGGTCGGTCGCCGACGGCCGAGGAGGTCGCCGAGCACACTGGAGTTCCGGTCGAGGAGGTGCTCGACGCGCTCGAGGCCGCCCGCTGCTACCGCAAGGTGCCGCTGGCCTCGAGCGGCGACGACGAGGATGGCGATCCCGGCGCCCCGGGCGAGGACGATCGCGGCTTCGAGGCGGTCGACGCCCGGATGACCGTCGACTGCCTCCTGCGCGAGCTGCCGGCCCGCGAGCGCCGCATCGTCGAGCTGCGCTACAGGAGCGGGCTGACCCAGTCGCAGATCGCCGCGATCATGGGGGTGAGCCAGGTCCAGGTGTCGCGCCTGTTGCGCGCCAGCGTGGCCCGCATGGGCGCCTCCTTGGACGAGGCCGGCCGGGAGGTTCTGTCATGACGACCTGTCAGCTCGTGTTCGTCGAGGACAAGCCCGAACGCGTGCTACTCGACGTGCTGCCGCTGGACCCGCTGCCCATCGACGGTTCGGTGGTGCCGGGCGGCTCGCCCGTCACGCTGAGCTTCCAACCCACCGGCGACGTGGACGAGCACTTGCAGATGGTCGAGCTGCTCGACCGGTGGCGCTGCGACGACGGGGTGATCGATCTCGCAGTGGTGGAGGCGGCCGACTTCGGCGGGCTGCGCTACGTGTTCACCCGCGCCGACGAGCAGCTCGTGCTCGACGTCGCCGCCTGAGGCCTCCCGGACAGGGCGGCCCCGGCCCGAGCGGCCGTGGGAGCGGGCAGCGCACGTCGAAGCCCGAGCGGCCCGGCGCCGAAGGCGCCAAGAGCGGGATGCATGTCTCGGCGCCTGATCGTCGCCGCCGTGGGGTACACCTCGCGGCGTGATGTTGGCCAGCACGACCTTCGCCGTCGACGACGACGTCGTGATCCGGCTGGTGGCGGCCAGCGTGCTGGGAGCGCTGATCGGCATCGAACGTGAGGCCAGCGATCAGCCGGCCGGCCTGCGCACGCACATCGCCGTGGCATTGGGGGCCGGCTTGTTCGGCGTGATCTCGACGCTGGGCTTCGTCGAGTTCGACCAGCCCCGGGCCGACTCGACGCTGCAGGCGGATGTGACGCGGGTGGCGTCCAACGTGGTGGTGGGCATCGGCTTCCTCGGCGCGGGCGTGATCTTCCGCCAGGGGAGCACCATCCGCAACCTCACCACCGCGGCCAGCCTGTGGACGGTCGCCGCGATCGGCCTGGCCTGCGGCGTCGGCGACGTGACCACCGCCGCCATCGCCACCGGCATCCTGTTGCTGGGGCTGGTGGTGCTGCGGCCGATCCGCTCGCTGATCCGCGAGCGCTGGACGACGAACACCGTGGACGTGCGGGTGCGGCTCCGCGCCGGGGCCGATCCGGCGCGGCTCATCGACCAGATCGGCGGCCGCCCCGACGTCGAGGCCACACAGCTCGCGATCGAGAAGGAGGGAGATCGGGCGGTGTTGGCCACCTCGGTCAGCGGGAATCCCGAGGCGGTGCGGCGCTGGATGTCGGAGATCGCGGCGTCGACCGACGTCGAAGCTGTCAGCGAGCAGTAACGCCGGAGGCATGGCGTCAGGCGTCAGCCCACGCCGCTGCCACGCAGGCGCTTGCGAGCGGTGAACGCCACCATGTCGCCCGAGCGCTCGAGCCCGTGGCCGTCGGTCACCACGTCGAGGATCTGCCGGCTGAGGTTCAGCCGGTCGTCGTCGATCGAATCGGCGACCGATGCCGCCGTGGTGCCCACGACCACCAGCGCATCCTCGGTCAGCTCGAACGCGAGACGCACCGGGTCGCCGTTACCCAGCTCGATGAGCGTGGCGCACAACTCGTCGACGGCGATGCGGAAGTCCTCGACCTCCTCGAGCGGCAGCCCGCACGAGGTCGCCACGCCGCTCGCCATCAGCCGAGCCAGGCGCATGTAGCGGCTGTCGGACGGCAATGACAGCTCGATCCGGCCGCCGTCCTCGTCGTGCATCCTCATCTTGCCAACCCCCGGAACACCACTACGGCCCCGCCGCCCGGCAGTCGCTCGACGTCGATGGGCGTCGACCCCTCTACCGCACCCTGGCGCGCCCGCTCGCCCGGCTCGGCGCCCGCGGCCGGGCCCGTCGGGGCCTCCTCCAGCCGGGCCTCCACCGCCGCGAACAGCTCGTCGGGCACGACCGACGACAGCGGCTTGCCGACCACCACGTCGCCCTCGAGACGCTGGCTGGCCCCCCGGCTCACGGCCCGGATCCGCCGGTCGTCGCCCAGCACCACCACTGGCGTGTCGAGCAGGCCCAGGACCACGTCGATGATGCTCTCCAGCTCGTCGACCCACTCCTCCCGGGAGGTCAGCTCGCCCGTGAGGCGCTCGATGTCTGCGGCCGCCGCCTCGATGCGGGTGCGCATCTCGGAGAGGAGCTCGCTCTGGTCGGCGGAGGCGTCGCGCGGCATGGCTGTCCCGAGGATCGTACGCAAGTGTGTGCGCGGGGCCCGTACGGGCCCACAGCAGGCCATACCCGTCGGCCGCCCACCCGATCCGTCCGAGAAGGTGTAGCCGGGCGCCTGGGCGGGAACGGACGATGTGTGCCGTCCGGCGTGCTGTCCCGCGAGGCCCGCCGTTGCCGGCGGGCCCTCGACGACCTGAACCGGGCATCCGACCGTGCCCGGGCCGTGCTGACAGTGCCCGAGGACACCGTGGATCGGCGCTGGGTCGAGGGTCGGGCCCACCGACCCGCCGTCGACCGGGAGCTGTGGGCCCTGCACGTCCGCTACGCCCGGCACCGCGACCGCGAGGCCTTGCAGAAGCTGGTCGAGCACTACCGCGGTCATGCCGAGGCCCAGGCCCGGCGACAGTTCCGGCGCGGCGAGCCCATCGACGACCTGACCCAGGTGGCCTACGAGGCCCTGCTGCTGGCCCTGCGGCGCTTCGATCCCGACCGCCGCACGCCGTTCCTCGCCTTCGCCAAGCCCACGATCGTGGGCTCGCTGCGCCGGCATTTCCGGGACGCCGGGTGGGCGATCCGGGTACCCCGGCGTGTGCACGAGCTGTCGACGCCGGTGCGGGACGCGCAGGAGCTGCTGACCCACGACCTGGGGCGTCCTCCCTCCCCGGGCGAGGTCGCCGACTTCATTGGGGTCGACGAGCACGAGGTGCTCGAGGCCCTGACCGCCGAGGACGCCCGCATCACCACCTCGCTCGACGCGCCCGACCCGGCCAGCGGGCTCCAGGCGGAGCAGGTGATCGGCCAGGCGGACCGGGGCTTCCTCGGCATCGAGAACCGCACGGCGCTCAGGCAGAGCCTCGAGCTCATGTCGGGAGACGACTGCGAGCTGCTCCGGCGCTACTTCCTCGAGGAGCAGACCCAGTCGCAGATCGCCGAGGCCCTGGGCTGCAGCCAGATGCAGGTGTCGCGGCTGCTGCGCAAGGCCATCCACCGCCTGCGCCGCCACATGCTGGGCAGTTGAGCGAGCGCACACCCGGGTTTCGGCACCCCGTCGGGGGGTAGCCGGGATCAACGACCAAGGCGAGACCACCAACAGGAGGCCACCATGGCGACCATCGTGCGAGACGTGATGATGCCCCGCCCAATCAGCGTCGATGCTGGGGCCTCGATCCGGCAGGCGGCCCAGGTGATGCGGGACAACGACATCGGTGACGTGCTCGTGGTAGGCGACGGCAACCTGCGCGGCATCGTCACCGACCGCGACATCGTGGTGCGGGTCCTGGCCGAGGGCCGCCAGCCGGAATCCACGCCCGTGGCCGAGGTCTGCAGCCCCGAGCTGGCGACCGTCGAGGCGGCAGCCGAGGTGGACAAGGCCGCCGAGATCATGCGCCAGCGGGCCATCCGGCGCCTGCCCGTCGTCGACGGCAACGAGGTCGTGGGGATCGTGTCGCTGGGCGACCTGGCGCGGGAGAAGGATCCCCGTTCGGCGCTGAGCGACATCTCCTCCGCCCCGCCCAACGCGTGACCACGGGCGCCCGCCGCCTCGCCGAGATCGCCGGCGAGGCGGCGCACTGCACGCGTTGCGACCTCTACCGGCGGGCCACCCAGACCGTGTTCGGCGAGGGGCCGGTGCCGGCGGTCGTGATGCTGGTGGGGGAACAACCCGGCGACCAGGAGGACAAGCAGGGTGCACCGTTCGTCGGGCCAGCAGGGCGCGTCCTCGACGAGGCCCTGGAGGCGGCACAGGTCGATCGCGGGGCCGTCTACGTCACCAATGCCGTCAAGCACTTCAAGTGGGAGGCGCGGGGCAAGCGCCGCATCCACAAGCGTCCCAACACCACCGAGATCGAGGCGTGCTCGCTGTGGCTGACCGAGGAGGTCGCCCAGGTGCAGCCGGCCGTCATCGTGGCCATGGGTGCCACCGCCGTGCGGGCGGTGCTGGGCAAGGCGCAGTCGATCACGCCGCTGCGGGGGCAGGTGCTGGACTCGGTGCTGGGGCCACCCATGGTGGCGACGGTGCACCCCTCGTCGATCGTCCGCATCCAGGAGCGGGACGATCGCCGTGCCGCGCTCCGCGGCCTGGTGGGCGACCTGCGGCTGGCGGCCGACGTGGCGGCGTCCACGCGGCCGTCGGGGTCGGCGGCCTCGGCGGACCGGTCCGCTCGGTCACGCCCGGTCTGAGCGGCTCGCCGGGGTACTCAGCCCCGGGTGCTCACGCGCCCAGCCGCCCCAGGTCGTGGAGCGGGGCTGCGACGAGCTGGACCAGTATCCACACCGATACGGCCATCACCGCCAGGGTCGCGACCGACTGACCCACGACACGGGCGATGCGCCAGCGGCGCGGGCGCTGCAACCGCACGACCAGCGACTCCCAGGCGGCATCCCAGTCGATGGGCTCCTGGTCTCTGCTGAGCTCCATGGCCGGTCCCCCTCCGAGCCGCCTTGTGTCCGCCGTCACAGTAGCCGCCTACAGTCCTCGTCTGTGGCGGAGCTGCAGCGATCGAGCCGGGATCCCGACCGCCTGCGTCTGGGCCTGGAGGCCTGGCTGGCGACCAAGCTGCCGTCGGGCGCCGCACCGGCGGTCGGCTCGCTGGAGAGCACGTCGGCCAACGGCATGTCCAGCGAGACGCTGCTGTTCGACGCCGAGTGGACCGAAGGCGGGGACCGCCGCGCCGAGCGCCTGGTGGCTCGGGTGGCGCCGGACGCCGGGGACGTCCCCGTGTTCCCGAGCTACGACCTCGACCGGCAGTACCAGGCCATCCGCCTGGTGGACCGGCTCACCACCGTGCCGGTGCCGCCGGTGTGGTGGTCGGAGCCCGATCCTGGACCGTTGGGGGCGCCCTTCTTCGTGATGAGCCGGGTCGACGGCCGGGTGCCGCCCGACGTCCTGCCCTACAACTTCGGCGACAGCTGGCTGTTCGACGCCGCCCCCGCCGACCAGCGCCGCCTCCAGGACGCCACCGTGCGCGTGCTCGCGGAGCTCCACGCCGTCGAGAAGCCTGACGAGCGCTTCGGCTTCCTGGCGCCCGACGCCCCCGGCGACACCTTCCTGCGGCGGCGGGTGGCGCACACCCGGGCCTGGTACGAGTTCGCGGCCGCCGGGGGCTGGCGCTCGCCGCTCGTCGAGCGGGGCTTCGCCTGGCTGGACGAGCACTGGCCGGCCGACGAGGGGCCCACGGTGGTGTGCTGGGGCGACTCCCGCATCGGCAACGTCATGTACGACGACTTCGCCCCGGTGGCGGTGCTCGACTGGGAGATGGCGGCGCTCGGCCCCCGCGAGCTCGACGTTGCCTGGCTGATCTACGGGCACCGCATCTTCGAGGACATCGCCGCCACCATGGGGCTACCGGGCATGCCCGACTTCCTGCGGCCCGACGACATCGCCGATTGCTACGAGGCGCTCACCGGGCACACACCCCGCGACCTGGAGTTCTACGGCACGTACGCCGCGCTTCAGTTCGCCATCGTGTTCCTGCGCACCGGGCATCGACAGGTCCACTTCGGCGAGATCGACCAGCCCGCCGACGTCGACGAGCTGATCATGAACCGGGAGCCGCTCCAGCGGATGCTCGCCGGCGCCTACTGGGACTGGTAGGGAGGGCGAATGATCCCCGTGCCGCTGGACGAGTACCCGATCCACCAGGCGCCCGTGTCGCTGCGGCACGTGGCCTCGAGCGACCGCAACTTCTACGACCGCTGCTACTTCAACGCCCATGACCGCACCGGCAACCTGTTCCTCGTCACCGGCCTCGGCATCTACCCCAACCTTGGCGTCGTCGACGCGTACGCCACCGTGCGCCGGGGCGACCGGCAATGGACCGTCCGCTGCTCCGACGCCCTGGACGACGGCGACGACCGGCTGGCACCCGCGGTCGGCCCCTACCGGGTCGAGGTGGTCGAGCCCCTGCGGCGCATCCGGCTGGTCTGCGACGGCGACGACCACGGCCTCGGCTTCGACCTGCGCTGGGAGGGCTCGTTCCCGGCGGTGATGGAACAGCCGCACGTCATGCGGGCGGGGGCCCGGGCGATCCTCGACGCCTCCCGGTTCGCCCAGGTCGGCACCTGGGAGGGCGAGCTGCGCGTCGACGGCGAGGAGATCACCGTGTCGCCCGACGTGTGGGTCGGCACCCGCGACCGGTCGTGGGGCATCCGCCCCGTGGGTGAGGGCGAGCCGGCCGGACGCCCGGCCGACGACCCGACGGCCGGGCTGTGGTGGCTGTACGTGCCGCTGCGGTTCGACGACTACGCCGTCGTGGTCATCGTGCAGGAGAACGCCGACGGCTACCGCATCCTCAACGACGCCACCCGGGTGTGGCCCGACGGCCGTGTCGAGCAGCTGGGCTGGCCGGAGGTCGAGGTCACCTACCGGTCCGGTACCCGGCTGCCCGAGCGGGCTGCCATCCGCCTCACCGAGCGGGGCGGCAAGCCGCTCGACCTCGAGGTCACCGCGCTGGGCCATGTGGCGCTGCACGTGGGTGCGGGCTACGGCGGCGACCCGGACTGGAGCCACGGGCAGTGGCGGGGACGGGGCTGGGTCGAGAGCGCGGTCTACGACCTGACCGATCCGGCGATCGTCGCCCGCCTGCCGTTCGGGGTGATCGACCACGTGGGCCGGGCCGCCTGCGACGGCGCCGACGGCTGGGGACTGTTCGAGCACGGCACGATGGGTCGCCACGACCCCTCGGGGTTCACGGGCTGGGAGTCGGTGGCGCCGTGACGGGACGGTCGTCGGCGTCCCGGGCCAGGTTGCCGTACGTCGGCTTGCCCGCCCGCTCGTAGGTGAGGAGCACCGCGCCGCCGGCGAACGTCGCGGAATCGGTCAGCCGCAGCGCGGTAGGGATCGTGCCGTCGGCGAACAGCCGCTTGCCGGTGCCGAGCAGGATCGGATAGAGCCACAGGTTGAGCACGTCGATCAGGCCGTGCTGCAGCAGCGTCTTGACGAGGTTGCCGCTGCCGATGACATGGACCTCGCCGTGGTCCTGCTTGAGCCGTGGCACGGCGTCCGCGACGTCGCCCTCGATGAGGGTGGAGTTGTTCCACTCGACGGCGCCCAGCGTGCGGGACGCGACGTACTTGGGGACGCGATTGAGCTTGGCCCCGATCGGATCGGGGGCGTTGGGCCAGTAGGCGGCGAAGATCTCGTACGTCTTGCGTCCCAGCAGCAGCGCGTCCATGCGCGCGATGTGGTCGCCTATGCGCTTCCCCGACTCCTCGTCGAAGTAGGGCGCCTGCCAGCCGCCGTGCTCGAACCCCCCGTCACGATCCTCGTCGGGCTCGCCGGGCGCCTGCATGACCCCGTCGAGCGTCACGAACATGTCGACGACGAGCTGTCCCATGGTGGCCTCCTTGCCGATGCTGTGGCTTCGGCTGGTAGGACCCCCGGGCGGTGCGGAACTCATCGCTCGGTCCGAGGTCGAGGAAATGGCTGCCGCCAGGCGTGGGCCATTTCCTCGACCTCTCGCCGGCGGTGCGCTGTCGCCCTGACTCAGCCCCAGATGGCGTCCACCCGGCCGTCGCCGAGCGGCGTCGGTGGATCGGGGAAGCTTCGGGCGATGCCGGCGGCGATGCGCCGGGCGCTCCACGCCACCACCGCAGCGTCGAGCACGTCGTCGGCACCGACACCGGCGGCGTCCCCAAGCTCGGGCGGCACCACGACGCCCACGCCCTCGAGGGCACACCGGCGCGCCGCCAGCCCCGCGGGCGTCCGCTTGCTGGCCACGATCGGCGCAGCGGTCAGCAGCGAGAAGGACACCTCGGGGTGGACCTCGTAGACCGGGCACGGCGCCGACGCCAACCACGCACCAACCTCGAGGATCTTGCGGCGGAGTCCCCACGCCTGGCGGCTGATGGCGCGACCGTCCAGGCTGCGGGCGACGGCGCAGGCGTCGGCGTACGTCGCCGCCTCGAGCACCGGGCGGGCCGGCGTGAGGAAGATGCTGCTGGCCTTGCGCCCCAGGTGAGCGCGGGCTGCGAGGTCCGCGGGTCGCAGCCCCGCCTCCGGCGGATGGAACGGCATGTCGATGCCGATGACGTCGAGCCGTGCGGCACAGGTCGTTGCGGCCTCGGCGGCCCGGACGAGCTCGCCGATGGACGCGGCGACCACCCCGACCGCCGACTGGTCCGGCGCCAGCACGACGCCCACCCAACCCGCCCGGCAGCCGTCGACGCCCAGGACGAGATGGGTTTGCCGACCGCCGGCGGGGAAGCTCACGCCTGACCAATCCTCCAACGGGAAGGATCGACCATGGCCGATACCGGCGCCAAGTCCGGCCTCCGGGGCATCCTCGAAGCCATCAAGGGCAAGTTCAAGGAGGCCACCGGTGCCGTCGCCGACGACGAGAGCCTCCGCCGGGAGGGACGGGCCCAGCAAGACAAGTCCGACGCCGAGCGCGAGGTCGCCAAGCACGAGACCGAGGCGGCGCGGGCCAGGGCCGAAGAGCAGGTGCACGAGGCCCGCCAGCAGGCGCACGAGGACCGCTGACCGCCGCTTCGGCAGTTCCTGGGACAGGATTGGTTGCTCAGCAACCAATCCTGTCCCATGAATGGGCGGGAACAGCCGCTCGCCGCGGGGCGTTGCCTCCCGGCGGTGGCTGATCCCCTCGTTCCCCTCTCGGTCCTCGACCTCGCGCCCGTGGGCGAGGGCTCCTCCCCTGCGGCGGCGCTCCGGGCTTCGCTCGTGCTGGCCGGGGAGGCAGAACGGCTGGGCTACCGGCGCTACTGGGTGGCAGAGCACCACAACATGCCCGGCATCGCCAGCTCGTCGCCGCCAGTGCTGCTGGCCCACGCCGGGGGCGTCACGTCGACGATCCGGCTGGGATCCGGCGGGGTCATGCTGCCCAACCACGCCCCGCTGGTGGTGGCCGAGCAGTTCGGCATGCTCGAGGCCCTCCACCCCGGCCGCATCGACCTCGGCATCGGGCGCGCCCCGGGCACCGACCAACTCACCGCCCGGGCGCTGCGCCGCAGCCCGGCGGCGTTGCCGGTCGACGACTTCCCCGAGCAGCTGATCGAGCTGTTCGGCTACTTCGACGGCGCCTTCCCCGAGGGCCACCCCTACCGCCACATCCGGGCGACCCCAGGCCTCGGCTACCGGCCGGCGGTCTGGCTGTTGGGGTCGAGCGACTACAGCGCCCGGGCCGCGGGCCTGCTCGGCCTGCCGTTCTCGTTCGCCCACCACTTCGCCGCCGGCAACACGCTGGAGGCCGTGGCGGCCTACCGCGACGCGTTCCGCCCGTCCGGGCACCTGGGCGCGCCCTACGTGATGCTCGGCGTTTCGGTCCTCTGCGCCGCGACCGACGACGAGGCCCGCTGGCTGGCCGGCCCCGGGGCGCTGGCGTTCCTGCGACTGCGCCGGGGACGCCCCGGGCGCTACCCGACCCCGGAGGAGGCGGCCGAGTACAACTTCACGCCCCAGGAGCGCGAGGTCGTCAGGCGCTGGACCGGGTCCCACGTCGTCGGCAGCCCGGAGCCCGTGCGCCGGCAGCTCGCCGAGCTGGTCGAGCGCACCGACGCCGACGAGCTGATGGTGACGACGATGACCCACGGGTCGGCCGAGCGGCTGCGCTCCTACCGCTTGGTCGCCGAGGCGACCGGGCTACGACCGGCGGATCCCCACGAAACCGCCACACCCCTGTTAGAGGACCGGGCCGTCGGTTAGCGTCCGCCCGAAGCGGGCCGTCCACCAGGGAGGTAACCAGATGGCCGACGTGATCCGCGGGCTGTCCGACGACGACATCGCCACCGAGTGGCGCCACGAGCGGGCGAGCGAGGTGACCGACGACGATGACGCCACCGACACCAAGGAGGACGTCGACGGCACGGACGACGCCGACGGCGTCGACCCCGACACCGGTCCCTCCGACAGCGACGCCGACGAGACCGACTCGTAGCGCCGGCGACGCCGGCGACACCGGGGATCCCGCCAACCGGGGCACCGCCGCCGATAAGGCCGTCGACCCCGGCCGGGCTGCGCTCGGGCGCTGCGTCGACGACCCGGACGGCTTCCTCACGACGACGTTCGGTGCCGCGCCGTGCCTGCGGCGCGGTGGCGGCTCGTTCGACGACCTGCTGTCGCTCGACGACGTCGACCGGGCGCTTACCGGGTCGGGCCTACGCCAGCCCGCGTTCCGCCTGGTCCGGGACGGCGAACCGATCGATCCCAGCAGCTACACCCGCCCTGCCCGCACCGGCAACCGCCGCTTCTCGGACCTCATCGACCCCGGCCGGGTCCTGGACCTGTTCGCCGGCGGCGCCACCGTCGTGCTGCAGTCGCTCCACCGCTGGTGGCCGCCCCTGGCCCGGCTCTGCCGCGACCTCGAGCTGGCGCTCGGCCACCAGCTCCAGGTCAACGCCTACCTCACCCCGGCCGGCGCCGCCGGGCTCGCCCCCCACCACGACACCCACGACGTGTTCGTCCTCCAGGTGGCCGGCACCAAGCACTGGGTGGTGCGCACCCCGGTGGTGTCGGCGCCGCTCCCCCATCACCGGTCCGTCGGCGAGCTGGCCGCCGTGCAACCGGTGCTGTTCGAGACCGACCTCGGGCCGGGAGACGCGCTCTACCTGCCCCGCGGCGTCGTCCACTCGGCGGCAGCCCAGGAAGGCACGTCGCTGCACCTGACGCTGGGCGTGCTGGCCACCACCGCGCACGACGTGCTGCGCCGGGTGATCGACCGGGCCGGCGACGAGGCCGTCTTCCGCACCAGCCTGCCGGCCGGCTACCCGTTCGAGCGGGACACGGCGGTACGAGCGGTCAAGACCGCGGTGGCCGACCTCATCGGCTGGCTCGAGCGGCTCGACCCCGGCGACGTGGCAGACGAGATGAGCGAGCAGTTCTTCGCCCGGCGCACGCCTTTGCTCGGGGGCCAGCTCGCCGAGCTGGCGGCGCTCGACCGGATCGACGACGCCACCGTCGTGCGACCCCGCGCCGCCGGCGGCGTCGGGCTCCGGCGTGCGGACGACGGCGGGCTGCGGCTCGTCCTCGGCGACCGGCGGGTGATCCTGCCCGGCGTGCTCGAGCCGGCGGTGCGGCGCCTGCTCGACAGCGGACCCGTCCGGGTCGGCGACCTGGCGGACCTGCTCGACGCGGACAGCCGGCGGGTGCTGGTGCGGCGGCTGGTCCGGGAGGGTGTCCTGCACAGAAACGCTCGGGATGGCTGAGTCGGCCGCAGGCCGACGCCATCACGGGGTGGCGGGCGGGGGTCGGGCTGGAGAGTCGCTCGGCCTGCGTTGCGCGGCGGAGTCGCTGGGCCGCGGGGAGCCGTTGGTCGCCACCGCATCGCGGGTCCAGCGCTGGATGATCGTGGAGCAGCCGGGGGCGTGGGGCGTGGACGCCTTGGCCGAGAGCAAGCTCGACCCCGACACCGCTGCCGGTCTCGCCGCGGCCGCCCGGGCCCACGGCGTGCGGGTGTTGCTGGCCAGGCGCTACGCCAACCAGCGCCAGCTGGGACCGACCCGCACGGTGTTCCTCGCCCACTCGGGCACCGAGCGGTGGTGGATCGAGCAGCTCGACATCGACGCCGCCGATCCCAAGGCGCTGCTGGCGATCGACCTCGGCCTGCTCGCCTTCCCCGAGCCACCCGGCATCGGCATGCCTGGACCGGCGTCGCTCCACCTGGTGTGCACCAACGGCCGGCACGACCCCTGCTGCGCCGATCTCGGGCGCCCGGTCGTCCGGGCGCTGACCGACGCCGACGCCCCGGACGTCTGGGAGTGCTCCCACGTCGGCGGCGACCGCTTCGCCGCCAACATCGTGTGCCTGCCCGAGGGCATCTACTACGGCCGCGTCGATCCCGGCCGGGCGGCGCCGCTCGTGGCCGACCACCGCGACCGCATGATCGACCTCGACCGCTACCGGGGGCGCAGCTGCTACGGGCCGCTGGTGCAGGCTGCCGAGGCGTTCGGGCGCCTGCACCTGGGCGAGCGGCGCATCGACGGCATGTCGGTGCTGGACACCGAACGGCGTCCCGACGGCGCCGTGGCCGTGCGGTTGCAGCAGCGCGACGGCGCCACCCTCGACGTGGTGGTGACCCGGGAGCGGAGCGACGCGCCCGTGCAGATGACCTGCCACGGCGGCCCGGGCGTGCCCTGGCGCTACCGGCTCGTCGAGATCGGCTCGCTCTGACCGTTGCCGGACTGGATCTCGGCCAGCCGACGGTGCAGCCGCGCCCGCAGCTCCTCCGGCGTGTACCGCCCTTGGGCCCGGCGCCGGCGCGCCACCACCACGCCGGTCGCCGCCACGCCCGCCAGTCCGGCCAGGCCGATCAGCTTCCAGTGGATGCGCATTGCGTTCCGTACGCTACCGAGCCGTGACCGCCACACTCAGCTTCGACCAGGCCGTCGACACGGCTGAGACCGGTGACGTCTGGCTGTTCCGGGGCCGCTCGGTGGCCGACAAGGCGATCCGCACGTTCACCAACGCCCCGGTCAACCATGTCGGGATGGCGGTCGCGCTCGACGACCTGCCGCCCCTGCTGTGGCACGCCGAGCTGGGTCGGTCGCTCCCGGACGTGTGGACCGGCGAGCACCAGCGGGGCGTGCAGCTCCACCTGCTGGCCGACGCCGTCACCACCTGGCGGGAGAAGTACGGCCAGCGGGCGTGGGTGCGCCCGCTGGAGGGACCGATCGAGCGACGGCACGAGGACCGGCTGATGGAGATCATCGACCGCTTCGACGGGCGGCCGTTCCCACGCATGGGCGGGCTGGTGCGGCAATGGATCCGCGCCCGGCTGCTGGGCCGGTCGTCGCTGGAGACGATCTACTGCGCCGAGCTGGTGGCCGCCACGTACCAGCACATGGGCCTGCTGCCCGAGGGACGCCCGGCCAGCTGGTACGACCCGGGCAAGTTCTGGAGCGGCGACGCCATCGAGCTGGTGCCGCCGTTCGAGCTCGGGGGCGAGATCGCCGTGGCGTGACGACTCGTGACAGCGAGTCGGTCGTCAGACCGACGCCATCACGGGGTGGCGGGTGAGGGTCGGGCCGGATTGTCAGTGCTCAACCGTCGTATCGCGCGTCAGCGCTGACAGAACGTTGGTGGAGCAGGTCGGTGTAGTCCGGATGCCGCTCGATGTAGCCGCTGATGAACGGGCACCGGGCCACCAGCGACCCACCGCTCGCCCGCACGTCGTCGAGGGCACCGCGGGCCAGCGCGCTGCCGACGCCCCGGCCCTCGAACTCGGGGAACACCTCGGTGTGGACGAACACCCGGACCCCGGCGTCGTCGCGGTACACCGCGAACCCGGCCAACGCGCCGTCGACGGTCGCCTCGTAGCGGTGCTGCTGGGGTGCGTCACGTACCTCGGTGGTCATTCCGGCACGCTATCGGGGCGCTCGCCGGCCTCGTGCCCGGGGACGATGTCGCGGACGTCGCGGAAGCGCAACGGGGCGAAATCCCCGGCCGAGTGGGCGGCGATGGGCCGGGTCATCACGGCCACGTGGTCGCCGCCGTCGTCGACGAGCGTCGTCCGTTCGACGACCAGCCGGTTGGGGCAGCGCCGGAGCAGCGGCACGCCGTGCGGGCCGGCGTCCCAGTCGGAGCGGGCGAACTTGTCGACGTCGTCGCCGCTCAGGGCGCCGAACAGCTCGGCCAGGTCGCGGTCGTCTGCGGTGAGGAAGTGGATCGCGAGGTGCGTGGCCAGCAGGGCCACGCGGTACGTGTGGTTGGCCTTGGACAGCCACACCGTGTAGCGCCGCGGCTCGATGCTCGACTGGCTGTGGAACCCAACGAGGCACCCCGCCCGCTGTTCGCCGCCGGCAGCGGCAGTGGTGACCACGACCATCGCCGCGTTGGCCGACGCCACGACGGCATCGTAGGTCTCGTCCACGTGGAGACACGATCACGTCTTCGAAGGAAAAGCGACCGCATCCGTGCGAAAACCCTCGAAGACGGGGGCGGGCGCCCGTGCCATGCGGTAGAGGGGAGCGGCCGACGCCAGGACCGCGGCGGCGACCGCCAGCGCCGTCGGGATACCGGCGCCCGTCGCCAGGGCACCGAGGCCGACGCTGCCCGCGGTGCCGCCCAGCCGCGTCGCCAGGCTGTTGGCCGAGATCACCGTGGTGCGATGGTCGGCGTCGACGAGGCGATGGACCATCCCGTAGTGCACGACGTTGGCCGACCCGTGCACCAGGTAGAACGCGAGGTAGCCGGTAACAAGGCCCAGCGGGCCTCCGCCCACGGCCATCGCCGCCACCGCCGCCCCCTGCACCACCCGCAGTACGGCACCGACCCGGGCCGGTCCGCCACCCAGCCGCGCCGTCATCCGGCCTGTGGCCGCCGAGCCCACGGACGACACCGACCATGCGGCTGCGACCGCCAACGCGAACACCGCGACCCCCCGTTCGGGATCGCCGAGCAGCTCGACCATCCGGGGGCCCGAGAACAGCTCGACGGCGACCAGGCCGGCGCCCCAGAGCAGCTCGACGGCCACCAACGCCCGGAGTGCCCGGCTGCGCGACACGAGCCGGACCGTCGAGCGCACGACGCCGGGCGCGGCCGCCACTCCCGCCCGCGCCCAGGCCAGATCGAGCCGCGCCCGGTCCTCGTTGACGAGCAGCGCCAGCGCGCCGATGTCGACAATCCGCAGGACCAGGGCCGCCGCCACCGGCACGACCAGCGGATCGAGACCGCCGATCGCGGGCAACGAGGTCAGCCCCGCGGTGCCCAGCGCGCCCGTCGAGATGGCCAGGCCGATGGCCGTGTTACCCCCGGCCAGGCCGCGCTCGATGCCGGCCTCGGGGTCGAGCCGCAGGCTGGTGTCGACGTACCACGCCTCCAGCGGCCCGGATTCCAGCGCCCGGAAGACGCCCTGCACGGCCGCGGCCGCCATGAAGGCACCGGCGCTGTGGGCGGTCAGCAGCAGCCCCACCGACACCACGTCGAGCGCCGACGCCGCCAGCAGCACCGGCCGCCGGCCGAGGGCGTCGGCCAGTCCCCCGGTCGGCAGCTCGAGCCCGATGACGGTGACGCTCCCAACCGCCATCACCAGTCCGATCTGCGCCAGTGACAGCCCGCGGGACTGCATGAGGATCGCAGTGACGGGGATGAGCAGGCCGGTCGGCAGCCACCGCAGGGCGCTGAGCGCCACGAACCGGCGGACCACGGACTCCACCGACGCGGGTGCCTGGGGTTGGGCGGTCACCTCCCGGCCCCCGAACCGCTCTCAACGGCCGGGAAGGCGTACAGCAGCAGCTGGACGGCGTGCGCCCCATGGCCCTCGTCGCCGGCGCCATCCTCGTCGCGGCCGGCCTCGCGTTCGGCGGCCCGTCTGTCCTCGACGACGGCGTCGTGACGGCGGATGACCTCGTGCAGCTCCTCCAGCAGCGCGTGCAGCTCGGGCGGCGTCATCATCAGCCGGTAGTCGCTGGCGGCGGAGACCGCGATCCACGCCGGATCTGCGGAGGGGCGGCGCGTCAGCCAGTCGTCGAGCCACTCCATCCCCTGGCGCGCCACGAACCCCGACAGCCACTCCTTGGCGGCCAGGGCGTCGGGATCATCCAGGAAGTCCTCGGGCCGCCACGACGTTGCCTCGTGCGCCGCGCGCCACCAGCGCTCGCGGCCCCGGCCCCGCGAGGTGTCCTCCTCGATGAACCCGTGATCGGCCAGTGCCCGGAGGTGGTAGCTGGTCGCGCCCGAGCTCTCCCCCAGCCGCGCCGCCAGGATGCTGGCCGTCCCCGGTCCCTCGAACCGCAGGGAGCCCAGGAGTCGCACCCGCAGGGGGTGCGCCAGCGCCCGCACCGACCGGGCGTCCAGATGCTTGATCCGCATGGGGCGTGCCATGTGCAAATAATATTTGCAGAAGTTCTTTGCATGCAACCTTTAGGCGGCCGGCGGGATCCGCCCCGGGCGCGGCCGGCCTCACGTACGCTGAGCCGTCGCATTGGCACGGCTCGGCCCGCCTGGGGCGGGCCAGGGGAATTGGGGGTGCTCCGTGGACGTGATCGTCCTGATCGGCCGCGTTCTGTTCGTCGCGATCTTCTTCGGGTCGGGAGCCGCGCATCTCACGCAGACCCGTGACATGGCGGGGTATGCGAGCAGCAAGGGGCTGAGCAACGCCTCGCTGCTGGTGCAGCTGTCGGGCGTCTGGATGCTGGTGGGTGGCCTGATGGTGCTGCTCGGCATCTGGATGGACCTGGGGTTCCTGATACTGGCCGCCTTCCTGCTGGCTGCCGGCGTGCTGTTCCACGACTTCTGGAGGGTGAAGGATCCCGAACAGCTCAACGTCGAGCGCGCCCAGTTCATGAAGAACCTGGCGCTCACCGGCGCCTGTCTGGCTCTGTTCGCGCTCGTGGCCCACGTCGGTCCCGACCTGGGCCTGACGATCACCGAGCCGCTGTTCGAGCTGGACTGACGTCCCGGCGGGCATGATGCGGGCATCGGCCCGCTACACGTCCTCGTCCTCGCCGACACCCACCTGCGCGGCGACCTCTCGAAGCTGCCCCCCGACGTGTGGGACCACGTGGAGGACGCGGATGTCGTCCTCCACGCCGGGGACGTCGTGACCGGCGACCTGCTCGACGCGTTGCGGGCCCGGCGGCCGGTGCACGCAGTCCTGGGAAACAACGACAAGGCGCTGGTCGGCGCCCTGCCCGACCGGCTGGAGCTGGAGCTGGCGGGCGTGCCCCTCGGGATGGTTCACGATTCCGGGCCCCGGGCCGGTCGGGAGCGGCGGATGCGGCGCTGGTTCCCGGCCGCCCGGTTGGTCGTCTTCGGCCACAGCCACGAGCCCATCGACGCCGAAGGCCTCGACGGCCAGCGCCTGTTCAACCCCGGCTCGGCCGTCCAGCGCCGCCGCCAACCCCGGCGCACGGTCGGCCGTCTCGAGCTCGCCGACGGCACCATCGTCCGCCACGAGATCGTCCCGCTGACCTGAACTTTGGATCGCCCTCGTTCGTGGCGCCGGCACGGCTGTCCGCTGTGAGATCTCTCGGCGCCCGGACGGATGGCATCACGCGCGACCGGCGGGGGGCGTGGGGGGCAGAGGCTCCCGCCGGAGCCCCCCACCGTCGCTCGGTCGGGCTCCGCCGGCCGAGCGACAGAGATGACGCCGCCGCCGACAGGCGGCGACCCAACTGGTGGGGGATGCTCGAAGGGCGAGGGTTTCCCTCCCCCTTCGATGACTACAACTCCTCGCGGCGTTGCATCTGCTGGAACATGATCCAGCCGGGAATCATCGGTGCCCAGTACGTCGCCAAGCGGAACGTGAGCACCGACGACACCGCGCTGCCGGTGCCCATGCCGTAGCCCGTCAACGCCGCCACCAGCGCCGCCTCCACGGCGCCGAGGCCGCCCGGCGTCGGCGTCGCCGAACCGATGGCGGCGGCCACCAGGTACGCGGCACCGATCTCCGGGAAGCTGACGCCGTCGCCCCCGAACGCCGACACGGACGCCAGAAGCGTGAGGATGAAGGCGAACGTCAGGCCCAGGGCCCCGCCCACGAGCGCCAGCACCCGCAACGGGTCGGTCACGACGTCGGCCAGGGACACCCCCGCCGTGCGCAGGTACCCGAGCAGCGGCGGCACGACCCGCCGGCGCAGCGCCGGCACCAGGGCTACGACCAGGCCGCTCGCCACACCCACGGCCGGGATCGCCAGCAGCCACGTGTTGGCGTCGGGCAAGGAGAAGCCCGGGCTGCGGGTGCCGGTCCAGGCGATGAAGCCCGCCATGAGCGACAGGTGGACGGCGACGCCAACTAGGGCGTTGAGCCCGACGGCGGTGCCCGCGGCCGCAGTATCGATCCCGGACCGCTGGAGGAAGCGGACGCCGACCGCCAGCGCGCCCGTGTTGGCCGGGGCGATGCGGCCGACGAAGGCAGAGGCGACCTGCATCCGCACCGTGGCAAGGTACGAGATCGGCTGGGGCACCGAGCCCAGCAACGACAGCGCCGCAGCGAAGAACGTCGCCGCCGCCCCCGCGAAGATCGGGGCCAGCCACCACCAGTTGGCCTGCGCCGCCGCCTCGGCCGTCTCGCTCACATCGGCCAGCTGGGGCAGCAGGAAGTAGAAGCCGCCGGCCAGCGCCAGGACCGACATCGCCGTCCGGGGGCGTACCCGCTCCAGCCGCGCCAGTGGGGCGGGCTCGACCCCGGTGCAGTGCCGCACGGCGTCCCGCAGGGCGTCGAGCACCTCCTTGTTGCCCCGCAGCCGGCGCCGGGTCGGGGCCGGCAGCGCCAGGGGCTGCAGGTACGGCACCGCGGCCACGACCGCCTTGGAGCCCAGCTCCTCGACGGCCACCGACACCGCCTCGTCGGGCCCGATCCGCAGCGCGGTGTCGACCAGCAGCTGCGCGCGGTCGAGGGCGAGGTCGCGATCGGATGCCGCCAACCGGGCGGCGTCGAAGTCGCACAGGGCAACGTCGCCGCTGTCGGTCACGGTCATCACCGCGAGGCCGAGCGCCCGGTGTGCGATGCGCTGACCGTGCAGGGCCGCCACCTCGCGCCAGATCTGGCGGAGGAGCCCGTGGTCCAGCCGGGCATCGGGCAACGCCGCCACCGGGGTGCCGTCCACGCGCTCCTCGAGCAGGCCGACCGACCCCGCCGACGAGACGACGATCCCCCGGAGCTGCGCCACGCGCACCCCGGCGGCGCCCGCCGTGGTCTGCGCCAGCGCCTCGTGCTCGATGCGCCGCTGCACCGTCGTGTACGGCTCGTCGATCTGTGACGTCCGCAGGCGCACCGTGCGCCACACCTGCTCGAGCCGCTCGGCCGAACGGTCGGTGCGGGTCCGCACCCGCAGCTGCAGCTTCTCGCCGCCGGCCAGGTCGACCGCGTACCGCAGCGGGGTTTCGCCCGCCAGCTGCTCGATGCGGGCCGGGTCGGCCATCGGCCGCAGCATCGCGACCAGCTCGCGAGCGTCGGGATCCGCGCTCTCGGTGCCGAAGGCCCACAGAGCCAGGTAGCCGACCGCCATGCCGAGCGCCACGGCGATGACGATGTCCAGGGGTGGCTCGCTGGAGGAGACCACCCGGAGCAGGATGAGCAGGCCCACGCCCGACCACAGGACCCGGCGCCACTGCTGCGACAGCCGGGGCGATGCGATGATCACGACGGCGACGACTGCGGCGATGAGTGGCGAGGTCGCGAACTCGGGATCGGTGAGCTCGATCACCTGATCCGTGTTGGGGTCGACAGCCACCACGTCCCGCTCGGCCAACCAGTCGCTCAGCCAGTTCATGGCGGCGGTGGCCCCGACCCAGCCGACCACGAGGGCCCCGGCTTGGCGCCAGCGGCGTCGGAACGCCAGCACGATCACGGCGACGACCGGCACGGTCGTGGCCGCGACCACCGCCACGGCCGCCAGGGCGTCGGCGAATCGCTCGGGTACCCGCTCGTAGACGTCGACGATGTCCTCTTCGGCACCGCTGATGGTGTTGCGGGCGTGGACGGCGATCAGCACACCGCCGGCCAGCAGCGCCAGGGAGGCGAGCAGTCGCACGATGTCGGCCTGGTATCGAACCCGCTGGCGGGGCGCGACCGATACCGCCACGTCGGGGGAACCGCCCGTCTGGTCAGCCGCCACTGCCTCGGACGTGCGCTGCACGCTGGTCATCCTGGCACGCAGGACGAGCGACTCGTTCCGGCGGTGATTTCTCGCGAGCACCGGGAAGGATCACCGCCGGATCGGCCGGCGGCCCGAAAGTCAGAGCTTGGCGAGCACCTCGTCGGCTGAGCTGACGTTGACCCCCGGCCCGGGCTCGACCATCAGCTCGGTCACCACCCCGTCGTCGATGATGGCGGCGTAGCGCTGCGAGCGGGTGCCCAGCCCGAACCCGGACCCGTCCATCTCGAGCCCGACCTCGGCCGTGAAGTTGCCGTTGCCGTCGGCCAGGAGCGTGACCCTCTCGCCCGTTCCCTGCGCCTCTCCCCAGGCTCCCATCACGAAGGCGTCGTTGACCGCGATGCAGGCGATGGTGTCGACGCCCTTGGCCCGGATGTCGTCTGCGCGCAGCACGAACCCGGGCATGTGGTGGTCGGAGCAGGTGGGCGTGAAGGCACCTGGCACGGCGAAAAGGACGACCTTGCCCTTGCCGAGCACGTCGCCGCTCTGGACCGGTGCGGGGCCGTCGTCGGTCATGGTCATGAGCTTGACGTCGGGGATGCGGTCACCGACCGAGATCGCCATCGATCCTCCAGGGTTGGGGTGGCATGAGCTTTCGCATCATGCCACCCACCCCCTGGGTCAGAAGCGCCGGCCGAGGCGCGAGCGCCCGCGCCCGGCGGCGGCGTTGTAGATGAGCAGGGCGATGACGGCACCGAGGATCGAGCCGACGATGCCGGACGCCTGCAGGGCCCCCTCGTCGATGTCCTTGTCGAACAGGACGTAACCCAGGAAGCCGCCGATGAAGGACCCGACGATGCCGAGCACGATGGTGCCGCCGACGCCGAGCGGGTCACGCCCGGGCACCAGGAAGCGGGCCACGTAGCCCGCGATGACGCCGATGACGAGCATCCAGATGATGAATCCGAGCATCTTCTCGCTCTCCCTTTCGGCCACGGCTCACACCGCGGCGTCGAGTGATGTCCCTCTAGGGGTGCCCCGGCGGAAGAGGAGCCATTCGTTCGCTGTGCGTGGCGCGCCGGTCACATGTCCTTCTCGATGCCGTCGGCGTCAGAATCTCGGGATGCCGCCGGCCCTGCCCTCCCGCCCCGACATCGAGGCTGCGGCGCAGCGCCTGGCCCCGTGGGTCCGCGAGACGCCCGTGATCGAGGTCGACCCGGCCGATCTGGGGCTGGCAGGCCGGCGCCGGCCGTTGGTCCTCAAGCTGGAGCTTCTGCAGCACGCCGGGTCGTTCAAGGGTCGTGGGGCCCACAACCAGCTCCTCGGTGAGCTGCCGGCCGCCGGCGTGGTGGCAGCGTCGGGCGGCAACTACGGCGTGGCGGTGGCATACGCGGCCCACCGCCTCGGGGTGCGGGCGGCGGTGTTCGTGCCGGACACAACCGCGCCGGCCAAGCTCGACCGGCTGCGGTCGCTGGGGGCCACCGTCGAGGTCGTCCCGGGGTACTACGACGAAGCCCTGGCGGCGAGCCAGGACCACGCAGCCGCCACCGGAGCGCGGTTCCTCCACGCCTTCGACCAGCCGGAGATGCTCGAGGGCGCCGGCACGCTGGCGGCCGAGCTCGAGCGCCAGGTCGGGTCTCCGGCGCGCAGCGGCGGGGCAAGCGCGAGGATCGGGATCGACCGGATCATCGTCGCGGTGGGCGGCGGCGGGCTCATCGGGGGCATCGCGTGCTGGACCCGGGGGACGGTCCACATCACCGGCGTCGAGACCCGGGGATGCCGCGCGCTCGACGCCGCCTGGCGGGCCGGCGAGCCGGTCGACACCGAGGTGTCGGGCATCGCGGCGGACGCCCTGGGAGCCCGACGGATCGGTCGCCTCGGGTTCGCAGCGGCCCGCCGTTGGGCCGACGAAGTCGTGGTCGTCGAGGATGCCGACGTGGTCGACGCCCAGCGGCGGCTGTGGCAGGCGCTGCGCCTCGCGACGGAGCCGGCGGGAGCCGCCGCCCTGGCGGCGTTGACGACCGACGCGCTGCCTACCGATCCCGACGAGCGTGTCGCCGTCGTGCTGTGCGGTGCCAACGTCGACCCCGCAGCGCTGGCCTAGCGCTGGGGCGTCAGCGCCGGGCCGCCAGGTCGACCTGCGCCGCCACCGCCCGCGCGAGGTAGGGCTCGCTGTCGGCCAGCTGACGCGGCGTCCAGAACGACGCCCCGTTCTCCAGGATGCAGGCCATCTCCCAGAAGGGATGGGAGACCTCGCCCGTGAGCGACTCGTAGGCACCCTGGAAGTCGTCGGCCGCTTTCGGGCCGGCAAGGTCGATCAGATTGGCGCGGCACGTCGCCACGTCGCACCCCCGGGGACCGGCGCAAGCGTTGGCCCAATCGACGACGCCGGCCGCCTGCCCCCGCCACCACAGGACGTTGCCCGGGTGGAGGTCCCGGTGGATGAAGCTGGGCGTGTAGTCGGGGGTGGTGCCATGCCAGAGCTCGATCGCCACCTCCCACAGTCGAGGCCAGGTCGACGCTGGCGGCGGCGCCACCGTCGTGCCCTCGTGCCAGGGGAAGTAGTCGTGGCCCAGCCCGACCGGGTCGGCGTCGTGGATGGCGGCGGCGACCCGGGCCAACCGTTCGGTGTCGGGCGCCGCCACGGCCCGCCCCGGCAGGAACGTCATGAGCAGCGCCGGCACGCCGTCCCCGATGTCGGCCCCGTTGACGTCGGCTGCCACCAGCTCGGGCACCGGTAGCCCGTGCCGCGAGGCGAACCGCAGGTTGTCGACCTCACGCTGGGGCACGATCGGCTCTTCCTCCAGGAAGCCGTGCCACACGTAGCGCCGCAGGACGAGCCGGGTGCCGTCGGCGAAGTACACCCCGTGGACGGCGGTCGACGACGCCCCCGCCAGGCGCCGGACCCGCACCAGGCGCGCCCCGGCGTGGCGCTCCACCCAGGCCCGCACGCGGGCGGGCACCGTCGTCCGGCGCAGCTCGACGGGCAGCGACGCCGGGTCGCGCTGGTTGGGATGCCTGGGCGTCACGACCCGGTGGGCAACTTTCGGGCCTGCCAGAGCTACGCGGGAGCGCCGACGCCGCCCCGTGCGACCGTCCGGGCGAGGATGCCGAGGGTGGCGCGCAGCGCCCCCTCGGAAAGCACGGGAAAGATCCCGGCCTCCTTCCAGACCGGGTCGATCGAGGACCAGTCGTAGTACGAGGTGACGAGCGTGCCGTCGTCCACGGGCTCCAGCGTGTAACCGTAGATGTGGCCGATCTGCGGACGGATCTTGCCGAGGATCGTCCACGCGATCTCGCGGTCCGGGACGAACGTCGTGATCTTCACGGTCACGTCGTAGCGGCCCAGGGGGTAGTCGTTCAGGGCCTCTCGATCCATGTGCACGACGAAGCTGTCGCCCACGCCGGTCACCGGCTCGCCTGTGGCGTCCATCAGCATCCCCGAGCTGTCGATCGCCACGTGACCCTGGGGGTCGCACAGCACCCTGAAGATGGTCGCCGGGTCCGCTCGGATGGTCCGCTGGACCTCCAACCGCTCGCTTGCCATTGCCGCATCCTGCCACGGCGCACCAGGGCGTCGGCGGCGATGCACCACCGATACTTAGGTCTTGTCTGGCTGGTCAGCGGTCGGATTGAACGATCTGGGCGCTCTGCACGTAGCGCATCGCTTCGATGAAGTGGGGTTGGGCGGCGCGCTGCTGGATCTCCTCGGGATCGAGCTCGGCGACGCGGTCCTGGATCCACCAGACGTTGCCGAGCGGGTCACGCACGCGTCCGACGCGCTCTCCCCAGAAGAGCTCGGTCATCTCGGTCACCGATGAGGCGCCGGCCTCGAGCGCCCGTCTGTAGACGGCGTCGCCGTCCTCGACGTAGAGGCGCAGGTACGCCGGTGTGTTCGGCCAGTCCGGTCTCGCGTCGAACATCATGACGACCGAATCGCCGATGCGAACCTCGGCGTGCCCGATGGTGCCGTCGTCGTTGTGGACCCGTCCGCTCTCGGTCGCATCGAACGCCGTCGCGACGAAGTCGATGAGCTGCGCGGTGTCCCGCGAGATGATCCAGGGCGTGACCGTGCCGTAGCCATCGGGAACGGGGCGCAACTGCTGCTGGCGAGTCGTCATGGTGGAGTCCTCCTGGCGGGCCGGCGCCGGGTGTGGCGCCACGGCTCACCGCGGCACCCTAGGAGGCATATAGGTCGATTTCTGACCTACTTGGGCAACAGGGTCCGCTTTGATGAGTGCGGCCCGCCTGTTCCAACTGCCGGCGCTGTTGCAGCGGCCCGGGCCTGGTCCGGCACCGAGCTCGCCGAGCGGCTCGAGATGGGCCCGCGCCGGCTCCGCAACCGGGTTGGCGGGCTCGGAGCGGCCTCGACTGCCCTACTCGCCGGTGACGGGCCGGTCGTCGGCCTAGACGATCTGACGATGCTGGCGGCGGCGGTCGAAGGCAGCGAGCGGGTCCGCTTCGACTACGAGGCTGCCGACGGGACCCGCAGCGAGCGTCGGGTCGAGCCCTACGGCATCGTCTCGGTCGGGCGGCGGTGGTACCTGATCGCCTACGACGTCGACCGAGACGATTGGCGCACGTTCCGCCTCGACCGCTGGTCGGCCTGACCGGCCTCCGCCGCGGTCGGCTCAAGGTTCGCCGGCTGGCCGGTCCGAACTGGCCGACGCGACGAGCGGGTGGGGGCGATCGGTGGTGGTGCCGCCGCTGCCGTAGGGCCTGGTGATGATCTCCAGCGAGTGCCGGTTGGGGTCTTCGAAGTAGACGCCACGGCCACCGTCCCACCTGTTGATCCGGTCTGGTTCGTGATGATCGGGGTCGGCCCAGTACGGCAGGGCACGGCCGCGGATCCGGGCGAAGATCTCGTCGAACTCGACCTCGGTGCCCAAGAAGGCGTAGCGCTGCGGCTCGACGGGGCCGTCGACGGTGAGGAAGTCGAGAGTGGTCGTAGGGCCGAGGTGGACGACGGCGAACGGTCCGAGTGTCACTGGTGCTGGGAGGCCGAGGATCGTGGTCACGAACACGGCCGCCTTCTGGTGGTCGTTAGAGCCGACGATGGTGTGGTCGAGGATGGGCATGGGGGTGCTCATCACTGGTAGTCCGTGCCAGGGCGTGACAGGCCCGCGGCGGCGGACGCGGTGGCCCGCCGGCGTGCCCGTCCGGGTTTGAACACGGCGAGGGCCGTGGCAGCGGTGAGTGCGGCGACGTCATAGGCGGCCCCGATGATGAGGGCGGTGCCGTCGGCGGTGGAGTCGTCGGCGAGGACCGGACTCAGGACGGTGGCGCCGACGACGATCACCGTGACGATGAGGGCGAGCTTGGTGACGACCCACGGGTAGCGGAACAGCCCCCACGGCGTGCCGAGGCCGAGGGCGGTCCCGGTGAGCAGCGCGAGGAAGCTCAGCGGGATGCCGAAGAGCAAGGCGAAGGTGCCGAGGAGGTCGTGGGCGGCATCGACGAACGACGGGTCGTCGGACGTGGCCCGGCGGATGGCGACGGCGAGGAAGCCGGCCGAGTCGCCGAGCAGGCCGACAGACACGACGATGTGCACGGTGAGCACGAAGTTGCGGGCCCGTCGTCCGAAGCGGCTTGCGCGGTCCGCGGCGGCAGCGCTGGTCGTCATGACGGTCCGGGGCCGCCCGGTGCGCCGGCCGTGCCCGCGATGAAGCTGAAGTGGATCCCGGCCAGCAGCCAGTCACCGTGGTCCTTCACCGTGATCAGGGTGATGCGGGCCGCTTCTGGGATCGGGCGTCCTTGTGCCGTGCCGCGGGCGTTCCAGCGGGCAGTCGTGACGGCGCAATCACCGTGCTGCCGCGTGGTGATCTCGTCGAGGCGGAGCTCGTCGTAATGCAGGTCTCCGCTGGTCTGGCGTTGCAGCCAGGCCGGTTTGGGGAGCTGGAAGCCGACGGGGCCGATGCCGATGAAGTCGTCGGTAAGCAGGCGCTCGGTGGTGACGGCGTCTCCGTCGCGCTCGGCGTCCGCCCAGGTCGTGAGGA
>OCZV010000113.1_pt1 | contig 29824 bp, 25 predicted proteins | sample 1539051 | NCBI WGS metagenome assembly OCZV01 (sample SAMEA3113581, study PRJEB22503) | soil metagenome
AAGTACGGCACCACGCCCTCCCCTTCGGGCGACTCGGTGGGTTGCCCATCCGCCGCGTTGATCCCGATGATCGAGAACTCGAACCCGGGGTCCACGGCCAAGATGTCCTCGCCGGCACGAAGCGCGAGCGCGACCGCGGCCGCGACTGCCGCCTCGGCCTCGATCGGCTTGTAGACGCTCATCGTCTGCTTGCCGAGCAGGATGTTCTGCATCCCAACCGCGGTGGCGTCCTGTCCGCTGACCGGCACGGGGCCTACGCCCGCGCCCTCGAGGGCGTTGATCGCCGACGCGGCCAGCCCGTCGTTGGCAGCGAACACGGCATCGACGTCGTTGTTCTCGTCGACGAGGATCTGCTCCATGATCGTCTGGGCTTCCGCGTTGTCCCAGCCGGGAACGTGCTGGTCGGCGGCCAGTTCCCAGTCGCCCGCCTCCACGTGCTCTTGCACAACGGCGTCGTACCCCTGCTTGAACAGGAAGGAGTTGTTGTCCTCCTCGCCGCCGTTCAGCTCGACGACGCGCGGGACGTCGACCGGAAGCGCCTCGATCGCCGGCTCCAGAACCTCGGCCATCGTCGCGCCGACCTGGACGTTGTCGAAGCTCACGTAGGCCGCGCCGCCGGCGCCTCCGGTGTTGAACCGGTCGTACTCCACTACGTCGACGCCCGCCTCGTTCGCCTGGTCGATGATCGCGGCGCCCGAGCCGGTATCGAGGCTCGTAAGGACGATGACGCTCGCCCCATCGGCGATCGCCTGCTCAGCCTGCGACTGCTGCGTTGCGGCGTCGCCTTCCGCGTTCACGACCGTGAAGTCCTCGCCGTCGGCGAGCCCCTCGTCGCTGAAGAACTGACCGAAGAAGCGCCGGTCGTCCTCCTCCCAGCGTGTCGAGGACTCGGTGTCGGGAAGCAGCACCCAGATGCTTCCCTCGCCCCCGCCGTCACCGCCGTCTCCTCCGTCACCGCCGTCCTCGCCGCACGCAGCTGCGACCAGACCGACGACGGCCACGACCACGAGCCATGACCGGATGCCACGAGTCCTCATGCGCACCTCCCGTGCCTGCCGCCCGACGGCGCAAGCCACTCCCACTCCAGTCGGTCGGAGCGGCCGAGCGTACGCCGCGCTCGGTAGTGGGCGCAACCCAGCACGAGCGCGGGACACCCCGTACTCATGGCCCCAGGTCCGAGGACCGATACCTCCGGACGACCAGGCGGCTACGGTGAAACCGTTCGGATTCCGCCGCCCGGCGCCGAACGCGACTCGCCCCATTCCTCGGGGGTGAGGAGCACGTCACGCGCCTTCGACCCGAGCGACGGTCCAACGATCCCCCGCTCCTCGAGCAGGTCCATGAGCCGGCCCGCGCGCGCGAACCCGACCTTGAGCTTGCGCTGCAGCATCGATGTCGAACCGAGCTGCGAGCGGATCACCAGCTCGGCCGCCTGCTCGAGCAGCTCGTCGTCGCCGCCGAGCCCCCCGTCGTCGGCGTCGTCGGACGCCGCCGGCTTGGCCAGTCCCTCGACGCTCACCGCGTACTCGGCCGGGCGCTGTGCCCGGATCCACTCGGAGATCGCGCCGATCTCCTTCTCCGTCACCCAGGCGGCCTGGAGGCGCGTCGGTTTCGACACGTTCGACGGCGCGAACAGCAGGTCGCCGTGGCCGACGAGCTTCTCGGCGCCGTTCATGTCCAGGATCACGCGCGAGTCGGCCTGCGACGACGTCATGAGCGCGATGCGGCTCGGGATGTTCGCCTTGATCAAACCGGTCACCACGTCGACGCTCGGGCGCTGGGTGGCCACCACGAGATGGATCCCGACCGCCCGCGCCATCTGTGCGATCCGGCAGATCGCATCCTCGACGTCGCGAGGAGCGACCATCATCAGGTCGGCGAGTTCGTCGATCACCACGAGGAGGTAGGGGAACTCGGTGACGCGGTCGTCCTGGCCCGGCGGGATTCGGAGCGTTCCCTCGGCGAGGCCCGCGCGGTAGCCGTCGAAGTCGCGTACGCCGACCATCGCCAGCACCTCGTACCGCAACTCCATCTCGCGAACGACCCACGACAGCGCCTCGGCTGCGCGCTTGGGGTGCACGATCACCGGCACGAGCAGGTGCGGCAGGTCCGCGAAGTGGATGAGCTCGACGCGCTTGGGGTCGACGAGCACGAGCTTCACGTCGTCGGGCGACGCGCGCATCAGCACCGACGTGATGAACGAGTTGATGAGGCTCGACTTGCCCGCGCCGGTGGCGCCGGCGATCAGCAGGTGCGGCATGGACGTGAGGTTCACCAGCTGCGCGCGCCCGTGCACGTCCTTGCCGAGCGCGACCGAGAGCGGGTGCGTGTCGTCTTGCGCGGCGCGCGAGCGCAGAACGTCGCCGAGCATCACGAAGTCGCGAACGCGGTTGGGCACCTCGACGCCGATCGCCGACCTGCCCGGGATCGGCGCGATGATGCGCACGTCGGGCGTGGCCAGCGCGTACGCGATGTCGTCGGCCAGGCCGAGGACCTTGTTGACCTTCGTGCCGGCCTCGATCTCGACCTCGAACAGCGTGACGGTCGGCCCGCGATGCGCCGCGGTGACGTGCGCCGGCACGCCGAACGTATGGAACGTGCGCTCGAGCGCCTCGGTCATGTGCGCCTCGTCCCGATCGCTCCCGGTCGAGGGCGGTGACGTACGAAGGAGCTCGAGGGACGGCAGCTCGTATCGGCCGCCGGACGGCTTCACGCGGGCGATCTCGGGGACGTCGATCGGGGCGGGCGCGGGCCGTTCCTCCTCCTCGATCGGCGGCTCATCGAGGAGCTCGACGATCGGCACCTCGGTGTTGATCACCGGGCCGTCGCGGCGTTTGGCGATCTGGGGCACGGGGTCAGTCTCCACGTCCTCGTCCTCGTCGCGTTCGAACGTGAACGCCTCGCGCACGCGGTTCCACACGGCCGCCAGCGGCGTTCCGGTGAAGATCACCAGGCCGAGAACGATCCCCCCGATCCACACGATCGAGACGCCGACCTTCGACACGAGCTTGCCGAGCGGCCACGCCGCGAACGCGCCGATCACCCCGGCCGCGTCGCGCAGCTTCTCGTAGCCGGCGAACGGCCTGGGGTTTCCCGACGCGAGCGAGATCAACGCGAGCACGCCGAGGAACGCGAGGGCGAACCCGATGAGCATCCTGACCCGGTCGTCGGACGTGCCTGCGCGGAGCAGGAGCGCCCCCCAGTACAGCGCGAGTACGGGGAAGGCGATCGCCGCCGATCCGATCGTCGCGTGGAGCACCCATTCGAGCGCGGTCCCGACCGGCCCGGCCGCGTCGAACCACAGGCCGAGCACGGTGAGCAGCGCGAGCACGACGAGGCCGATCCCGAGCGCGTCTCGGGCCCACGGTGCGAGGTGCTGACGAACCGGCGTGCGTGCGCGGGCCCGGCTCGCGGCTGCGCCGCGAGCCCTTGTCTTGGACGCCAACTACACCTCCAGGATGACGGGCAAGATCACGGGCTTTCGCTGGGTGACGTCGTAGAAGTACTTCGCCAGCGCCCGGCGTACGTTCTGCTCCAGAACGCCCCGGTCCACGACCTCGGCCTCGGCGGACTCCCGCAGGGAAAGCATGACGCGTTCGCGCGCCTCTTCAAGGATGTCGCCCCACGCCTCGTCGAACACGAACCCCCGGTTCACGATGTCGGGGCCGGCGACGAGCTGCCCGTGGTGGGCGTCGATGGCGATGACGACAACGACGACGCCCTCGGAGGAGAGCTTCCGGCGATCTCTGAGGACCACCTGGCCGACGTCGCCGATGCCGAGGCCGTCCACGAAGGTCATCCCGGCCGGGACTCGGCCCGCGAGCTGGACCTTCTCCCCCACCTCGACCACGTCGCCGTCCTCGCAGATCAGGACGTGGTCTGCGGGTATGCCGACCTCGGTCGCGATCTTCGCGTGATGCGCGAGCTGCCGGCGTTCGCCGTGGATGGGGACGAACCAGCGGGGCCGAACCAGCGAGAGCATCAGGCGCAGCTCCTCGACCGCGGCGTGGCCGCTGGCGTGCACGGGATACGCCGGCAGGTGGAACACGTCCGCGCCCGTTCGGTACAGACCGTCGATGACCCGGTGGATCGCCGGCTCGTTCCCCGGGATCAGGCTGCTCGAGAGCACCACCGTGTCGCCCTCGCGGAGCTTGACCCACTTGTGCTCTCGCGCCGCCATCAACGAGAGCGCGGAGAGGGGCTCACCCTGCGAGCCGGTAGAGATCACGACGACGCGCGACGGATCGAACTCGTCGAGCTGTTCGATGAGGATCACGTCCTGCTCCGGCGCATGCAGCAGCCCGAGCTCTCGCGCGGCGTCGACGCTCTGGTGCATCGAACGGCCGAGGAACGCGACGACGCGCTCGTCCGCGCGTGCGGCGTTCACCACCTGTTGGATCCGGTGGATGTGGCTGCTGAAGCAGGCCACGACGACCAGCTGCGGCGCGCGGGCGATGATGTCTTGAAGGACGGGCCCGACGCTTCGCTCGCTCGAGGTATACCCGGCCTCCTCTGAGTTCGTGGAGTCCGACAGCAGCAGGTGGACGCCGCGGCCGGCCTCCTCCGCGAGTGCGTGCAGGTCGGTCGGTCGCCCGTCCAGTGGCGTCTGATCGATCTTGAAATCGCCGGTGTGCAGGATCGAGCCAAACGGCGTGTCGATCACGACGGCCATCCCGTCTGGGATCGAGTGCGTTACCCGGAGGAACCGCATCGAGAACGGTCCCGCCGTCGCGGCCTCCCCCGGCGTCACCTGCCGGAGCTCGGCACGGTCGCGCACCTCGTGCTCCTCGAGCTTGCGCTCGAGCAGCGCCAGCGTGAACGGCGTCCCGTAGACCGGCAGCTGCCGTTCCGTCTCGCGCAGCAGGTACGGGAGGGAGCCGATGTGGTCCTCGTGCCCGTGCGTGAGCACGACGGCCTCGACGTCGTCCATCCGTTCGCGGACGTACTCGAAATCGGGAAGGACGAGATCGACGCCGGGCATCTCTGCGTGCGGGAACGACAGGCCGACGTCGACGATCAAGATGCGCCCGCTGAGCTCGACGCAAGCCATGTTCCGGCCGACCTCGCCGACACCGCCGAGGAAGACGACGCGCGCCGATGCCTCAAGTGGCGCGCCTACCGCCTCGCTGCTCGAGGCCCGCAGTCCCTGGTTCGGCTCAGAGGAGCGCTGCATCCACCAATGCCTTGCGGATGCGCTCGCGCTCGTCGCTGGTCGCGGGCACGAGCGGCAACCGCGGCGGACCGACGGGGCGCCCGACGAGTGCGAGCGCCGTCTTCACCGGGATCGGGTTGCTCGTGATGAACAGTGCGTTGAACAACGGCGTGAGCTCCTCGTGGATCTTCCGCGCGCCCGTGATGTCACCGGCGAAGATCAGGTCGCACATCTGCCGGATGCGGTCGCCGACCAAGTGTGCCGCGACCGAGACGATCCCCACACCGCCGAGGCACAGGTACCCGAACGTCGCCCAGTCGTCGCCCGAGTACACCTCGAAATCGGGCGGCGCCTCGCTGATCAGCTTGGAGATCGCCTGGAAGTCGCCGGTCGAGTCCTTGACGCCGACGATGTTGGGGACCTCGGCCATCTTGAGCAGCGTGTCGTGCTCGATGCGGATCCCGGTTCGTCCGGGGATGTTGTACGCGACGACGGGGACGTCGACCGCGTTCGCCACCCGCTTGAAGTGCTCAAGCAGCCCTCGTTGCGGCGGCCGGTTGTAGTACGGCGTGACGAGCAGCAGCCCGTCGGCGCCGAGCCGCTCGGCCTCGCGCGAGAGCTCGAGCGTCTCGGCCGTGTCGTACGTCCCGGTTCCGGCGACGACCTTGCCCTTGCCCTTGGCGGTCTCGATCACCGCGCGGAAAAGGTCGAGTTTCTCCTTGTGTGTGAGCGTGGGCGATTCGCCGGTCGAGCCGGCGACGACGATCGAGTCCGAGCCGTGCTCGTACAGATGCGCTGCAAGCGCGCTCGCGGCGTCGAGGTCGAGCGAGTGATCGTCGCGAAAAGGCGTGACCATGGCGGTGACGACCGCCCCGAACCTACCGGCCATGCGTGCCTCCTGAGGTCGGGTTCACCGGGGCTATCCTAGCCGCGTGCCGCGCATCTACACGAAGACGGGCGACGACGGCACGACTGGGCTCCTGTACGGCGGACGGGTCTCCAAATCGGACGTCGCAACGGACGCGTACGGGACGGTGGACGAGGCGGTCGCGGCGATCGGGCTCGCCCGCGCGCTGAGCGGAGACGAAGAGCTTCGCGAGGAACTCCTCGCGCGGCAACGTGAGCTGTTCGTCGTCGGCGCCGATCTCGCGACGAACCCAGACGAGCGCCACCGGCTGGAACCGGACGTCTCGCTCGTTACGGACGAGATGGTGGAACGACTCGAGACGTCGATCGACGAGCATGTTCGGACGCATCCGCTGCCGAACGCGTTCGTCGTGCCCGGCGCGAACCCGGTCTCCGCTTCGCTCGACGTCGCGCGCGCGGTCGTTCGCCGTGCCGAGCGCCGCGTCGTCGAGTGGCGAGGCGCGGGGGGTGCGGGGGCGCAAGAAGCGAGCCATCAGGCGAGCGTTCGCCCCCGCGAAGAGGGGGGTGGCGTGAACGACGCTGTGGTGCGCTACCTCAACCGGCTTTCGGACCTTCTGTTCGTGCTCGCGCGGATCTCGGCCGGGGAGGCCGAACCGAAGAGCCGCTGACGCTACGCGGTTCGAACGGACGCGCCGTAGTTGTCGCTGCCGAACAACAGGATGAGAAGGCCGATGTTCCGGACCTCGACCCCCTCGAACGCGACGTCGAACGTGACGGTCTCCCCCGCGGGGATCGGCGCCGGATCGGCGACGTCGCCGGAGATCTCGGTTCCGTCGCGCGCGTCGAGGATGTAGAAGTCGGGTCGCGGCAGCTCGCGATCGGTGCCGTTCTCGACCTCCATCGTGCCCTCGTTCCCGTCGATCGTGATCGTGACGTGGAGGCCGGCGTTGACGTACTCGTACGTGCCCGCGGTCGCGGATCCTGACTCGACCGGCGTCGGTCCATCGTTCGTCACGCCGGTTCCGCCGGTCGGTTCACCGGTTGCACCGTTCCGGTTGGAGCCGCCGTCGTCGCCCGTACATGCGGACAGCAGCAACGCGATGCAGAAGGCGAACGCGATGGAACGACGGATAGGCTTCACGGGTCGCGGCATGCTACACGACGCCATAGGGAGATCAGCGTGCAGCGGGTAGCACGATGAGCCAAGCTACGGTTGCGTTGACGCCGGACCGACGATGAGGACGCTCGAGATCCGTCGCCACGCGAAACGAGATCCGGCTGCTGACCGGCTGTCCGAAGCGGGTCGCGCACAGGCCGAGGACGTCGGCCGGTCGCTCCAGCACTCGTACGACGTCATCTTCGTTTCGCCGGCACAGCGTGCCGCCGAGACCGCGGCGTGGATGCTTCGAGGCAAGGGCGCGCAGCTGCCGCCGCATGCGGTCATTCCGGGGCTCGCGGCGCGCGACAACGACGGTTCGCCTCTGGCGATGGGCGGAGTGCTGTCTGCGCTCGTCGACGCGGTTCCCGAGGGCGGTCGCGGGCTCGCCATCTCCCATATGCCGCTGATCGAACGAGGCGTTCTCGGCCTGCTCGCGCGTGACATCGAACCGCTCCGCGAGTGCGAGGGCGTCGTGCTGACGAAGCGAGACGATGAGTCGGCCGTGGAACTGGAAGGAGAGCTTCGCCTGCGGTAGCTCAGAAGTGGAGCATCGCCCACGGTGTGGGGTCCCACGTGAACATCGCGTCCGCCGTCCCGATCGCACCCGCCCGCTCCTCGCTCACGCGCCCGGCGCGATGCAGCTGCGAGAAGGTGGATCCTCCGAGGTACACGGCGGCGAGCTCGTTCGTCGTCAGGAGCAGGTCAGCGTCGTCCTCGGTCTGTTCGCACGTTGCGCCTTCAGCACCGGAGTCTAGGGCGTAGCGCCCCTCGTTCCACGGGCAGAACGCGTCGCGCACGTCGAAGACGACACGCCCCTCGCGCGGATAGCGGCGGGAGGACAGCGCGCGAGAGATGTCGAGGAACCGAAGCCGCAGCGCATCCCTGAGGCGGAGGTTCAGCCTGCGCGGCTCACGAAGCAGGTGCAGTAGCGGCTCGTCGGCAGGAAGGCTCCACGCCGTGAGCTTCGACACCAGATCGAGATCCAGGACGAACCGCCACATCTGCGCGTAGGCCGACGGGTTCAGCGCGTCGAGCGCGTAGAGCTCCACCTCGTTCTGCGGCACCCCGCTCCAGTTGTGCTTGATCGTGTACACGGCGACGCCGTCGACGTCTTTGCCGGTTTCATGGAACGCGAAGAAGAACTTGCGCTCCTCGCCGAAGTGCTTCTCGGCGAACTCGTAGTCGAACCAATTCGGCTCCATCCTCATCGCACCCGGCCGCGTCAGCCGTGACTCGTCGAACATCGATAGGTACCGATCCTTCGCCGCGTCGCGTTCGAGCAGCCGGACGCGGCCGTCGCCCTCGGAGCCGGGGACGAACGCGCTCCTCGACGTCTCGATGTCGACGGACGCCTCGAACGTCGCGAGGCCGTACCCGAAGCGCCCGTAGATGCCGCCTTCCGATGCGAACAGCGCCGCGATGGCACATCCCTCGTCGCGGATGTCGTCGAGCTGACGGCGCATCAGCGCCGTGTTGACGCCTCGGCGGCGGTGCGTCGGAACGACGCCGACGCCGGTGATGCCGACCGTCGGGATCGTTCCGCCCGGCACGGTCATCTCGAACACGACGGAGGAGGCGCACCCGACGATGTCGTCTCCGTCGAACGCAGCGAGACAGCGCGCCGGGTCGATGACCTTGCGTTCGTTGTGAACGTCTTCCGGACGGACGTGACCGCCGAACGCGCTCTCGATGGCGCGCATCCACGTCTCGAACTCGTCCTCGGCGATCGTGCGGATCTCGACGTCCATGGCGGACGTGAGCTTACGAGCCGGGCAACCCGTCGAACAGGCCGGTCAGCGCCGGACCTCCAGAGTGTGACTCGGGGAACCCGACGACGAACGCCTCGGTGGCCAGGATCTCGGGCCACACCTCGAACGGGACGTCCTGCAGCTCGGCCTGCGTCCGGTGCGCCCGGAGCGCCTCGAGCTTCCGGTCGTACACGTTCGAGCAGTCGACGATCATCCCGACCGACTCGTCGGGCACGCCGCGAGGCTGGAACGGCTGCGTCGAGTCGATCGCGGGCAAGCCGCGCACGCGCAGCAACTCGTTGAATCGGTCGAGCCGCGACTGCGGGAAGCAGATGTGCAGAAGTCGGTGAAAGCCGTCGGCGCCGGCGGCGCGGGCGGAATGGAACGCGGCCGTCGTCGCGGCGCCGACGGCGACGTGATCCGCGTGCCCGGTGATCCCGTCCGGGCCGAACGTCACGACGACATCGGGCGCGGCGCGCTGAAGCAGGTCCAGGTACACGGCGACGAGCGACTCTTGCGCGACGTCGGCGACGCCTCCGTCCGGATAGCGCAGGAAGTGGATCTCGGGCTCCAGGCCGAGGGCAGCCCATGACGCGCGATCCTCGGCTTCTCGGACGGTGCCGAGCGTCTCTCGCGTCGCAAGGATCGGGTCGGCGATCTGCCCCGCGTCACCGCTCGTCGTCATGACCAGCGTGACTTCGACGTCGTCTCCGGCGATCGATGCGAGCGAACCCGACACGCCGTAGGTGTCGTCGTTCGGGTGCGCGAGCACGCACGCGACCCGGCGGGTCATGTCAGCCCACGGGTGGAAGGTCGAGCAGCGGTTCGAGGCCCACCGTGAGGCCGGGCCGCGTCATCACGGCGCGCGCCGCCATCAGGACGCCGGGGATGAACGAGCTTCGGTCGGTCGAGTCGTGACGGATCGTGAGCGTCTGCCCCTGCCCGCCGAAGATGACCTCGTGGTGGGCGACGAGGCCCGGCAGACGAACCGAATGCACGCGGATCCCGTCGAAATCCCCGCCTCGGACGCCGTCGAGGCTCTCCGGCATCGGGCCGCGCCACGGCTTCGAGCGCTCGTCGTGCAGGCGGTTCACGGTCGCGATCGCCGTCCCGGACGGCGCGTCGGCCTTGTTGTCGTGATGGAGCTCGACGATCTCGACGGCGGGGAAGAACCGAATGGCCTGGGATGCGAACCGCAGCATCAGCACGGCGCCCAGCGCGAAGTTCGACGCGACGATCACGTGCGTTTCGGACCCCTCGTCGGCGATCGCCTTCTCGATCGACTGCAGGTCCTCCTGCGTGATGCCCGTCGTCCCGACGACGAGATGAACGCCGTGGTCGATGCACCAGCGAACGTTTTCCATGACGACGTCCGGGTGCGTGAAGTCGATCGCGATCGCCGCCTCGGCCTCGAGGAGCCGTTCGAGCTCGTCGCTCACAGGGATTCCGAGCTTCGGCTGGCCGATCAGGGCGCCGACGTTCTCGCCGATCCTGGAACGATCGATCGCCGCGACGAGCGCGAGGTCGTCGGCCTCGGCTACCGCCCGGCACACCATCAGGCCCATCCGACCGCAGGCGCCGATGACGCCGACGCGGATCACCCGAGCGCGCCCCCTGCGCCGGGGGTCGGCACACCCTTCGCTTCGATCACCGTGCTGCCCGCCCGATACTCCCGTCAACAGGCCCGAGCACCGTCGTCGTCATGGGCTGCGAGAGTACCCGCTCGGCCGCCCGCATCGCGTCATCCGGAGTCACGGCGGCGATCCTCGAGAGCAACTGGTTCACCGTCAGGATCTCGCCCTGGCTGATCTCGGACTTACCGAGCCGGGACATCCGCCCGCCGGGATCCTCCTGGGAGAGTACGAGCGAGCCCCGCATGTGGCCTTTCGCGCGGTCGAACTCGTCGGGCGACAGGCCCTTCTCGGCGACGTCCTCGAGCTGCGCCCGCACGATCGACATGACCTGCTTGGCACGCGCCGGCGTGGTCCCCGCGTAGGCGCTGAAGATGCCGGCGTCCGCGTACATCGAGTGGTAGCTGTAGACGCTGTAGGCGAGACCGAGCTTCTCGCGCACCTCCTGGAACAGCCGCGAGCTCATCCCGCCCCCGATCGCGTTGTTGACCACCCCGAACGCGAACCGATCATCGTCGTTGCGCGAGAGACCCGTCGTGCCGATGCAGATGTGCGCCTGCTCGGTGTCGCGGCGCTTGACCAGCGTGCGACCCGACGACTCGGGCGCGCGGCCCGCCTTGCGCACCTTCCACGCCACCGGCCCCTCGCTCCGAACCGTTCCCGTCTCCATGCCCGAGGCGAGGAGCTCGAGCACCTGCTCGTGCTGGAGGTTGCCGACGGCGACCACCACGATGTTCCGGGGCACGTAGTGCTTGCGCCAGTAACGGCGGACCTGATCGCGGGTGGCCGCGCGGATGCTCTTCTTGGTGCCGAGGATCGGCCGGCCCAACGGATGGTTCGGCCACAGCGTCTCGGTGAACAGGTCGTGGATCAGGTCGTCCGGAGTGTCCTCGTGGACGTTGATCTCCTCCAGGATCACTTGCTTCTCGGACTCGAAATCGCCCTCACGGATCACCGAGCGCTGCAGCATGTCGGTCAGGTGCTCGACCGCCATCGGAAGGTCGCGATCGAGTACGCGGGAGTAGAAGCATGTGTACTCCTTCGCGGTGAACGCGTTCAGTTCGCCGCCGATCGCGTCGAACGCCTCGGCGATGTCGCGGGCGCTGCGCGTCTTCGTCCCCTTGAACAGGAGGTGCTCGAGGAAGTGACTCGAGCCGCTGACCGGCGGCGGCTCGTCGCGTGAACCCGCGAGAACCCAAAAGCCGAGCGCGACCGAACGCACGTCGGGCATGCGTTCGGTCACGACGCGCAGGCCGGAGCCGAACTCCGTTCGACCGATCGCCACCGAAGCGAGCCTCAGTCCCGGTCTCGGCGTTCGCGCGGACGGCGGTCACGGTCGCGCGGACCTCTTCGATCGCGGTCCCGCCGCGGCGGACGATCTTGCGATACCTCCGGCTCCATGCCTTCAGGGATGGCCCACTCCTCGCCGACCGGCCGGAGCGAGATCTTCCCCCGATCGTCGATGTCCTGGACCTCGACCTCGATCGTGGCCCCCACCTTCACGGCCTCCTCGACGCTCGCGAGGCGCTTCCCGCGGCCGAGCTTGGAGATGTGGATCAGGCCGTCGCGTCCGGGAACCAGGTTCACGAACGCACCGAACGTCGTCGTGTTCACGACCGTTCCGGTGAAGTGCTCGCCGACCGTGATCGGCCGTGGGTTGGCGATCTCGTCGATGATCCTCGCGGCCTCGTCGGCCCCGGCGCCCTCGCGTGCGCCGATGAACACCGTGCCGTCGTCCTGGATGTCGATGTCGGCTCCGGTCATCGCGACGATCTCGTTGATCCGCTTGCCCTTGGGGCCGATCACCTCGCCGATCTTGTCGACGGGGATCTGCAGCGTGAGGATGCGCGGCGCCTTGGGGTTCACCTCTGTGCGAGGGACCGGGATTGCCTGCTGCATGACGTCGAGGATCTTCAGGCGAGCGTCCTTCGCCTGCTGCAACGCGCCGGCAAGGACGTCGCCCGGAAGGCCGGTGACCTTCATGTCGAGCTGGATGGCCGTGACGAAGTCCTTGGTCCCGGCCACCTTGAAGTCCATGTCACCGAGGGCGTCCTCGGCCCCGAGGATGTCCGTCAGCGTCACGAACGTTCCCTCGTCGGCGATCATCCCCATGGCGATCCCCGCGACCGGCGCCTTGATTGGGACGCCGGCATCCATCAGCGACAGGCTCGACGCGCACACGCTCGCCATCGACGTCGAGCCGTTCGATCCGAGCACGTCCGACACCAGCCGAAGCGTGTAGGGAAACTCCTCCTCCGGTGGGATGACCGGAACGAGCGCTCGCTCGGCGAGCGCGCCGTGACCGATCTCCCGGCGGCGCGGCGATCCGATCCGCCCGACCTCGCCGGTCGAGAACGGCGGGAAGTTGTAGTGGTGGATGTAGCGCTTGGTGTCCTCGGGATCGAGCGTGTCGATCATCTGAGTCATGCGCAGCATCCCGAGCGTGGTGACGTTCAGGACCTGCGTCTCGCCCCGCTGGAACAGACTCGAGCCGTGAGCGCGCGGCACGAGACCGACCTCCGCCGACAGCGGACGGATGTCTCGAGGCCCGCGCCCGTCCAGTCGCACGCCGTGCTCGACGACGCGCGCCCGCATGATCTTCTTCTGGAGGTCCTTCCACGCCGGCGCGATCTCTGACTGTCTCGCCTGATACGTCTGTTCGCCCCACGTCTCGAGCAGGTGGCCCTTCAGCGCCTCCTTGATCTCCTCGAAGGCGGTTTCCCGCTCCTGCTTGTCGGGCACGATCGCCGTCTCGAGCCGCTCCTTGGCGAACGCCTCCACGATCGTCCACGTGTCGGCGGCGTAGAGAGGGCGCGGCTCGAACTGCTGCGGCTTCACGTCGAGCTTCGCGACGAACTCGAGCTGGAAGTCGATCAGTTCACCGATCGCGCGCTTGGCCTCGTCGAGCCCTCGAGCGACGACCTCCTCCGTGGGCGCGGTTGCGCCCTCGCCTGCCCCGAGGAGTTGCATCGCGTTGTCCGGTGCCTCGCCCTCGATCATGAGGATGTCGATGTCGCCCGCGTCGTTGCGGCGTCCGGCGACGACGATGTCGAACGTCGCCCCGTCCACCTGCTGGAACGTCGGGTTCACGACCCACTCGCCGTCGATCAGCCCGAGCCGGACAGACCCCACCGGTCCCTCGAACGGGATGCCGCTGATCATCGTGGCAAGGCTCGCGGAGTTCATGCCCGGGATGTCGTACGGGTTCGCCATGTCGACCGAGAGCACAGTGATCACGACCTGCACCTCGTCGCGGTAGCCGTCCTTGAAGCTCGGTCGCATCGGCCGGTCGATGAGGCGCGCGGTGAGGATCGCGGTCTCGGAGGGCCGCCCTTCGCGACGGAAGAACCCGCCGGGGATCTTGCCGGCGGCATACATCCGTTCCTCGACGTCGATCGTGAGCGGGAAGAAGTCGATTCCCTCCCGCGGGGCCGCGGTCGTGCACGTCGCGAGCACCTGGGTCTCGCCGTACGTGACGACGCACGAGCCTTCGGCCTGCGGAGCGAGCCTGCCGGCCTCGAACGTCAGTGTTTGATTCCCGAACTGTCGGGACAGTGTGGTGGTGGCCATCGGCCATTCCTCCTTCGAGAGCTGGGTCGCGCGGCGCCACTCGCCGCTCGAGCATGAGGAGGCGGAGCGGCCGGTTGTCAGTGGTGAACCGCCGGGGTTGTCACCGCGCGCACGACACTCGCTTCGCTGCCGTGCTAGCCCGACACCCCATCGGAGGTTCGCGACTGAGAACCGACCGGAGGTCTGCCTCCGAGACGGTTCAGTGAGGTATCGGCATCCCTCCTACGAGAGCGGCGCCGATCCCTATCGCCTGAGTCCCAGGCGGGCCACGAGATCGCGGTACCGCTCGATGTCCTCACGCCGCAAGTACTCCAGCAGTCTGCGGCGGCGGCCGACGAGCTTCAGCAGGCCACGGCGCGACGAGTGGTCCCTCTCGTGCGCCTTCAGATGCTCGGTGAGCGCGGAGATCCGCGTGCTCATCACGGCGATCTGCACCTCGGCGGAGCCGGTATCGGCGTCCGAGCGGCGGTGCGACTGGATGATCTCGGCTTTCTGGGTCTTCGTCAGCGTCATGACCAGCGGAAAGGCTACCAGACGGTCTCGTTCGGCCTCGCAACGTGCAGGCCGGTTTACGGATCCGATCCTGTCACGAGGTCGACGATGTCACGGGTCCGCCGCACGTCTTCATCGATCGCTCCGACGAGGTCGTCGGGCGTCTCGAACCGCACCTCCGGCCGAAGGTATGCCCAGAACTCCACCGACATCTCCCGTCCGACGAGGTCGCCGTCGAAGTCCAATAGATAGGACTCCACGTGGAGTGGTTCCGTGCCGAACGTCGGATTCGTTCCGACGTCGATAGCGGCTACGTGGCGTTCGCCGTCGAACCCGACCGCGCCCGCGTAGACGCCCTGGCCGGGGAGCAGCAGTCGAGGCCACGTCTGCAGATTGGCCGTCGGATAGCCGAGCCCGCGACCCCGACCCGCGCCGCTTACGACGGTTCCGTCCAGGACGAATCTTCGACCCAGCGCGACCCGCGGCCACTCGAGGTCGCCGCGCGAGAGCGCCTCGCGGATCGACGACGACGAGATGGGGCGCTCGCCCGCCTGTTGGATCTCGACCGCGTCCGCGCGGAACCCGAATCGCTCCCCTTCCGTCGCCAACGTCGCGAAGGTGCCCAGCGCCCTGTGCCCGAACGTGAAGTTCGCGCCGACGACGCATCGAACGGCATGGAGGCCGTCCCGAAGAACCTCGGACATGAAGCGTTCTGCCGGCCACCGCGAGAACTCCTCGGTGAACTCGAGGACGACCACCACGTCGATGCCGGTCTCCTGGATCAGCGCCGCCTTTCGATCGACCGTCGTGAGGAGCCTGGGGACACGGTCTGGCGTGAGGACCTCGCGAGGGTGCCGGTCGAACGTGACCGCGACGGCGGGCACGCCTTCGTCGCGAGCGGCCGCGACGGTGGCGGAGAGCACCGCACGGTGCCCCAGGTGAACGCCGTCGAAGAACCCGATCGTCGCGACCGTCGCTTGATGTGCGACCGGGAGCGCGTCCAGGCCGAGGATCCGTTCCACGCGCCGGAGGGTAGCGACTACGCCGGCGCGAGTACGACCTCGGGACGGGCCTTCGCGCCCTCATCGCGGTAGATGCCGACGAGCGCGGCGTCGGGTCCGAACACCGCGTACGGCCCCTGGATGCCCGCCGGCGCGAGGACGCTCCCATGTGAGGCGGCGCGCGCCTCGTCGACCTCCAGCTCGATCCGAGGAAGGTGCGCCACCGCATCCTCGACGGGGCGCGGCGCCCCGACGGCGTCGGGAGTCACGGCGTCGTCGACGGCGTACCGCCCGATCGCCGTTCGTCGCAGGCACGTGAGGTGCGCCCCGCATCCCAACGCGCGCCCAACGTCCGCGAGCAGGACCCGCACGTACGTCCCGCCCGAGCACGTCACGCGGAACTCGACGTCCGGGGCCGTGTACGCCCGAAGTTCGAACGAGTCCACCCTGATCGGGCGGGGCGCCGCCTCGAGCCGCTCACCCCGCCGAGCTGCCGAGTGCAACGTTCGGCCGCCGACCTTCACCGCCGAGTACGCCGGAGGCTGCTGCAGCGACTCGCCGACGAGCGCCGCGAACCTGCGCTCGATGTCCTCCCGGGTGACGTCGACAGGCGTCGTTCGCACCACCGCCCCCTCCGCGTCGAGCGTGTCCGTCTCGACGCCGAGCCGCGCGGTGCCCTCGTACGTCTTCGACAGGTCCCCGAAGAAACGGAGCAGCCTGGTCGCGCGACCGACGCCGATGATCAGGAGTCCCGTCGCGATCGGATCGAGCGTTCCGGCGTGACCGACCTTCCGCGTACCGAGGCGACGTCGCACGACGTCGACGACGTCGTGCGACGTCACGCCCGATGGTTTGTCGACGAGCAGAACGCCGTCGACCGCGCTCATCCCTCGACCGCGGGTTCCCCGCGGAGCGCCGCCTTCAACCGATGGATCGTCTCCGCCAGCCCATGTTTCGACGTATACCCGGCGGCCAGCCGATGCCCGCCGCCGCCGAACGTCGAGGCGACCGTCGCCACGTCATGGCCACCCTTCGAACGAACGCTCACCTTGAACCGCCCGTCTCGCTGCTGTTTCAAAACGGCAGCGACATCTGCCTCCCGCGCCGTCCGCACGACGTCGATCAGGTCGTCGGTCTCCGCGGCGTGAACGCCAGCGGCGGCCAGATCCGCCTGTGTCAGGTAGGTCCATATGAGGTCGCCCTCGACGGTGATCCGATCGAGCGCCGTCCCCAGCAGGCGGAGGTACGCGGCCGGGTTGTCCTCGTAGAGCGCCTGTACCAGCCGTGTATGGTCGAACGCGTACTCCCGCAGCTGCGCCGCGAGCCGCAGCGTCTCGGGCGTGACCGCTTCGTACTGGAACCTGCCGGTGTCGGTGACGATCCCCGCGTACAGGCACGTCGCCGTCTCGACCGGCACGTCGCCGCCGATCTCCCGGACGAGCCGCCAGACGATCTCGCACGTCGAGCTGGCGCGTGGATCGATCAGGGGGATGGTTCCGAGCCCCTCGTTGCTCACGTGATGGTCGATCCAGATCAGCGTCTGCGCGCGCGCGGCAGAACGCGCCAGCATGCCGAGGCGATCCATCGACGCGACGTCGCACGTCACCATCAAGGCCGGTTCGATGGGGAACTCGGCGGGTCGAACGAGCGCATCCGCACCCGGGAGCACCGCGAGCCACCTCGGCGGCTCGAACGGTTCGTTCGGAAACGAGCAGATCGTTCGGGCGCCCCTCGCCCGGAGGAAGTTCGACAGGCCGAGGGTCGCGCCGAGCGCATCGGCGTCCGGATTCACGTGACAGGCGATCGCGACGGACTCGGCCTGGCCGAGCGCGGTCGCGGCCTTCTCGACGAGCTCGTTCATCTCGACTCCTCGTCCGGCGGCCGTACCTGCTGAAGCAACTGCTCGATGCGGTCCGCGGTCTCGACTGACTCGTCCTCCTCGAATTCGAGGTCGGGGAGCACCTTCATGCGTACCTGATCGCCGATCACCTTCCGAAGGTGGCCGCGCGCCGAGCGCAACGCCGCGGCGGTCGCACGCCGAGCGCGTTCGTCCCCCATCGTCGTGTAGAACACACGGGCTCGCCGAAGATCGGGCGTCACCCTCACGCCGACCACGGTGACGAAGCCGATCCGCGGATCCTTCAGACGCGGGATCTCTTCGGCCAGGATCTCGCGGAACTCCTCGGACACGCGGCTCGGTCGCGCTCCGCCGGTCATGAGCGTCTCAGTCCTCCGGCGCGTGCAGCGTGAGCTCGGCGTCGATCATCTCCACCTCGGCCCACCGCTCGACGAGCCTCTCGACCTCGTGGAGCACCCGTTTGGCGTGGTAGCCGTCTCCCGATGCGACGGCCACGGCGAGAGCGGTTCGCTGCCACAGGTCGTGGTGGTCGACCTCGGCGACCGACACATTGAACTTCTGACGGATCGCGGACGTGAGCGTCTTCACGACGTGACGCTTCTCCTTGAGCGACGTGCACCCGGGGATCCGGAGGTCGAACCGTTCCAGCGCGACGAGCACGGCGCCTCCATTTCGGCGGTAACGCTCGCCCACCTCGCTCGCTTCTGACCCCCGGACTCCGCCGGGTCACAGCTCGCGGGCGACCTCGCGGACCTCGTACGCCTCGATGATGTCGCCTTCCTTGACGTCGTTGAAGTTCTCGATCCCGATGCCGCACTCGAAGCCCTCGGACACCTCGCGCACGTCATCCTTGAAGCGCTTGAGCGACCCGACACGCCCGTCGTAGACGACGACGCCGTCGCGGACGACGCGCGCCCGCGCGTTCCGAACGATCGTGCCGCGGATCACGTAACTACCGGCGATCACGCCGACGCGGGGAACCCGGAACAAGGTGCGCACCTCTGCGGCCCCGAGCTCGGTCTCCCTCTCCTCGGGCGAGAGCATCCCCGAGAGCGCCGAGCGGATGTCGTTGATCGCGTCGTAGATCACGCGGTACAGACGAACGTCGACGCCCTCCTTCTCCGCGAGCTCGCGCGCCTGCGCGTCGGGCCGCACGTTGAACCCGACGACGATCGCGTTCGACGCCATCGCGAGCGAGATGTCGCTCTGCGCGATCGCCCCCGGTGCGCTGTGGATCACGTTCACGCGCACCTCGTCCTGCGGAAGCTTCGCGAACGCGTCCTCGAGCGCGCCCAGCGAACCCTGCACGTCGGTCTTGAGGATGATGTTGAGGACGGGCACCTCGTCGCGACGCGCCTGCGCCATGAGCTCGGTGAGCGTTGGTGGACGCGCCGAGATCTGCTCGGCCGCGCGCACCTTGGCCTCGCGCTCCTGGGTGAGATGTCGCGCCTCGCGCTCGTCTTCGACCTCGCGGAGGTCGTCGCCCGCGTTCGGCGTGGCCGACCACCCGAGGATCTGCACCGGCTTGCTCGGTCCGGCCTGCTTCACCTGCTGGCCGTTCTCGTCGAGCATCGCGCGGATCTTGGCCCAACTCGTTCCGGAGACCACGGTGTCGCCGACCTCCAGCGAGCCCCTCTGCACGAGGACCGACGCGACTGGTCCGCGGCCCTTGTCGAGGTGCGCCTCGAGGACGGCTCCGCGCGCGCGGCCCTCGGGATTCCCCTTCAACTCTTCGACGTCGGCGACGAGCAGGATGGTCTCGAGCAGCGTCTCGAGATTCGTCCTGGCCTTCGCCGACACGTCGACGAACTCGTACGTGCCGCCCCACTCCGCAGGAACGATCCCCTGCTCGACGAGCTGCTGACGAACGCGCGCCGGATCGGACTCGGGCTTGTCGATCTTGTTCACGGCGACGACGATCGGCACGCCGGCGGCCTTCGCGTGGTCCAGCGCTTCGATCGTCTGAGGCTTCACCCCGTCGTCGGCGGCGATAACGAGAACCGCGATGTCGGTTACCTGTGCACCGCGCGCCCGCATCGCCGTGAACGCTTCGTGGCCCGGGGTGTCGATGAACGTCACCTCGCGGCCGTCGACGTGGACCTGGTACGCGCCGATGTGCTGGGTGATGCCGCCGAACTCCTGCGAGACGACGTCGGACTTGCGGATCGCGTCCAGGAGAAGCGTCTTCCCGTGGTCGACGTGGCCCATGATGGTGACGACAGGGGCGCGTGGAACCAGCGCGCTGTCGTCGACCTGCTCCTCCTCTTCCTCTTCCTCCTCGATGCCAACGATCTCGGCCTCGTAGCCGAGCTCTCGCGCGACGACCCCGATCGCGTCGTCGGAGAGCGACTGCGTCGCCGTCGCCATGTCGCCGAGCGAGATGAGGATCTTCACGATGTCGGCGGGGGAACGGTCCGTTCGCTCGGCGATGTCCTGTGCCGTCGCGCCCTTCACCACCCGAAGCACGGGAAGTCCCGAGGGTTCGGGCTCGGGAGGGGGCGGCGGAGCGGCCGCCACCGGCTCTGCAACGGGGGCCGGAGCGGGCGCTGCGGCGGCGGGCTCGGGTGCCGACGCCTCCTCGACGGGCTTCCGACGAGGGCGAGCCTTGGGGAGCGGCTCCTCGACCGCTTCCTTCATCTTGGCCTCGGGCACGGCCTTCCCACCGGATGCGCGCAGACGCGGCACGGCCTGGTCCGGGACGGACGAGGACGCGGTGAGGCCGTCGACGCCCATCTCCCTCAGCGACGCGAGCAGTTCCTTGCTCGTGACGCCGAGCTCCTTCGCCAGTTCGTGCACCCTCACGCCTGCAGCTCCCGCTCCATCTCGTGCCTAAGCCTAGCGGCTGCGTCCGTGCTCGCTTGCGCTCGCAACGCGCGCCACAGCGCACCACCCCGGGCGAACGCCGCAGCGACGCACGCCGCGTCCCGATGCACGTAGGCTCCGCGCCCCGGCGTTCGACCGCGCGGGTCGACGAGGATCTCGCCCGACGGCGTCGCCGCGATCCTCAGCAAGGATCGCTTCGGCGAACGCTCGCGACAGCCGACGCACGTGCGCTCGGGCTCGCGCGCCGTCTTCACGGGTCACGCTTCCGCGGCTTTGGACTCCTCGGCGGCGGGCCGCTCCGGGACCGGCCCATCGCCGGTCGGCGCCTGCGTCTGCCTCTGCGAACCGCCGTCGAGGCTCGCCGGCGCGGCCCTCCGCGATCCGCGCTGCTCGTCCGCGAACTGCGTCTCGCTCTTGATGTCGATCCGCCATCCAGTAAGACGCGCTGCGAGGCGCGCGTTCTGCCCCTCCTTCCCGATCGCCAGCGACAGCTGGTAGTCGGGGACGATCACCAGCGCCGTCTGCGTCTGGTCGTCGACGCGCGCCTCCTTGACCTTGGCCGGCTGGAGGGCGTTCGCTACCAACGTGGCGGGGTCGGCCGCCCACGGCACGACGTCGATCTTCTCGCCGCGGAGCTCGGTGACGACGTTCCGAACGCGCGAACCCTTCGGCCCGACGCTCGCGCCGACCGGATCGACCGCCGGCTCACGGGAGGCCACCGCGATCTTGGAGCGGTGACCGGGCTCGCGCGCGACCGCCTTGATCTCGACGATCCCCTCCTCGATCTCGGGTACCTCGAGCTCGAACAGCTTCTTCAGCAGCCCCGGATGCGTGCGCGAAACGACGATCTGTGGGCCCTTCGTGCCGCGGCGGACCTCGGTGATGTACGCCTTGAGACGCTCGCCGTTCCGGTACGGCTCCGACGGTACCTGTTCGGCCTGCGGCAACAGAGCCTCCACCTTGCCCAGATCGAGCAGCGTGTACCGGCGCTCGGACTGCTGCACGATGCCGGTGACGATGTCGCCCTCGCGGCCGGCGAACTCCTCGTAGGTCATCTCGCGCTCGGCATCGCGGAGCTTCTGGAAGATCACCTGCTTCGCCGTCTGCGCGCCGATGCGGCCCTTGAACTCGTCGGTGACCTCGACCTCCTCCTCGGACAGCACCTTGGAGTCGGTCGTGATCTCGCCGGTCTCCTCGTCCTCGTGCTCGGTCACCTCGAGCTGCTGGAGCCAAACTCGGAGGTCGCCCGACTCGGGGTCGATGCTCGCGCGCACGCCGAACGACTCCTCCTCCAGCTCGGGGTGCTGCTGCTTCCACCACGACTTGTATGCCGACGCCATGGCCTCCTCGAGACCGGCAAGGATCGTCTCGAACGCGATGCCCTTCTCGCGCTCGAGCTCCTTCAGCGCCGCGATCATGTCCTGATTCATCGTCGGTTCCTCTTCTCTGCGCCCCACTCGAACTTCGTCTTCGCGGACGCGACGTCCGCGTAGGGGACGCGCAGCTCTCCGCCGTCGGATGCGATCACGATCGCCTCCGCGTCGGCCGAGACCAACGCGCCCTCATGCACCCGCTGCCCATCGACGGGCACCGCCGTCCTCACCTTCAGCGTCCGCCCGATGCTCTGCTCGAAGTGGCGCGGTTCGCGCAGCGCCCGCTCCACGCCGGGCGAACTGACCTCCAGTTGGTACGGCCGATCCGAGAAGTCCTCGAGGTCGAGGCGTCGGGACAGCCGTTCCGACACCTCGGCGACGGCGTCGAGATCGACGCCGCCCTCGCGGTCGACCGTGACCCGTAGGATCGGCCGGCCCTCCTGGCCACGAAGTTCCACGTCCCAGAGCTCGAGTCCGGCCGCTTCGACAACCGGCCGGACCATCTCCTCGACGGCTCCTCGATCTGTCGCACCCACCGAGCGCACCCCCCGCGCCGCGGGGACGACGTTCGCGCTCCCGCTCGCCCACTCCTTGAGCGCACCCTTCAAAAAGAAAGTGGGCGCGAGCCCACTTCGGGTGACAACCGCTCCGTTTGCTGAAAACGAGTATAGCCGACAGCGTTTCGTGAGGCGGCACCAGGCGTTCGTCGCGCGGTCGGCGGTGACTTACAGCGCCCGGCGCTGACCACCGGGGCGGTTCCAGTGGTCGCGGGCGTTCATCCGGCGAACCATCCTCGCGTCGTCCCAGCCTCGGTGCATCCGCACGCCGAGTTCTCGGCACGCCGCCTCGGCGGCGTCTTCGGTGGGGAATTCGTCACGGACCCATCGTCCGTTGACGTCGATCAGCACGAGATCCCAGGTCTCCCGTCCGACGTGCTGGATCACGCCTTCGACCTCCTCGCCAATCTTGACGAAGTCGCGGAGATGGTTCGGCGCGCGCTTGGATGGCACGTCGGGAGCCTAGGGTGCGCTCGACAGCAGGGCCACCGCCGCTTCGGCAGCATCGGTCAGCGAGGCCTGCGACCTGTCACCGCTCGCCCGGAGCTTCAGGTCTGCCGTACCCGCGGCGACGCCGCGCGACCCGACGACGATGTGCACGGGGTAACCGACGAGGTCGGCGTCGGCGAACTTCACTCCGGCGCGTTCGCCGCGGTCGTCCACCACGACGTCGACGCCGCGCGACGACAGCTCGCCGTAGATCCGCTCCGTCTCGGCGGCGACGCGGTCGTCGTCGGCGTTCGCGCTGATCACCACGACCTCGAACGGCGCGAGGGCCTTCGGCAGGCGCAGACCCTGGTCGTCATGGAACTGCTCGGCGGCCGCGGCGAGGATGCGCGAGATGCCGATCCCATGCGATCCCATCTGATACGGACGGTTCGTACCGTCCTCGTCGACGAACGTCGCTCCGAGGGGGCCCGAGTATCGAGTACCGAGCTGGTAGATGTGACCGACGACGATCGACCGTCCGATGCGGAGCTGGCCGCCGTCGACGGGGCAGCGGTCGCCGTCGCGGAGCGCGACGAGATCCTCGTACCGGTCAATCCGGAAGTCGCGCGGCGTGTTCGCTCCTGTGACGTGGTGATCCGCCTCGTTCGCCCCGGTCACCCAGTCGGCGCCGCCGCGAACGGAGTGGTCGGCCAAGACCGTTGCCTCGCCGTCGAGTCCCTGCGGGCCGACATAGCCACGGACGAACCCGCGCACGCGGAAGTCGTCCTCGTCGAACGGCCGCACCGGCGTCGGGAACAGCACACGCTCGAGCTTCGCCTCCTCGACCTCGCGATCGCCGGGCACCAGCACCGCGACGGTGCGGCCACCGGCGTCGTACAGCATCGTCTTGAGCATCCGCTCGGCGGGGAGACCGAGGAGCGCCGACACCGCATTGATCGTCGCCGCGTTCGGCGTGTGCACCCTTTCCAGCGGATGGGGTTCGCCTACGTCCACGTGTTCCGGGGGCATCGGCGTGGCCGCCTTACGGTCGGCCAGGTAGTCACCGTTCGCGCATTCGACGAAGAGATCCTCACCGACCTCCGCACGGGCCATGAACTCATGGTTCACGTCACCGCCGATCTGTCCCGGCTCGGCCTCGACGACGACGTACGACAGCGCGCATCGGTCGAAGATGCGGTGATATGCCCGCAGCATCGCGTCGTACGAGCGGCGCATGCCTTCCTCGTCGCGGTCGAACGTGTACGCATCCTTCATGAGGAACTCGCGGCCGCGGAGGAGGCCGAACCGAGGTCGGAACTCGTCGCGGTACTTCCATTCCACCTGGTACAGGTTGATCGGAAGATCTCGGTACGACGGCAGCTCGGCGGCGACGATCTCGGTGACGACCTCTTCCTGTGTGGGCCCGAGGAGCATGTCGCGCTCGTGCCGATCTGTCAGCCGGAACAGCGTCTCGCCGTAGAGCTCGTAGCGCCCGGTCGCCTTCCACGGGTCCGCGGGGAGCAGGATCGGCATGCGGAGCTCGATGGCACCCGAGGCCTCCATCTCTTCTCGGACGATGCGCTCGATCTTGCGCATCGAGCGGAGTCCGAGTGGCAGCGTCGTATAGACGCCGGCGGCGACGGGGCGTACGAACCCGGCGCGGAGCAAGAGGCGATGCGAGGGCACCTCTGCCTCGGCGGGGTCCTCGCGCAGGGTAGGCGCGAAGAATGCCGAGAGCCTCATGGGGCGGAAAGGATAGCGTCCGGCCCGCGCCCGCTCACGCTCGGGCGGGGTCAGGCCTCTCGAACGGTGTGGACGCTCTGCTGGAACACGTTGTTCGCCGTCGCGTACTGGTTGATGGCGAACACCACCGCGCCCTGCGTCGGGTCCCGTCCGATCGCGTTGAAGTCGCCCCAGCGCTCCGGCCCCGGGCGCACGTTGTACAGGTCGTCGCCCGCCACGAGCACCTGCTCCGAGGGTTCGGTCGAGCCGGGAGGGATCGACGCGATCCACGCCGAGAGGAACTCGTCGAACGTGAAGCTCGCGCGGTTGTAGGTCACGAACAGGTTGCCGAGCTCATCGGTCGCGACGACCGGCCAGCCGATCTCGACGTCCGGTCCTCCGATCACGCCTCTGCGCACGATCGCGGAGCTCTCGAGCGCGACGCCGGGAGCGACCTCGTACCATCGTGCGGCCGCCTCGATGTACCCATCGAATCCGATGTCCGGCTTGAAGTTCTTCCGCACCGCGTGCGCCGCGTACAGAAGGTTTCGGTCGGCGTCGTAGAACGCGTTCACCAGGCGGAAGTCCCCGGCGTCCCACCAGTAGTCCGGATCGAACGGGTCAGGAGCGCCCGCCTGGAGCGCGGCGAGCGGCGGGCGTGTGCGACCCGTCGGGATCCTGTCCTTCGTCACGCTCACGCCGGTCGGCGTGGGCCGAACGCGCCAGATCGTGTGGAACGAACGACGGCCCCGCGGCTCGAACGACAACAGGTACTGATCGGTCCCCAGGGCGCCGACGGTCTGCGCCGGCTGCAGCGTGAACGCCAGAGAGCCGTCGGGGTTGCGCGTCCGCCGCCCGGTGATCACGTCCACTGCGACGCTCCCGTCGGTGCAGTCGTAGAGCTCGTCCTTGTCGAACGAGAGGACCTGCGCGTAGCGGAATTGGACCTTGCGGCCGAACCCGAACTGGTTGGTCGTTACCGTGACGCGGTCGACCGTGTACCCGAGACCTGGGTAGTCCGCCCACTGCTCGCCGTCCCCCCGCAGCTGATCACCCTTGAGGACCGTGGTGCACCACGTCGTTGTGTCCGCCGCGGTGGCATCCGGGATCGTCGTCACGATGATCCGTGACCGTTGCGGAGACACGCCGAACTCGAGGAACACCAAGACGAAGGTGTCGTTGTACTGGTCGTAGATCACCTTCGGGTCGAAGAGGATGCCGTCGCCGAGCGTGGGATCGATGCTCTCGAGCGACTCCGGACCGAGCACCGGTACGCCCGTCCGGTCGAACAGCGCCCAGGACACGTTGATCGCGGTGAAGAACCAGGTGTCGCCGAGCGCGCCGGTGGGGTCGGCCGGGGTCCTGCCGTCGATGTCGCCGATCCCGTCGAACCCCGAGACGATCGCCGGCGCGGCGGGGTGCTGGGCCGGCTGGACGCTTGGCCTCGCGAGGCTCGCGAGCTTCGCGTCGAGTGGGGACGCTAGCGGATCGCTCAGTGACGACCGATAGATCGGCGAGGGTTCTGCGTGATCGAGGGCCCGACCGATGACGCGCGCGACGACCCGGCGCTCCCGTCGATGGTGGTCATCTCCGGAGGCGGGTGCGGCGACCACTGCGCCGATGACTACGAGGAGGGCGACGAGCAGAGGAGCCCTCGTCCTCATGTGCGTCCCGATCTTCCTGTGGCGGTCGTGCTCGGCTCCCCCGGCAGGCCCGTGACCCTAGCCGACGACTCGATTTCGCGTCCAGGCACCGGCGCGACGACGCAACGCCGTTGACGTGCTCGTCCCGGCGGTGCGACCATCGGCACGACATGAGCGTTCGAGCGATGGTCTGGTCCTGGCCCAGGGGGGTCTAGCGTCCGGCAGCCTCGCTCGACGAATCCGCATCACACGAGAGCCCCGGGCGGAGCCCCGGGGTTCGCCCTTTCCGGTGCCGCCCGCTGACAGGAGGTGAACGCGCGCTGAAGGTGCTCCCCAACCGAGAAGCGTTCGACGCCCTCGCATCTGCGGGCGCGCTCGCGCCGGTGTGGACAGAGCTGCTCGCCGACGTCTCGACGCCGGTCGGCGTCTTCCCTGCACTCGCGGGTGACGGCCCGGGCGTCCTGCTCGAGAGCGTGGAGCGTTCCGAGCGCTGGGGCCGGTACTCGTTCGTCGCTGGGGATCCTGCCGCCGTCGTCGTCCTCGATGAGGGCGGCCTCAACGTTCACGACGTCGTCCGCGATCTCGGCTTCGACGTTCGTTCAACCGGCAACGCTCGCCGCGATCTCGTTTCTCTGGCGACACGCCTTCGAGCTCCGCGCGTCGACGGGCTCCCGTCGCTCACGGGCGGACTCGTCGGCTTCCTTTCCTACGAGGCCGCGCAGCTCGTCGACGGACACCCCGTTCCCCCCGGCGAGACCCCGGCGCCGCCGATCGGCTTGCTCGTCGTCGACCGGGCGATCGTGTTCGACCACTGGCGGCAGCGGCTGCTGCTCGTCGCGCACGTTCCGGCCGGCGGCTACGACGGCGCCGTCGACGCGCTGGAGGAGCTCTCCGACCGCGTCTCGTCGCCTGCTGCTCCTCCCCCCGAGCCGCTCGGCGACGGACTCCTCGACTCGGGCGGCGGCGACGCGAACATGACGGACGACCACTTCCGCGACATCGTCCGGACGATGAAGGAGCACGTCTTCGCGGGCGACGTCTATCAGGTCGTTCCGTCGCGTCGCGTCAGCTTCACCTCGTCGCGCGGCGGCCTTCCCGTGTACCGGCGTCTCCGCGTAACGAACCCGGCGCCGTACATGTTCTTCGTGCGGATGCTCGGACTCGAGCTCGCGGGTTCGTCGCCGGAGCCGCTCGTGCGCGTCGAGGGACGAACGGTCGTGAGCAGACCGATCGCGGGCACGCGGCCGCGGGGGGAAACCGAGCTCCGCGACCGTCTGTACGAGCACGAGCTTCTGGCGGACCCGAAGGAGCGCGCGGAGCACGCGATGCTCGTAGACCTGGCTCGAAACGACCTCGGTCGCGTCTGCGTGCCGGGCACCGTTCGACCGACTGAGCTCATGGTCGTTGAGCGCTTCTCGAAGGTAATGCACATCGTGAGCACGGTGGAAGGCGAGCTCGCGAACGGATGTCATCCGCTCGACGCGCTGTCGGTGACGTTCCCCGCAGGGACCGTGACCGGTGCCCCGAAGCGGCGGGCGATGGAGCTCATCGCCGAACACGAGCCGACCCCCCGCGGACCGTACGCGGGCGCTGTGGGGTACTGCACCTTCGCAGGCGACCTCGACTTCTGCATCACGATCCGAACCGCGGTCGTGGCGGACGGCCGGGCGCACGTACAAACCGGCGCGGGGATCGTTGCGGACTCGGATCCCGATGTGGAGCTGGAGGAGACGAATGCGAAGGCGGCCGCCTTGCTGCCGGCGGTCGTCGACGCGGAGAGCATGTTGGAGCGGGGAACGTGATCCTCGTCGTCGACCACTACGACAGCTTCACGTTCAACCTGGTGCAGCTGATCGAGAGCCTCGGCGAACGGACCGAGGTGGTGAAGAGCGACGCCGAGTCCGCGGAGCGTCTGCTCGAGCGCAAACCGTCGGCGGTGGTCCTGTCGCCCGGGCCCGGACGGCCGGAGGACGCCGGGTGCTTCCCCGAGCTGCTGGAGATCCTTCCCCACGAGACTCCCGTCCTCGGCGTGTGCCTCGGCCATCAGGCTCTGGGCGTTTCGGCGGGTGGCATCGTCGAGCGCGCGACGCCGGTCCACGGGAAGGCGTCACTCGTGCACCACGACGGGAAGGGCCTCTTCGACGGCGTGCCGAACCCCTTCGAGGCGGCGCGATACCACTCGCTCGTGGTGAGACGGGTCGGCCTCCCGGACGGTCTCGCGCTCACGGCGTGGAGCGACGACGGCTTGGTGATGGCGACGCGCGATCGGACGCGTCCGCGTTTCGGCGTGCAGTTCCACCCCGAGTCGATCCTCACGCCCGACGGCCCGAAGATCATCAGGAACTTCCTCGCTCTGACGCGCTAGCCGCCTCTGCTGCTCAGCATGAGGAGATCATTCCGTCTCCCGCCTGCTGGTCGCACGTGTCCGCGCCGGGGCCGCCGAACAGGTCGTCCTCGCCGCGGCCCCCCAGCAACGCGTCCGCCCCGCCGCCGCCGAAGAGGGTGTCGGCCCGGGCCAGTCCCGAGATCACGTCATTGCCGTTGCGCCCGTCCAGCACGTCGCGCGCGCCGCTCCCTTCCAGCACGTCGGAGCCCGAACCGCCCACGATGCCCTCGACCCGAAGGAGCCGGTCGGCCCCCTCCCCGTGTGCTACGCCGCCGGCGAGGCTCGCGCGGATCGGCTTGGTCGCGAAGTCGAACCGTGCGAGATCGAACCCGCCCCCGCCGTCGAGGAGGTCCCTGCCACCCAGACCGACGAGGTCGTTCTGGCCGCCGTTCCCGACGAGCTCGTCGGCGAACGGACTTCCGATCGCGCCCTCGACCTGTTCGAGCGTCACCACGTCCGATGTGGTCGTCGCGCTCCCCACAACGAGGTCGACGGCCACGCCGGACGAGGCGTTCTCGAAGGAGACGAAATCGATTCCGCCACCGCCGATCACCGTGTCGGTCCCGCCGCTCGGAACGAGCACGTCGTCGCCACCGTTGCCGCAGATCACGTCGTCGCCGGGCGTTCCCTCCAGGAGGTTGCCGCGGTCGTTCCCCTCGATCGTGCACGAACCGAGCGGTGGTGGTGGTGGCGCGGAGCCGAGCGCCGCGATCGCCGCCGGGATGTCGAGTCGATGGAAACCGCGGTTCACGAGCCGATCGTTCAGCACGGGACCGGAGCTTCGAAAGGCATTGTCGACGGTGGTCGGGTCGGCCGTCGGCGAGGCGTCGGCGATCGCTGCCACAGCCCCGGCCACGTGGGGCGCGGCCTGGGACGTGCCGCCATACCTGACGCCGGCCGCGGTGATGAACACGCCGGGCGCCAGCACGGTGAGGAAGTTCGCGACCTGCGAGAAGCACGCGATCTTGTCGGCCGACGTGGTCCTGTCGGTGCACGCACCGTTGCCGGAGCCGGCCGTCACCGAACCGAGGCTGGAGTCGTAGACCGCGCCGACGCTCACCGCGCCCGGCGTGCATGCCGGCCGGGCGACCCCCGCACGTTCGGAGCCGGTGCTGAATCGAGAGTTCCCCGCGGCGACGACGGGAACGATGCCCGCCGCGCGTGCGTTCGCGAACGCGGCGATGTAGGGGTTGCTCGGCCCTCCGCACTGCGACGTGTGGAACGACAGGTCACCGAAGCTGAGGTTCATCGCCCGCACGTTGTAGATCGATTGATTGGCGATCGTGAAGTCGATCGCTTCGAGCACGTCGGAGGCGAACGCGGCATTCCCGTCGAACACGTCGAGCGCGAGGATCTTCGTATCGGGCGCGACCCCCACGACGATGCCGGCGACGTTCGTCCCGTGCAAAACCG
>OCZV010000114.1_pt1 | contig 29583 bp, 28 predicted proteins | sample 1539051 | NCBI WGS metagenome assembly OCZV01 (sample SAMEA3113581, study PRJEB22503) | soil metagenome
GCCCGTTCCTGTGGCTCGTCCTGGGCGAGATGCTGGCGAACATCGGGCTGTGGGCCTTCTTCGTGGCGTCCGAGGGCGAGGCCGTGTTCCGGTTCGACGCCACCCCGTCGCAGCTGGGGATCCTGATCTCCTCGTACTCGATCACGTTCGTGGCCGCCTCGCCGGCCATGGGACTGATCGCAGACCGGTGGAGCCCCAAGCGGCTGATCCTGCTGGCCCACGCCAGCGCCTTCGTGTTCCTGTTCCTGGCCTCGCGGGCGCCCTCGCTGCCGGGGCTGTACGCGGCCACGGCGCTGTTCGGCCTGGCCGAGGCGGTGGTGTGGCCGGCCCGCGGCGCGCTGGTGCCGCTCCTTGTCGACGAGGACCGGCTGGTGCAGGCGAACGGCATGATGGGCGTCGCCTGGCAGGTGCCACTGGTGATCGGGCCGGCGCTGGCCGCGCTCACGGTGCGGGCCATCGGCTCCGACGGCCCGTACTACCTGGCGATGCTGGCCGTGGCGCTGTCGCTGCCGCTGTACGCGCTGATCCCGGATCGCCGCAAGCCCCGGGGCGAGGGGCGCGAGCGGTTCCTGTCCGACCTGGTGGCCGGCTTCCGCGAGGGCCTCCGCACGCCGGCGATCCGGGCCGTGATCGTCCGAGCTGTGATCGCGTACCTCCTCCTGGGGATGGTCATCACGCTGGAGACGCTGTACATCCGCGAGGTCCTGGACCGAGGGCAGGACTTCCTCGGTGTGGTCTTCTCGGTGACCGGGGCCGGGGCCGCGCTCGGCTCCCTGGCCCTGGTGGGGCTGAAGCACGGGGTGGGGCGGGAGCACCTGCTGATGGCTCTGGGGCTGACCGGCGGCGGCATCGGCTACTTCCTGTACATCGGGACATCCTCGGCGGCGGTCTCCCTGGTCGGGACGTTCCTGTTCGGGGCGGGGTTCACGTTTTTCTCCTCGCCGGGCCAGGCCCTGATCCAGCGGGTCGCCGAGCACCCGGGGAAGGTGACATCGGTGTACGCGATGCTGTCCGAGGGCGGGCCCCTGGTGGCGGCGCTCATGGTGGCTGCGCTGGGCAGCCTCATCACGGTCCAGCCCTGGCTGATCGCCTCGGCTGTGCTGTTCACGCTCCTCGGCCTGGTCAGCTTCCCCGGGGCGCGGCGCCGCGGCGAGCCCGCGTTGGAGAAGGCCGCGCGGTCGTGACCGGGCGCCCCGCCGAGCCGATCCTTCACGTCGACATGGACGCCTTCTACGCGTCGGTGGAGATCCTCAAAGATCCCTCGCTCCGCGGCCGGCCGGTGGTGGTGGGCGGCTCGGGCACGCGCGGCGTGGTGATGTCCGCCTCCTATGAGGCCCGGCGCTTCGGCGTGTCCTCGGCGATGCCGGCGGCCCGGGCCCGGCGGCTGTGCCCCGACGCCGTGTTCGTGCCGCCCGACTTCGCCTCGTATCGGGCGTACTCGACCCGGCTCCGCGAGGTGCTCCTGTCGTTCACGCCGCTGGTCGAGCCCCTGTCGCTCGACGAGGCGTTCCTCGACGTCGCCGGGGCCACCCGGCTGTTCGGGCCCCCGGCCGCGATCGTGGAGACGGTCCGGGCCCGGGTGCGGGACGAGCTGTCGCTGACCTGCTCGGTCGGGGTGGCGCCGAACAAGTTCCTGGCGAAGCTGGCGTCGGCGGCGGCCAAGCCCGACGGCGTGGTGGTGGTTCCCGCCGAGGACGTCCCGGGGTTCCTCCACCCGCTGCCGGTCGGGGCGCTGTGGGGGGTGGGGGAGCGCACCCACGAGATCCTCGAACGGCTGGGCGTGCGGACGGTGGGCGAGCTGGCGGCCGTCCCCACCAGGGTGCTCGAACGGACGCTCGGCGAAGCCCACGCCCGTCATCTGGCGGACCTGGCCGCAGGCCGCGACGACCGCGCCGTGGTCCCGTACGAGCCGCCGAAGCAGATCAGCCACGAGGAGACGTTCGACCGGGACCTCGACGCCGCCGAGGACGTGCTGCGACAGCTGCTCCGCCTCTCCCTTCGCGTGGCCGGGCGCCTCCGGTCCGAGGGCTTCCGGGCCCGAACCGTGTCGATCAAGGTTCGCCTGGCCAGCTTCGCCACCCTGAACCGGTCCAGGACCCTCGCCGATCCCACCGACGTCGGCGCCGACCTCTACCGGGTCGCGTCCGATCTGTACCGGGCCGTCCCGGGGGAGCGGCGGCGGGTCCGTCTGCTGGGCGTGGCCGCCTCGGGCCTGGTCCCGGCCGGGGCCGATCAGCTTGCGCTGGTCCGGGCGGGCCGGTGGGGGGACGCCGAGCGGGCCGTCGATCGCATCGAGCGCCGGTTCGGCGAGGGCGCCGCCCGTCCCGCCTCCCTGCTGGGACCGGACCCCCGGTGAAGTTCGCGGCCCTCGTTCCTATAATGCGAGGCGGGTAAAGAAGGGTCGGGACGATGCCGCTGTCAGAACACGAGCAGCGAATCCTGGAGGACATCGAACGGAGGCTCCAGGAAGAGGACCCCCGGTTCGCCCAGCAGGTGGCCCGGAGCTCCCTTCACTCCCACGTGGCCCGCCGCCTCCGGTGGGGCGGGCTCCTGTTCGTGATCGGCTTCGTCCTGCTGATGCTGTTCGCGGTCTCGGTGTGGCTGGCCGTGGCCGGATTCGGGGTCATGCTGGCCGCGGCCCTGTTCGTCTACAACGAGCTTCGCAGGATCACCGGCGATCAGGCCCGCGCCCTCGGCACCTCGGGACGTTTCTCGGTGCCGGGCCTCTTGGCTCGGTGGAGCCAGCGGTTCCGCGGCGGGCCGCCGGCCAGCGACTGACGCCGCCGAGTTTCGCGCGCGATCGCGTCGCTCCTACCAGCGATGTTGCCTCCGGCCCACGCTTTGGTCTACAAACCTGTCCGTCCTTCCCCCGGGGCGCGACTGGGGCCGCGTCCGTGCGATATCGAGCTCGGAGGCGTGTGTGGACGCGTTCACGTCGCATCAGGCATCGAGGCTGACCGGCTGCACGCCGCGTCAGCTCCGATACTGGGACCAGATCACCTTGGTCTCGCCGTCGATCCAGCGCACCGGCGGTCGGTCCGGCGTCCCCCGCCTGTACTCATTCCGTGACCTGGTGGCCCTGCGGGTGGTGAAGTCGCTCCTGGACGGCGGCATGTCCCTCCAGCGGGTCCGGCGGGCCTTCGAGTACCTCCGCCAGAACGCCGACCTCGAGGGGCACCTCTCCGAGGTAAAGCTGATCACCGACGGCGTGAGCATCTTCAAGGTGGCCCGTCGCCGGGGGGAGGTCGTGGACGCCCTCCGGCAGGGCCAGATGGCCTTCTTCGTGGCCATCGACCAGATCGCCCGGTCGGTCGACGAGGAGGTCACGGCTTTCCGGCGCGACCGTGACCAGTTCATCCGAGCGCTCCGGGACGCCGTCCGCCAGGTGCGGGACGAGGCGCAGGCCTAGCGCACGAACGACGGCCGGATCGAGCCGAGGAGGACCCGGACGGGTCCCGTTCGGCGACGAAGCTCTCGGAGGACCCGCCGGGCGGTGGCCACCGCATCGCCGGCCTGGTCCGGCGGCAGGTCGTCTCGGGCGTACATCGCTCGGCCCGCGATCAGCGCCAGGCGGTCGAGGTCGTCCCCGCGAAGGCCCAGCGCCCGGCCCAGCCGGGCGTGGTACTCCCACGGCGTCTCCCCCCGGCCCCGTCGCAGGCCGAGGTCGGCGGCCCCCGCCTCGAGCAGCCGGAACGCCGCCACGGCTCGGCGGCGGGGACTCCGGGCCCCGGCCAGCGCAGCCCGTCGGGCCACCGCCTTGGCCGGGGGGGTGAGCAGAAGCACCACGGCCGTCGCGGCCAGGAGCAGCAGGATGGTTTCGCGGAGCGGGAACCCCTCGTCGTCCCCGGCGGCGGCCCGGCGGCGGATCGGGAGCAGCGGCGCCTGCGGCACCCCCGCGAACGCCTCGCGCTCGCTGGCGTTCGTCCCAACGGCCTGCCCGTCCCGGCTTCCCCGACCGCCCAGCCCCGGCGCCAGCCCGGCGGTGGCCTCGGTGAGATAGGGCGCCGTCGGGTTGCTCCGGGTGGGGGTGGGCTCGAAGGCGATCCACCCGTACTCGGGGAACAGGATCTCCGGCCACGCGTGTACCTCTCCCGTGGTGACCGTGTACCGACCGGTTTGGTCGGGCTCTCCGGTCGTGAAGCCCACCGCGACCCGAGCCGGGTACCCAAGGGCCCGGGCCAGGACGGCCATGGTCCCGGCGAACTGCTCGCAGTAGCCACGTTGGGACCGCTCCAGGAAGAACAGGAGGTCGTCGATGCCGTGGCCGGCCGGAGCCCGCTCGTCGTAGGTGAACCCGCGGAGGTGCTCCTGGATCGCCAGGAGCTGCTGGAACGGCGTGCGGGCGTCGCCGGTGAGCTCGCCGGCGATCTGGTAGATGCGCGTGGGGGTGCTCGGGGGCAGGGCGGTCAGCCGGGACCCCCCGGCCAGATCGGCGGGATCCAGCCCGTCGAGACGCTCCGGCGACGGCTCCGGCACCGTCGACACGACCCGGTACCGGAACCCGGGCTCGGGCTCGGTGTCGGTGGCCAGGATGTCGGCCACGGGGTCCCAGCGCGCCTCGAGGCCGTCCATGGCCACGGTCTCCGGACGGTAAGCGGCCGGCAGCCACGGCGAGGAGAGCTCGCCGATCTCGATCGTCTGCTCGATCCGCATGGCCTCCGCGGGCGGCGCGCCGGACAGGACATCGATTGGCGCCCTCACCACCTCACCGTTCTGGGCCGACGGATCCGACGAGGTCCACACCCGCCCGTTGAACCGATCGAGCGAGACGAGCCTCCAGTACGCTGAGACATCTGTTTGAACCGTGAACAGGTTCGCGGCCGGACGCTGGAGCAAGCTGGGGCGGATGTCCACGATCGGGCTGATCATGACCCGCGCCGCGGGGCGGTCCAGCTCGAGCACGGCGCCCCCCTCGAGACCGGGCAGCACGCCGGGGACGACCAGGGCCGCTCCCAGGGCGGCGACGCCGAGCCACCGGGCCCACCGGGCCCCCTCGCCGGCGCCGGCCCGTCCGCCCAGGGTCGGTCCCCACGACCGGAGTCGGAGGACGGCCCCGCCGAACAGCACGGCGAAGGCCACGGCAAGGAACGCCGCGACGTAGCCGGGTCTGGGACCCTGGTCGGTGACGACGCCGGCGAAGGCCAGAAGGGCGGCCGGCGGCAGGAGCGGGAGCACCGCGCTGCGGGACCGGATCGCCAGCGCGTGCGAGGCCGAGGCGGCGGCCCACACGGCGATCACGCTGGCCAGCGTCAGCGAGGCGAACGGTGGCGCCGGGGCCACCTCGGCCGAGGCGCGATCGCCGACCCGCTCCATCGCCCCGACGACGGCGCGGACGGTGTCGTCGGTGGGGAGCCCGGCCCAGGTCGTCGAGGGGAAGACCAGCACTCCGATCGCGACCACGAGTGCCGCCGTCGAGGCCAGGAGGGACAGTCCGAGGTGACGCCGCGCCAGCAGGGCCGCCACCCCGGTCGCCACCAGCCCGGCGATGGCCAGGCGTACCGCTGGCCAGGTGCCGGTGAACACGCGTCCGAACGACACGCCGGTCACCGCGGCGAGCGCGAACAGCGCCGCTACGAGGACGCGGCGATCCGTCTGGCCGGTCGCTTGTCTCGCAGCTCCCATATCTCTCGCAGTCGTCCGGAAGGCCGGAGGAGGAGCACCTCCCATCCGGCTCGGGTCAGTGAGGTCCTGGCCGCATGGGCGGCCCGGTCGTCCTCACGGCTCGCCGGGAGGGTCGGCTCACCGACGTCCGCCCGGTGGATGAGCACCGCGAGCCGAGTGGCGAACTCGCCCGACAGTCGGCTCAGCGCGGCGATCTCCTCCGTCGGCGGCACGTGGGTCACCACCACCAGCGAGGTGGCGGCCGAAGCGGCCGAGCGAAGCGCCCGCAGGGTCGGCGTGAGCTGCCGGGCCGGGGTCGACCGCACCAGGGCCAGCAGCTCGAGGAAGCTGTCGGCGTCGACCGGCCGGGGGCCCGCGTCGGCCAAGGCCAGGCGCATGCTGAAGCCCGCTCGCATGTGGTGCGCCCCGATCGAGGCCGCTACCGATACACCGCGCTCGAAGGCCGCGGGCCAGTCGCCGAGGGCCGTGGCCCGTGTATCGAGGAACAGCACCGCGGAGGCTCGGCGCACCGCCTCGTCCTGGCGGATCATCAGCTCTCCGGTGCGGGCCACGCTGGGCCAGTGGATCTTCCGGAGGTCGTCGCCGATCTCGTACCCACGCATCGTGTAGAAGTCGTCACCGGTCCGGAACAGGTGACGCGTGGACGACTCGCCGGCCCCTCCGACCGGGACGGCGGACGGCGCCAGTCCCAGGTCCTCGACGGCGGGGTACACCACCAGCTCATGCTGTTCCCCGAAGTCGATGCGCTGGCGGACCAGATCGAACGGGTCGGCAACCCAGGTCGACAGCGGGCCGACTGCGTACCGGCCGCGCGTCCGCGGCGTCAGGTGATAGGAGACGGTGTGTCCGGCGCCCGGCCGGATCTCGCCGGTGACGGCCCTCGCCGAGACGCCCAGTGAGGACGGCAGCCGGTCCTCCAACAGGAGCAGCGAGGTTCGGCGCCGCCCCCGGTTCCGCAGGTCGAGGTCGACCCGCACGCGGGTGCCGGGGAACACCCTCCGGGCGGACAGTCGGCGGGTGGCCGCGAGGTCGTGTCGGGCCGTTCGGACCAGGAACGCCGAGAGGGGAACCAGGGCCAGAAGGCCGACCGCGATCAGGTGCAGGTCGGGGACGCCCAGGGCCCGCGACGTGAGCCATAGGACGATGGCTCCGCCGATGACCGCCCAGGCCCGTGTGGTCAGCACGCCTAGCCCGTCACCGGCACGGGCACCTCGTCGAGCGTGTCCGCCAGGATCGTCTCGGCGTTTCGCCCGCTCATGGCGGCGTCCGCGGAGACGATCAGCCGGTGGGCCAGCACCGGGACAGCCAGCCCCTTGATGTCGTCCGGCGTCGCGTAGTCTCGTCCCTCGCTGGCCGCCATGGCCCGGGTGGCCCGGAGCAGCATGATCGAGGCCCGGGGGCTGGCGCCGAGGTAGACGTCCGGATGCTGGCGAGTGGCCTCGGCGAGCTCAACGATGTACCGGCGCAGCGAGTCCGCCACGAACACCTCACGCGCCGCGGCGATCATCCGGGCCGCGCCGGAGGCGTCGGCCACCGGGCCGATGTCCTCGAGCGTCGAGTGACTGCCGTGAGTGGCCAGGATGTCGACTTCGGATTCCATCTCCGGGTACCCGATGGCCAGCCGGATCATGAACCGATCGAGCTGGGCCTCGGGGAGCGGATACGTTCCCTCGTGCTCGATCGGGTTCTGCGTGGCCACCACCATGAACGGCACGCCGAGCTGGTAGCTGACCGCATCGACGGTGACCTGTCGCTCCTCCATCGACTCGAGGAGCGCCGACTGGGTCTTGGGGCTGGCCCGGTTGATCTCGTCGCCGAGGACGATGTTGGCGAAGATCGCCCCCGGCTTGAACTCGAAGTCCCCGCGCTCCTGGTTGAACACGTTGACGCCCGTGATGTCGGTGGGGAGCAGGTCCGGGGTGAACTGGATCCGCCGGAACGAGCAGTCGAACGAGCGGGCCATGGCCTTGGCCAGCATGGTCTTGCCGACGCCGGGGACGTCCTCGATCAGGAGGTGTCCCTCGGCCAGAAGCGTGACCAGCGCCAGCCGGATCTCCTGGCTCTTGCCCTGGATGACCTTCTCGATGTTGCCGCGGATGTCGGCGAACTGCCGCTCGAACCAGCTCCAGTCCGGCTGCGCCACGTTATCTCCCGGGGTCGAAAAAGGGCCGTCCCGGCCCACCAACCAATCTTACGGCCCCGGGACATGGATGGTTCTCGACGGGGGGAGGGGGAAGGCGACGCGGCCGGCGCCCTTCATCCCTGAGACGCCCCGCGCGGCCCCACGTCATGGGCGTCCGTCATCCATCGGTCGCCGACGCTGTCGACGCCGCCTTCCCGGTTCGAATTACACGTCCGTGATTCGCCGGAGTCAAGCACTCTTGCCCCGTCCTTCCGGCGGCGTCCGCGGGTCCTCGGCTAGAATGCTTCCGGAGGGAGGACCGCTTGGGGAGATCGCTCGTCCTCAACGCCACGTATGAGCCGCTCGCGGTGGTCACCGCGAGACGGGCGGTCGTGCTCGTCCTCAAGGAGAAGGCCGAGACCCTCGAGTCGAACGGGATGGTGTTCCGATCCCAGTGGCTCGAGGTGCCGGCGCCCTCCGTGGTTCGCCTGAACTACTACGTTCGGGTCCCGTTCCGGGCCCGGGCCTCGCTGACACGCCGAGCCGTGTTCGCTCGCGACGACTGGAGCTGCCAGTACTGCGGCCGGCACGCCGAGAACGTCGACCACGTGATCCCTCGATCGCGAGGAGGCACGCACACCTGGGAGAACGTGGTGGCCTCGTGCCGGCGCTGCAACGCCCAGAAGGAGAACCGTCTCCACGCTGAGGTGGGGCTGAGGCTCCATCGACAGCCCTTCGCCCCCAGGGACGGGCTCCGGCTCTCGCTGGGCCGGCTCGAGCCGGAGTGGGAGCCCTACCTGGCCCGGACCAACGGGAACGGCCACCGTGCCTAACGCCTCAACGTCCCGGTAATCCCCCGTTTCACTCCCGTTGACTTTCATCGGTGTAATTCGCTGTGGCACCTTGACCGGGTGGAGTCTCAGTGGCATAACAGTGGAACGCCAGCGGAGGAGGGGGAGGACACCAGTGGCGGAGCTCCTCGGGGAGCACCACTACCAGATGGACCCCAAGGGCCGGATCAGCCTCCCCGGGAAGTTCCGGGAGGCGTTCAAGGCCGGGGTCCACCTGACGCTGGGGCAGGAGGGGTGTCTGTACGCGTTCCCCCCCGAGGAGTGGGAGCGGGAGAAGTCCCGGATCGAGAACCGGGCGCTGGCCGACCCCCCGACCCGTGGCTACAACCGCGTGTTCTTCGGCAACGCCGAACATGTGGACCTCGACGGCCAGGGGCGCCTGGTGGTCCCGCGCCGGCTCCGGGACAAGGTCCGGCTCAGCAGGGACGTGGCCGTGGTCGGGGTCTCCGACCGGCTCGAGATCTGGCCAGAGGAAGAGTGGACGCGCTACGCGGAGGCGCTGGAGGGCTCGTACCAGTCGGGATCCCTCACCCCGCGGCACGGTGGGGGACGAGAGGAGGAGAAGCGATGACGCTGCCACGGGAGATCGCACAGAGCCTGTACCTCATGGCCCTGCTCGCCCTGACCTCAGGCGCGGTTCTGGGGATCGGGCTGCTGGCGGTCCGGGTGCTTGGCTGAGGCGGGGCACGAACCGGTCCTGGTCGCGGAGGTGGTGGAGCTGCTGTCCGGCGCGGAGATGGTGATCGACCTGACGGTCGGGGCGGGAGGGCACGCCCGTGCACTCCTCGATGCCGGCGTGGGCCGCGTCGTCGGGATCGACCGGGACGAGCGCGCGCTGAAGGAGGCTCGGACGCGGCTGGCCGGCGCGGGGGAGAGGTTCCGGGCATTCCATGCGCCGTTCACGGAGGTACTCGAGGTGGCGCAGGAGGCCGGCGTCCGCGAGGCCGGCGGCGTCCTGTACGACCTCGGCGTGTCCTCACTCCAGCTGGACCGGCCCGAGCGCGGCTTCTCGTACCGCGCCGAGGGTCCCCTCGACATGCGGATGGGGCAGGGGACCCGCACCGCCGCAGACGTGGTGAACACCTACCCCGAGGAGGAGCTGGCGGGCGTGATCCGGACCTACGGCGAGGAGCGGTTCGCCGGCCGGATCGCCCGGGCGATCGTCCGGGCCCGCGACCGCGCGCCGCTCCGGACGACCCGCGAGCTGGCCGCGGTGGTCGCGGCCGCTGTGCCCAGCCGTCGCGGGGGACCTCATCCGGCCCGCCGGACCTTCCAGGCGATCCGGATCGAGGTCAACGGGGAGCTCGAGGAGCTGGCCGCCTCCCTTCCCCGGGCGGTCCAGCTCCTCTCCCCCGGTGGTCGGCTGGTGGCGATCTCCTACCACTCGCTCGAGGACCGGCAGGTCAAGTCGTTCCTCCGCGACGATGACCGGCTCGAGGTCCTGACCAAGAAGCCGGTCCGGCCGTCCGCGGCCGAGGCCGAGAGGAACCCGCGGGCCCGCAGCGCCAAGCTCCGGGCCGCGGAGCGGAGGGTCGCCTGATGGCCGTGGCCGCGCGCCCGGCCGATGTCCTCCTCCAGCCGCAGCGGACCGGCGCCGTGGTTCGGCGGCTCCCGCGGCGCCGCGGTCGGCGGGTCCCGTTCGCGATGGTGGCCGCGGCCGTGGTCGCCGCGCTGCTGATCGTGCTCGCCGGTGCCCAGGCCATCGTGTCCCAGGGCGCGTTCCAGCTGTCCGAGCTGACCGACCGGGCCCAGCGACTGGAGGCCGAGTCCGACCGGCTGCGGCTCCGGGTGGCCCGCCTGTCGACGCCGGATCGGATCGTCGCGGCCGGCCGGCGGGCAGGGCTCGGCATGCCGACGCAGGTCGAGACCCTCGGCAAGGAGTACCCGTGAAGCCCCCGCCCGGAGCCAGGGTCGTGGCGCTGTTCGGGTTGATGGCGCTGGCACTTGCCGCGGTGGCGACCCGGCTCGTGCTCCTCCAGGTTCGCGACGCCGCGACGTACGAGGCGCTGGCGGCGGAGCAGCGGGTCCGCCGGATCGCCCTCCCCGCCGAGCGGGGAACGATCTACGACCGGTCGATGCACGAGCTGGCACTGTCTCTGCCGGCCAAGGCGGTGTATGCGGACCCGGCGCTCGTGTCGGATCCCGTCGGCAGCGCCGACCGGCTCACCGAGGTCCTGGGCCTCCGACCGGCGGAACTGCGCGAGGCGCTCACGGCGCCGTCGCGGTTCGAGTACCTGGCCCGCGCGGTCGACCTTTCGGTGGCGAACCGCGTTCGCTCGCTGAACCTGCCGGGGATCGGGTTCATCGACGAGCCCAAGCGCACCTATCCCGGGGACTCGCTGGCCGCGCAGGTGCTGGGGTTCGTCGGCGTCGACGGCGCCGGCCTGGCCGGACTGGAGCTCCAGTGGAACGACGTGCTGGCCGGACGGCCGGGACGGATGCTCGTGGAGCAGGATCCCGACGGGCAGTCCATCCCGCAGGGCCGGCTCGAGGTCGAACAGCCTCGCCGGGGCCGTGATCTCGTGCTCACGATCGACAAGGACGTCCAGTACTTCGCGGAGCGCGCGCTGGCCCGGGCGGTCCAGCGGAACGGCGCGCTCGGCGGCACGGTCATCGTGATGGAGCCCTCGACCGGCGATGTGCTGGCGATGGCCACGAACCCCGGGTTCGATCCGAACGCCTTCACGGAGGCGGAGGCGTCCGCGACCCGGAACCGTGGGGTCACCGATGTGTACGAGCCGGGCTCGGTCAACAAAGTGATCACCGCCTCGGCCGCGCTCGAGGAGGGCGTCATCGGGATCCGGGAACGATTGTGGGTGCCGCCCCGGTACCAGGTGGGGGATGCGGTGTTCGGCGAGGCGCACCCGCGCCCGACGATGGCGATGACGCTGACCGACGTCATCGCCGAGTCCAGCAACGTGGGGACGATCATGACCGCGGAGCGGCTCGGCAGCGAGCGGCTGGACGCGTACCTCCGCGACTTCGGCTTCGGGGTGGAGACCGGGATCCGGTTCCCCGGCGAGTCCGACGGGATCCTGATGCCGGAGGAGGAGTGGTGGACGACCTCGATGGGGACGATCCCGCTCGGACAGGGGATCGCGGTGACGCCGCTCCAGATGGCCTCGGTGTATGCCACCGTGGCAAGCGACGGGGTCCGGGTGGCGCCCCGACTGGTCCGGGGGACGCTGGAGGACGGCGAGGTCCGTGAAAGGGAGCCGGAGGTGCACGAGCGGGTGGTCTCGACGCGGACCGCCAGCCTGGTCACCAGGATGCTGGCCGAGGCGGTGTCCTCGGGCACGGGAACCGAGGCGCAGCTCCCCGGGTACTGGGTGGCCGGCAAGACCGGGACGGCCCGCAAGCCGCTCGAAGGGGCGCTGGGCTACAGCGACGAGTACGTGGCTTCCTTCATCGGGTTCGCACCGGCCCGCGATCCCGCCGTGGTGGTGGCGGCGATCATCGATGAGCCGGATACCGTGTATGGGGGCGTGGCCGCCGCGCCGCTCTTCCGCGAGGTGATGGGGTTCGCGCTGGCCCATCTGCGGGTGCCGACCGCCGAGCCGCCGGACCCCCTGCCGTCCCTGGTGCGGGGATGAAGGATGCCACCCAGGCGCTAGAATCCGTGACGCCCGGGCCCGACGGACGGGTTCGGGACACCTCCAAGATGTCAGCGGAGCATCCCCCGCTCCAGCACCTGCTCGAACGGGCCCCACCTGCCGAGGTCGTGGGGGATCCTCGCGTTCCCGTCGCCGGCGTGACGTATCGGTCCACGGAGGTCGGCCCTAGATCGCTGTTCTTCGCGGTGCCGGGGGGGACCGTGGACGGGCACGTGTTCGCGCACGACGCGGCGGGGGCCGGCGCCGGCGCGGTCGTGGTCGAGCGCCGGCTCGACCTCCCGGACGAGGTGGTCCAGGTCGTGGTGCCCTCCGTGCGCGAGGCCATGGGCCCGATCGCCGCGGCCTTCTACGGCCGCCCCGCCGACGCCATGACGATCGTCGGCGTCACCGGGACGAACGGGAAGACGACCACGACGTACCTGCTTGAGCGGGTGTTCCGGGAGGCCGGGTTGGCCCCGGGGGTGATCGGCACCACCGGCATTCGTGTGGACGGCCGCCCTGAGCCGTTCGACCGGACGACGCCGGAGGCGCCCGATCTGCACCGGCTGCTGGCCGGGATGCGGGACCGGGGGATCGGCGCGGTGGCCATGGAGGTTTCCTCGCACGGGCTCGACCAACATCGCGTCGGCGGCATGCGCTTCGACTGCGCGGTGTTCACGAACCTGTCCCAGGATCACCTCGACTATCACGGGACGCTCGAGGCCTACCTCGAGGCCAAGGCTCGCCTGTTCACGCCGATCATGGCCGAGCGGGCAGCCGTGAACGTCGACACCCCGGAGGGGCGATCGCTGCTCCGCGACGACCTCCCCACGCTCACCTACGGGCTGGGGGAGGGGGCCGACGTCCGAGCCACCGATATCGCTCTGACGTCCGACGGGCTGGCGTTCCGTGTGGACGGCCTGGCGGTGCGGTCGCGGCTCCGGGGCGGGTTCAACGTGCTGAACTCCCTGGCCGCGCTGGCGGCGGCTCGGCAGGTCGGGATCGACGATCAGGCCTTCGTTCGAGGGATCGCCGCCCTGCGCGGGGTCCCCGGCCGGATGGAGCCGGTCGAGGTCGGGCAGCCGTTCCAGGTCCTGGTGGACTACGCGCACACGCCGGACTCCCTCGAGAATGTGCTTCAGGCGGTCCGCCCGCTGGCCGGCGGCCGTCGGGTCATCGCCGTGTTCGGCTGCGGGGGCGATCGGGACCGAGGGAAGCGGCCGCTGATGGGCGAGGCCGCCACGCGCCTGGCCGAGCTCACCGTGATCACCAGCGACAACCCGCGGTCCGAGGATCCCGAGACGATCATCGCGGAGATCGTCCCCGGCGCCCGGCGCGGCGGCGGCGAGTTCGTGGTCGAGCCGGACCGCCGGGGGGCCATCCGCCGGGCGATCCGGGCCGCCGACGCCGGCGACGTCGTGGTGATCGCCGGCAAGGGCCACGAGACCGGCCAGGAATTCGCCGACCGGACGATCCCGTTCGAGGACCGCGTTGTAGCCCGTGAAGAGCTGGAGGCCCTCCGCGAGGGCGCCCGATGAGGCGTCGGCTGTCGGCGGTGGCCTCGGCCGTCGGCGGTCGGCTCGACGGCGCCGACGATGAAGTAACCGGAGCAGCGTCCGACCACCGCGCGGTCTCGGCCGGCGACCTGTTCGTGGCCCTCCAGGGCGAGCGCGTGGACGGACACGTCCACGTCGACGACGCCATCCGGGCAGGCGCGGCCGGCGCACTGGTGACCTCGGACGCGTCGTTCGCCGGTCCCGTGGTCCGGGTCCTCGATACGCGCGAGGCGCTGCTACGCCTGGCCGCCGACGAACGGTCCGCGATGGCGGCTGAGGTCGTTGGGATTACCGGATCGTCGGGGAAGACCTCGGTGAAGGATTTGGCCGCGGCGGTGCTGACAACGCGGTTCAGGGTCCACGCCAACCCCGCCTCGTTCAACACCGAGGTCGGGGTGCCGCTGACGCTCCTCAACTCGCCCGCTGACGCCGAGGTGGTGGTGAGCGAGATGGGGAGCCGGGGGCCCGGTCACATCGCCCGGCTGTGCGAGGTGGCCCGGCCGGGGATCGGGGTGGTCACGAACGTGGGGCCGGCGCACCTCGAGATGTTTGGCTCGATCGAGGTCGTGGCCGACGCCAAGGCCGAGCTCGTAGAAGCCCTCCCGGAAGACGGCACCGCGGTGCTGAACGCCGACGACCCGAGGGTCACGGCGTTCGACGCCCGCACCGTGGCCCGGGTGCTCCGGTTCGGGACCGGGCCCGACGCCAACGTCCGCGGCGAGGACCTCCGCCTCGATCCGTCGGGCCTGCCCTCGTTCACCCTCCGGGTGCCTGGCGGCAGCGAGCGCGTCGAGCTGGCCGTCCCCGGTGAGCACATGGCGTGGAACGCGTTGGCCGCCGCCGCGGCGGGCGTCGCGCTGGGCCTCACCGCCGGCGAGTGCGCGGCCGGCCTGAAGGAGGCCCGCGTGTCGCCGTGGCGGATGGAGACGTTCGAGGGCGCCGGCGGGATCCGGGTGCTGAACGACTCGTACAACGCCAACCCCGCGTCGATGGCAGCGGCCCTCAAGGCGGCTCGGTGGATCGCCGGGCGGAACGCATGTGTGGCGGTCCTCGGGGCGATGGCAGAGTTGGGGGCCGCCTCCGACGAGGAGCACGAACGGGTCGGCGAGCTGGCCGCACGGCTCGGGATCGACCACCTGGTGGTGGTGGGCGCGGGAGCTCGCCGGATCGCCGTGGGCGCCACGCGTGAAGGGGTGGAGCCGGACCGGGTCATCCGGATCGAGACGCCTGAAGAAGCGGCCGAGGCCGCGCGGCGGGTGGCCGGCCCCGGAGACGTCGTGCTGATCAAGGGTTCGCGAGCCGCCGGGCTGGAGCGGGTGGCGGAGGCGCTCCGGTGACCAGCGTCCTGATCGCGGCCACCATCGGGCTGTTCGGCACGCTGCTGTTCACGCCGGTGGCGATCCGCCTGTTCCGGGTGCTCGGATGGGGCCAGCGGGTCCGGGAGGCGGGGCCGCACTCTCCCCGGCACCAGGAGAAGACCGGGACGCCCACGATGGGAGGCCTGGTGATCATGGGCTCGCTGGGCTTCGCCTTCCTGCTGACGTCGCTGATCCGCGGACGGATCACGGCGACCGGCCTCCTGGTGCTCGGCGCCGGGGTGGCCCTGGCCGGGATCGGGTTCCTCGACGACCTCCTCAAGGTTCGGCGGCAGCGCTCCCTGGGGCTCGGGAAGGCGGCCAAGCTCGCAGGCCAGGCTGCGGTGGCGGTGCTGTTCGGGTGGGGGCTGGTTCGCCTGACGGGGGCCTCGAGCGAGCTGTCGTTCATCCGGAACACCGGGCTCGATCTCGGCGCGCTGTTCTTCCTGTGGGTGTTCATCATGCTGGCCGCGGCATCCAACGGCGTGAACCTGACCGACGGGCTCGACGGGCTGGCCTCCGGGTCGTCGGCCATGGTGTTCGCCGCCTTCGTGATCGTGGCGTTCTGGCAGTTCCGGCACACCTGCTCGGTGTTGCCCGTGGAGGGCTGCTACGCGGTCGACCTTCAGTCCTCGCTGGACCTGGCGATCCTGTCCGCCGCCGCGCTTGGGGCCATCGCGGGGTTCCTGTGGTGGAACGCGGCGCCGGCGAAGATCTTCATGGGCGACACGGGATCGCTGGCGCTGGGCGGACTGATGGCCGCCCTGGCCATCGCCACGGAGACCCAGCTGCTCCTGGCGATCCTCGGAGGGATCTTCGTGCTGGAGACCGCCTCGGTGATCCTCCAGGTGGTCTCGTTCCGGATGTTCGGCCGGCGCCTGTTCCGGATGGCGCCGATCCATCACCACTTCGAGGTGCTCGGCTGGCCCGAGTTCACGGTGATCGTGCGGTTCTGGATCATCGCAGGGCTCGCGGTGATCTTCGGTCTGGGCGTGTTCTACGCCGACTTCCTGACCAGAGGCGGGGTCACATGAGCCTCGACGTGCGGGGCGAGCGGGTCGTGGTCGTCGGCCTGGGCGCCAGCGGGCTGGCGGCCGCGCGGGTCCTCCTCAAGGAGGGCGCGTCGGTTCGGGTGACCGAGGCCCGGCCCCGAGCCGAGGTCGAGGCCGCGGCGGCCCAGGCCGAAGCGGCCGGCGCCGAGGTGCTGACCGGGGGGCACGACGCCGCGCACCTCGAGGGGGCCACGCTCGTTGTGACCAGTCCGGGCGTCCCCGAGCACGCCGAGGTGCTTCGGGAGCCGCGGGCCCGAGGGCTGCGGGTGTGGAGCGAGCTCGAGCTGGGCGCGCGGATGGCCACCGCGCCGTACGTCGCTGTGACCGGGACGAACGGGAAGACCACCACCACCGAGATGATCGCCGAGGCGATGCGCCGGGCGGGCCTCGACGCCATCGCCTGCGGAAACATCGGCCACCCGTTCTCGCTGGCGGCGGCGGAGGGGCACCAGGCGCTGGCCGTGGAAGCGTCCTCGTTCCAGCTCCGGTTCCACGAGTCGTTCCATCCGCGGGTGTCGGTCCTCCTGAACCTGGCGCCCGACCACCTCGACTGGCACCGCACCCTGGCCCGATACCGGGATGCCAAGCAGCGGATCTACGCGCTCCAGGGCCCGGGGGACTCCCACGTCGGCAACCTCGACGATGCCCACGCCGCCGCCGTCTCTCGGGAGGCGCCGTGTCCGGTGGCGTGGTTTCGGCTCGGACGGCCCGGCGAGGGACAGCTCGGCTACGAGGACGGCGTGCTGGTGTCGCGGCTCGCCGGGCGCACGGTCCTCGGCGAGCCGGCGGCGACCGCCAGGTGGCTCCGGGCCGACATGGCCGCCGCGGCCGCGGCGGCGCTGGCCTTCGGTCTCGATCCGGATCCGGTCGGGGCCGCCGTGACCTCGTTCCGCCCGCTGCCGCACCGCGGCGCGGTCGTGGCCGAAGTGGACGGGGTCCGCTTCATCGACGACTCGAAGGCCAGCAACCCGCACGCCGCCCTGGCAGCGATCGAGGGGCTCCAGGGCGCGGTCCTGGTGGCCGGCGGTCGGAGCAAGGGCGTTGACCTCAGTCCTCTGGCCGCCGCCATCCCCTCGCTGGCCGGGGTGGTGGCCATCGGCGAGGCGGCGGACGAGCTCGTGGCCGTGTTCGACGGCCGGCTGCCGGTCCGGACCGCCGGCTCCATCGAGGAGGCTGTGACCGAGGCCAAGGCCATGGCCCGGCCCGGCGCCTCGGTGGTACTCGCCCCGGCGTGCGCAAGCTGGGACATGTTCCGGGACTACCGCGAGCGAGGGGAACGGTTCGCCGCGGCCGCCCGGGCGTGGGCCGAGCGTGCGGAGGCCCGCCGTGCCTAGCGCCACCCGCGTCCGCGCGGCCGGGGCCAGGTCGTCGCATCTGCGGCTGGTCGCCGAGCGTACCGCGGTCCGCTCGGGAGCCGGTTCCACCGACCGAACCGTGGCCACCCTCCTCCTCGCTACGGCCTCCCTGGTCGTCCTGGGCCTGGTGATGGTGCTGTCGGCCTCGTCGGTGCGGGCGTACGAGGACTACGGGTCAAGCTTTCTGTTCTTCCTGCGGCAGCTCGCCTACGCCGTGGTCGGTTCGGCCGCGTTCCTGCTCACCGCGAGGATGCGGCACACGGCCTGGCGGCGGCTGTGCGTGCCCCTGCTCCTCCTCAGCGTGGCCCTCCTCGTGGTGGTGCTGATCCCGGGGATCGGAACCGAGGCCGGGGGCTCCGCTCGGTGGATCCAGCTCGGGCCGATCACCGTCCAGCCGTCGGAGCTGGCCAAGATCGCCGTCATCGCGTTCGCGGCGGCGCTCCTGTCGCGCCGGTGGCGGCGCATCGCGGACGTCCGGGAGCTACTCCTCCCCCTGGCGCCGGTGGTCGGGATCGTCGCCGTGCTGATCCTGCTCCAGCCGGACATGGGCACCGCGGTCATCGTCGTCGGGTCGGTGTTCGTCGTGTTGTTCGGGGCCGGGGCCCGGACCAGACACCTGCTGGCGGGCGCGGCGGGGCTGGCATCGGTTGGGCTGGGCCTGATGTACGTCGAGGGCTACCGATGGGCCAGGGTGGTGTCATTCGTCAACCCCTGGAGCGATCCGCAGGGGAGCGGGTACCAGACGATCCAGTCGATGATCGCCCTGGCGTCGGGCGGCCCACTCGGCGTAGGCCTCGGGGCGAGCCGGCAGAAATGGTCGTACGTGCCGAACGCGCATACCGACTTCATCTTCTCGATCATCGGCGAGGAGCTCGGCCTGATCGGGGGCCTCGCGGTCCTGGCGCTCTTCGCGGCCCTGCTCTTCGCCGGGGTCCGGATCGCGCTGCGGGCGCCCGACGCCTTCGGCCGGTTCCTGGCGGTGGGGATCACCGGGTGGTTCGGCGTGCAGGCCGTGGTCAACCTCGGCGCGGTCACCGGACTCCTGCCGATCACTGGGGTGCCGCTGCCGTTCGTGTCGTTCGGCGGGTCTTCGCTGATCGTCTCGATGGCCGCGGTGGGGATCCTGGTCTCGGTCGCGCGCGGCGCCCGCCGGGCCCGCCGGGGCTGACCGTGCGGGTGTTGATCGGCACCGGCGGGACCGCCGGGCACGTCTTCCCCGCGGTGGCCACGGCGATGCGGCTCCGTGACCGGATCGGCGCCGAGGTGGTGTTCCTCGGCCGGGCCGAGGGACAGGAAGCCGAGCTGGTACCGGGGGCGGGGTTCGCGCTGGAGACCGTGGCCGCGCTTCCGTTCCGCAGGGCGCTGTCGCCGGCGCTCCTGCGAGCCCCGGTTGCGGCGCTCAGGGCCGCCGCGGCGTGCCGGCCGCTGGTGCGGGAGGCCGACGTGGTCCTCGGCATGGGGGGGTACGTCAGCGTCCCCGTGTCGTTGGCCGCCCGCCGGGAGCGGGTCCCGCTGGTCCTCCACGAGCAGAACGCCATCCCCGGGTTGGCGAACCGGCTGGGCGCGCGGTGGGCCCGGGTCGTGGCGGTGTCCTTCCTCGAGGCCGGGCGGCGGTTGCCGCGGCGGGTCCGTACCACGCTCACCGGGAACCCGGTCCGCGACGCCGTCCTGCGGGTCCGAGAGGACCGCGCCGGCCTGGCGGAGGAGGCACGATCCGTGCTCGGCCTCGAGCCAGACCGCCGGACCGCGGTGTTCCTCGGCGGGAGCCAGGGCGCGCTCCGCCTCGATCGCGCCGCGGTCGAGCTGTGCCGCCTGCTGGCCGACCGTTCGGACCTGCAGGTGCTGGTGATCACGGGGCCGCGGCACCACGACGTCGTGGTCAGCCATCTCCCGAGAACGCGAGGCCTGCACGTGCGGACCGAACCGTTCGTGGACCGGATCGAGCTGGTGTACGCGGCGGCCGACGTGGCGGTGGCCCGGGCCGGGGCCAGCACCGTGGCCGAGCTCACTGTTGCCGGCGTGCCGGCGATCCTGGTGCCGTACCCGTACGCCACGGGCCGGCACCAGGAGGCCAACGCGCGGGCGGTGGAGCGGGCCGGCGGCGCCCACGTTCTCCTCGACGACGCCGCCACGGGCGGCGCCGTGGCCGATCGCATCCTGCTGCTGCTCGAGGATCCGGCCGTCCTGGAATCGATGGCTCGTGCCAGCCTTCGGTTCGGCCGTGCCGATGCCGCCGACGCGCTGGCCGACGTGGCCGCCTCGGTCGTGGAGCGGACGAGATGAAGGAGTACATCCCGCCCCGGGGGAGCATCCCCACGCTCGACGTGCCGGACCTCTCGGCCCTCCGGCGGGTGCACCTCGTGGGGATCGGCGGGGCCGGCATGAGCGGGCTGGCCCGCCTGTTCCTCCCTGGAGGCGTGGAGGTGTCGGGCTCGGACCTGAAGGAGTCGCCGGCGCTCGCCGAGCTGCGAGCCCTGGGCGCGGTGGTGGCGGTCGGCCACGATGCCGGCCGGCTCGGCGAGCCCGATGCCGTGATCGTGTCCACGGCCATCGGCCCGGGGAACCCCGAGGTCGAGGAGGCCCACCGGCGAGGCATCGCCGTGCTGGCCCGGGCCCAGGTGCTGGCGGCGATGATGCGCGAACGCCGTGGGATCGCCGTGGCGGGGACCCACGGGAAGACCACCACGACGTCGATGCTGGCCGTGATCCTCGAGCGCGCCGGCCTCGACCCCACCTACGTGGTCGGCGGGGACCTCAACGAGAGCGGAAGCAACGCCCGGTCGGGGTCGGGCGACGTGTTCCTGGCCGAGGCCGATGAGTCCGACGGATCCTTTCTCCTCCTCGAGCCCGAGGTGGGCGTGGTGACGAACGTGGAGGCCGACCACCTCGACTTCTACCGGGACGCGCCGGAGATCGAGGCGGCGTTCACTGCGTTCTGCCGCCGGTCGCGACTGGTGGTGGCCTGCGCCGACGATCCCGGCGCGGTGCGGGTGGTGGAGGCCTCGGGCGCGACGGCCGTGTGGTATGGGGAGGCCGCCGGGGCCGACGTGGCCATCGAGGGCACCACGTTGGGACGCGGCGGCGGGACGTGCCGGATCCGCGTGTCGGCGACCGGGGGGCTGGAGCCCTGGTCCGGCCGTCTCGTGGTGCCGGTTCCCGGTGGCCAGCACCTGCTGAACGCGGCGGCCGCCGTGGCCGTGGCCACCCGGATGGGGATCGCCGCGGCTGACGCCGTGGAAGCGCTGGAGGGGTTCGGGGGTGTGCGGCGGCGATGGGAGGTACGGGGACGGATCGGGGGCGCGGCGTTCGTCGACGACTACGCGCACCACCCCACAGAGATCTCGGCCACGCTGCGAGCCGCCCGCGCCGATGGCGCCGATCGGATCGTGGCCGTGTTCCAGCCGCACCGGTTCTCGCGAACCGCCGCCCTGTGGCGGTCGCTCGGGGAGAGCCTGGCCGACGCGGACCTCGTCGTGGTCACCGACGTGTACGGCGCCGGCGAGTTGCCGGTTCCCGGCGTGACCGGCAAGCTCGTCGTCGACGGGCTGGTCGAGGCCGCTCCAGGGAAACGCGCGGTGTACCTCCCGCGTCGGTCCGACGTGGCGGCATTCCTGGCACGCGAGGTGCGGCCCGGCGACCTCGTCCTCACCCTCGGCGCCGGCGACATCACCATGGTCGGGTCGGAGACGCTCTCGATCCTGGGTGCGGCCCGTGGGGGATGAGCCGCTCCCTCGGGCCGAGCGGATGTTGCGCGAGGTGTTCGGTCGACGGCTCGCCGTCGACTTCCCGCTGGCGCCGCTGACGTCGTTCCGCCTCGGCGGCCCGGCGGCCCTGTACGTCGAGGCCGAGTCGGGCGACGATCTCGTGGCCGTGGCCCGGGCGGTGCGGGCCTCTGGCCTTCCGTTCGTAGTGATCGGCAAGGGTTCGAACGTGCTGGTCTCCGACGGAGGGTTCCCAGGTGTGGTCTTGCGGTTGGGGAAGTCGTTCCGATGGGCGGCACGTGACGGCGATCGCCTGTCGGCCGGCGGCGCCATGCCGCTCCCGGCCCTTGCGGGCGTGGCGCTGTCCCACTCGTTGGCGGGGCTCGAGTTCGGCGTCGCCATCCCAGCATCGCTGGGCGGCTCGGTGCGGATGAACGCCGGCGCGCACGGGCGATCCCTGGACGAGGTCGTGGAGCGCGTCGAGCTGTTCGACCTCGACGCGGAGAGCACCCATGAGGTCCCCGCGGGCCGGGCTGGGTTTCGCTACCGCGACTCCGACCTACCGGAACGCGGCGTCGTGGTCGGGGCCACCGTCCGGCTTCAGTCGGGGGACCCAGTGGAGATCCGGCGGCTGATGGACGAGGCCCGCGAATGGCGCCGGGCCACCCAGCCCCTGGCCGAGCCGAACTGCGGCAGCGTGTTCACGAACCCGCCGGGCGACCACGCGGCCCGCCTGATCGAGGCGGTGGGGGGCAAGGAGCTGTCGGTCGGCGCCGCTCGGGTCTCCGTGAAGCACGCCAACTTCATCGTGGCCGGTCCCGGGGCCACGGCTGCCGACGTGTATCGCCTCATGTCCGAGCTCCGCTCGCGGGTCCACGATCGGTTCGGCGTCGAGCTCGAGCCGGAAGTCCGGGTGATCGGGGAGATCGGGTGAGCGAGCGGCTCCAGAGAGCGTTGTACCGGCGGAACCCGCTCGGTGCGGCGGCCCTCACGCTGGTGGGGCTGGGGCTCGGACTGTGGGCCGTGATCAACTCGCCGATCTTCGGGATCGAGCGGATCCGCGTGGAGGGCGCGAACCAGCTGAGCGGGGATCAGGTCCGCGGCCTGGCCGGCGTCGATCCCGGGACCAACCTCCTGCGCCTGTCGCTCGACTCGGTGATCGCGTCGCTCGAGCTCAGTCCCTGGGTCCGCGACGCGGCGGCGGACCGCTCGCTCCCGGCGACGCTGGTCCTCCGGATCGCCGAACGCAGGCCGGTCGGGTGGGTCGAGGATCCCTCGGGACCGGCCGTGGTCGCCGAGGACGGCACCGTGGTGAGCAGGGCATCGACGGCCCTGGCCGACCTTCCCGGCCTGGGGATCGTGGCCTTGCCGCTGGCGGCGGGGGAGCGGCTCCGCGGTGTGCCCACGCTCGCCGCGGCCGCCTCCATGGGGGATCGGCTCCTGGCCGCGGTGGCGTCGGTGGCCGAGGTCGAGGGCGAGATCGTCCTGGAGCTTCGCCAGGGCGGGCTGGTCCAGTACGGGGAGCCGGAGCAGCTCCAGGCGAAGAACAGGGCCCTCTCGGAGATGCTGGCCTGGGCCCGAGACCGGGGGCTGGGGATCGACTACATCGACGTCAGGGTCCCCGGTGCGCCGGCCCTCCGACCGGCCGTCGCGGGTTGACAGGCTCCCGCCCGGCTGGTAGGTTACCCGACCTGTAGGTGAGGTTTACATAACGTTAAAGGTCGAGTGGAGGTTGAGGCTTCGAACGGCAGGGCGTTTCCGCAGGTCGCGGGCCCCCCCGACGCCGGAGGGAGCGGACGGAGGCGACGAGCATGATGCAGGCACCGCAGAACTACCTGGCCTTGATCAAGGTCGTGGGGATCGGCGGCGGCGGCGTCAACGCCGTCAACCGGATGATCGAGGCCGGGCTGAAGGGCGTTGAGTTCGTGGCCGTGAACACCGACGCCCAGGCTCTGCTGATGTCCGAGGCCGACGTGAAGCTGGACATCGGCCGTGAGACCACCCGCGGCCTCGGGTCGGGCTCGGACCCCGAGATCGGCCACCGGGCCGCCGAGGAGCACCGGGCGGAGATCGAGGAGATCCTCAAGGGCGCCGACATGGTGTTCGTGACCGCCGGAGAGGGCGGGGGCACCGGGACCGGCGGCGCCCCGGTGGTCGCCGGCGTGGCCCGGGAGCTCGGCTCGCTGACGATCGGCGTGGTGACCCGGCCGTTCTCTTTCGAGGGACGGCGCCGGGCCACTCAGGCCGAGTCGGGGATCCAGGAGCTGAAGCAGGCGGTGGACACGCTGATCATCGTGCCGAACGACCGCCTCCTCCAGATCTCCGACGACGAGACCTCGATGCTCGACGCGTTCCGCATGGCCGACCAGGTGCTGTACCAGGGCGTCGAGGGCATCACGGGCCTGATCACCACGCCCGGGCTCATCAACCTCGACTTCGCCGACGTCCGCACGGTGCTGCACGACGCCGGGTCGGCGCTGATGGGTGTGGGAAGCGGCACCGGCGAGAACCGGGCTGAGGAGGCGGCGCGGGCCGCGATCTCCTCGCCGCTGCTCGAGGCCTCGATCGAGGGAGCCAAGGGGCTTCTCCTGTCGATCGGTGGCGGCTCGGACCTCACGCTCCACGAGGTCAACCGGGCCGCCGAGGCGATCACCCGTGCGGCCCATCCCGACGCCAACATCATCTTCGGCGCGGTGATCGACGACGCGCTCGGCGAGGAGGTGCGGGTCACGGTGATCGCTGCCGGGTTCGACCGAGAGATGGGCCAGGAGTTCCGCCCGCCGCTGCTGGCCCAGCGACCGCGGAAGGTGGAAGAGGAATCCGAGGGGGAAGAGGACATCCCGGTCCCCTCGCTGCTGCGCGACGCCGAGGAGGACGACCTGTTCCAGCCGGCACCGACGCCGGCCGGCGCCCGTTCTTTCGGCGACGGCGAGGACGACCTGGACATCCCCGACTTCCTGAAATAGCGGGGCCCGCCGCGCCCGCGCAAGACGTGGGGGTGGGGAGGGCCGAAACGAGGCGCCCTTCCCCCGCCTCGACCGGAGGCTCTCCCCGTCCCCACCCATCCCCTGGAGGACGCCTGGCCGGGCAGATCGACCAGATCGACGTGCTGACGGCCCCGGCGCTGGAGCGCCGGGGTGTACGAGCGGCCTTCCTCGAGCGGGGCGGCGGCGTCAGCGAGGCCCCGTTCGCCTCGCTCAACCTCGGGTTCCGAACCGGCGACGGCCCGGATCATGTGCTGCGCAACCGCGGCCTGGCCGTGTTAGCCCTCGAGACCCCTCGATTCGCTGTGGCCAGGCAGGCTCACGGCACCGGCCTGGTCCGTGTGCCGGAGGAGGCCGCCGGGGCCGGGTTCGACGATCCGGCCGACGCGCTGGGCCCCGCGGACATCCTGGCGACCTCGGCGTCCGGCGTGCCCGTGGCCGTGCTGGTCGCTGACTGCCTTCCGATCGTGCTGGCCTCGGACGACCTCCTGGTCGCCGCCCACGCCGGCTGGCGCGGCATCGCGGGCGGCGTTGTCCCCAGGGCTGCGGCGGAGTTCGACGATCGGGCCGGAGTGACCGCATGGATCGGTCCGGCGATCGGACCATGCCACTACGACGTGGGCCCTGAGGTCGTGGCCGCCGTGGAGCGCGGCTCTGGGGGAGGCGCTGTGGTGCAGCGACGGGGCGGGAAGCTGGCCCTGGACCTCCGAGCCACCGCGGCCCGGGCCCTCCAGGCCGCGGGGATCCGCGACCTCGAGATGACCGAGCTCTGCACGGCGTGTGCCCCGGAGCGGTTCTACTCCCACCGCCGGGACGGCCGGACCGGGCGCCACGCCATGGTGGCGATGCGCGCGTGAACCCTGAGCCTGGAGCGCCGAGAGATAACGAGAGACAACTCCTGTCATCTCCTGTCAACGAGAGTGCTACACTGGCCCGCCTGGAGCGGTCGATCGCGGCGGTCCGGGCCCGGGTGGCGGAGGCAGCCCGGCGGTCGGGCCGTGGGGCCGAGGAGGTCAGGCTGATCGGGATCACCAAGGGCGTGTCCGAGGCCATGGTGCGGGAAGCATCCCGGGCCGGGCTGGAGGAGTTCGGGGAAAACTACGTGCGCGACCTCACGTCGAAGCGGGCCGCGGCCCCCGACGCCACCTGGCACTTCGTCGGACGGCTCCAGCGCAACAAGGTCCACCACGTCATCGAGGCCGCCGACGTCGTTCAGACCCTGGAGCCCGGCCCGGCCTCCGATCGCCTGGCCCGCCTGGCGTCCGACCGCCTCCCCGGGGCGCTCGACTGCCTCGTCGAGGTCGACTTCACGGAGCGCAGGGTTGGCGTTCCGCCTGCGGAGGCGGCGGCGTTCGCCGGCCGGATGGCGGCCTCCGGAGCGATTCGGATCCGCGGGCTGATGACGGTGGCCCCGCCGGGGCAGGATCCGCGCCGAGCCTTCTCGGCGTTGCGGGAGCTCCGCGACCGGCTCCGGGAACGGATCGAGGACGCCGCGGAACTCTCCATGGGGATGTCAACCGATCTCGAGGCGGCGGTCGAGGAAGGCGCTACGATGGTGCGGGTCGGAACGGCGATCTTCGGCCCGCGCGAGGGGAGGTAGGGCCGTGGCAGGGCTGTGGCGGAAGACGATGAAGTACCTCGGCCTGGTCGAGGACGAGGAGCTCGAGGCGATCGAGCGCAACGGGCACGACCTTGGCGAGCGGATGCCGTCTCGCGTCGAGGAGAGCCCCCTGCGGCGGTTCGGCCGGAGCGATCCCGGCTCGGCGATGCCCGACGCACCCGAGGCCATCATCCGAACGATCCCCAAGACGAAGCCGATGGCCGGTGCGATCCATCGCGCCGAGCCGAAGCGGTTCAACGAGGCCCGCGACCTCGGCGAGCGATTCAAGGACGGCGTGCCGGTGATCATGAACCTGCAGGGGACCGAGGACTCCATCGCCCGCCGACTCGTTGACTTCGCCTCCGGACTGGTGTTCGCGCACAACGGAAAGATCGAGCTGGTGGCCCAGCGTGTGTACCTGCTCACCCCCGCCGACGTCGAGGTGTCCGCCGAGGAGCGCGAGCGCATCAAGGAAGGCGGCTTCTACAACCAGTTCTGACGCCGGCCGTCGAAGACCGCTCGACCAGGGGAGGGACCATCGTGGTGGTTCAGGTCGTCTGCATCGCCCTGACGATCTACTGGGTGATCCTGTTCGTACGGATCATCATGTCGTGGTTCCGGCCGCCGCTGTCGGGCATCGGTCGGACGCTGTGGGACATCATCCACGATCTCACCGAGCCGGTGCTCGGACTTGTGAGGGGCCTCCTTCCCCCCGTTAGGATGGGCATGATGGGCTTGGACCTGTCCCCCATCATCGTGTTCGTGGCCCTGGGAGTGCTTCAGGCGGCACTGGGGTGCGCATTCGGGTTCTGACGAGGAGGCGAGCGCGTGGCCAGGAAGAGGAAGCGGAAGGAGCGGGACGCGGAGGCGAGCTTCACCTCGGCGTCGGAGGAGCGACAGCGCCTCACGCCCGTGGAAGTCCAGGAGAAGGTGTTCCGGCTGGCATTCCGCGGCTACAGCGAGCGGGACGTCGACGAGTTCCTCGACCGGATCACCGAGGATGTGGCGGCCCTCCACGAGGAGAACAAGCGGCTGCGCGAGCAGCTCGCCGAGGGAGGCGGGTCGTCGGCCGGGCTCGAGGATGCCGAGCGGCAGGCCGAGGGAATCGTCCGGCAGGCTCGGGAGCACGCGGCCCGCCTGATCGAGGAGGCCGAGGCTCGAGCCGCGACCGCCGAGGCCGAGGCCGGCGCGGGCGGCGCGCCCGCGGACGCCCTCTCCACGTCCTTCCTCCTCCGAGAGCGGCAGTTCCTCCAGCAGATGGCGGCGCTGATCCAGGACCACGCCCGCCGGCTGAAGGAGGAGGCTCGCCGGGTGACCACAGCCGCAGCCGCGGGCAGCGGGACCGAGAGCCCGGCAACATCGGCAGCGCCGGTGGCCCCCGTGGTCGAGTCGGCGCCCGGGCCGCAGCAGCCGGCCGCATCGGCGCCGCCGCCCCCGCCCCCGCCGGCGGAGCGGCCGCCGACCGAGCAGGAGGGGCCGACGGCGCGGGCAGCGGCTTTGCCACAGCCGGAGGACCAGGATCGGTCACTCGTCCTTCCCGAGGCGGCCGAGGAACGGACGGCTCCCTGGAGCCAGGTGGACGAGCCCGAATCCTCAAGCGAGGAGCAGGAGGCAGACCCGCTGCTGTCGGCGTGGGAGCGCGCGTTCACCGCCGAGAGCGGGTCCGAGGGCGCTGAGGAGCGGGCCGACCTCCACCCCTCCGAGGTGCGCAACCGCAAGGACGATGAAGGGGAGCCCTCCCTCCGGGAGCTCTTCTGGGGGGATGAGGGCGGCTAGGGACGGCCGGTGCTCGCCGTCTCCTGGCTGTTCCTGGCGCTCGCCGTCGTCACGCTTCTCCTTGGCCTCTCTCGCGAGGGCCTGTTCCTGATCTACGTGTCGATCGGCTCCAGCGTGGCTGCCACGGTCGCCCTCCTGGCCGGACTGCTTCGCCGGCCCCGGCCCGACGGACCATTCTGAGGCGTCAGGCCCGCCTGAGCGCCAGTCCGACCCTGTAGCCGTCGATCTCCCGGACCGGGGCTTCGCCGACGGGGCCGACGTCGAGGCGGGATGCCAGCACCTCGCCGGCGATCCACCCGCCGTGCGCCTCCACGGCCTCGGCCACGGGTCCCTCGGCCTCCAGCGTGAGCTCGATCCGGTCGGTGACATCGAGCCCGGCCTCCTTCCTGGCGTCCTGGACCAGCCGGACCACCTCGCGGGCCAACCCCTCCCTGGCCAGCTCGGGCGTCACCTCGAGGTCGAGGGCCACGGTCAGTCCGCCACCGGACGCGGTCCCCCAGCCTCCAGTGGTCTCCTGCGAGAGGTCCACCTCGTCGGGTTCCAGCGTGACCGGACCCGAGGGCACCTCGACCGTCACCGGCGCTCCGGCGGCCAGGCGGGCGGCCACCGTGCCGTCGTCGGCATCGAGGACGGCCGCCACCTCCTTCACCCGGTGGCCGAGCCGGGGTCCCAGCACCCGGTAGCTGGGACGGGCCCGCCACCCACCGAGGCTGGGTGCCTTCTCGGCCAGCTCGATGGACTTGACGTTGAGCTCCTCGGCCACGTCGCCCAGCAAGGGCTCCAGCGGTCTGGGGTCGGGAACGTGGACCACGGCTTTGGAGAGCGGTTGCCGTACCCGCATCCTCGCGTCGGTCCGGGCGGTGCGGCCCAAGGTCACCACGTGACGGGCCGTGGCCATGGCTGCCTCGAGGGCGGGATCGCGCAGCGATCGGTCGGGCTCGGGGTAGTCGGAGAGATGGACCGAGTCGGGCCCGCCGTCCCGACCGGCGGCCAGCACTCGCCACATCGCATCGGACACGAACGGGGTGATCGGCGCGAGCAGACGAGCGAGCGTGGTCACGCACTCGTACAGCGTGCCGTGGGCCGCGCGGACGTCGGCAGGATCAACGCGGCCGGCCGCGTTCCAGAACCGTGGCCGCGCCCGCCGCACGTACCAGTTCGACAGATCGTCGATCAGACCGGCGATGGCCCGGGCCGCAGCCGTGGGGTCGTATCGGTCCATGGCCCCGCGGGCCGCCTCGACCGTGCCGTGCAGGCGCGACAGGATCCACCGGTCCAGGGCGGGTCGCTCCGCGGGCGGCGTGTCGACCTTCGACGGGTCGAGGTCGTTCGCGTTCGCATACAGCACCAGGAAGGCGAACGTGTTCCACAGCGTCAGGAGCACCCGCCGGACGCCGTCCTCGATCGCCTCCATCGAGACCCGCCGATCCGACCACGGCGAGCCCGCGGCCACGAAGAACCACCGGAGGGCGTCCGCCCCGTATCGGTCCATCACCTCCATCGGCTCGATCACGTTGCCGAGCCGCTTGGACATCTTCCGGCCGTCCTTGTCGAGCAGCAGCCCGAGGACCACGCAATTCCGGTAGGAGGTCTGGTCGAACAGCAGCGTCGACTCCGCCATCAGAGAGTAGAACCAGCCCCGGGTCTGGTCGATCCCCTCGGAGATGAAGTCGGCGGGGAAGGACCTCTCGAACTCCTCCCGGCCTCTCCGCAGGTCCGGGTGGTACGCCCACTGCGCGTACGGCATCGCCCCGGAGTCGTACCAGGTGTCGATGACCTCGGGAACGCGCCGGGCCTCCTGGTGGCACTGGGGGCATGGGAGCGTGACCTCGTCGATGGCGGGCCGGTGGGGATCCACGCCCGAGACGTCCCGACCGGCGAGGGCCGACAACTCGCGCAGTGAGCCGACCACGGTGACGTGGCGCCGGGAGCAGCGCCACACCGGCAGCGGCGTCCCCCAGTACCGCTCCCGGGACAGCGCCCAGTCCACGTTGTTCTCGAGCCAGTCCCCGTACC
>OCZV010000115.1_pt1 | contig 29426 bp, 29 predicted proteins | sample 1539051 | NCBI WGS metagenome assembly OCZV01 (sample SAMEA3113581, study PRJEB22503) | soil metagenome
CAAAAAGGCATCCGACAACCATGGCCTATCTATCAGGCATTCTCCTGGAAGATACCTTTTCATTGGTATCTATTGTTTATTGGACTTAAATCCATAGCGACGATTCTCGCGTCTGGAGAATAAGAACGTATGACATCAAGAATTATTCGTTAAATCATTTTAGGTGTAGTAGGTCGACGTGAAGTAGGGTACAAGATCAAACATCTAAATTCTTTGCACGCAAAACAGTTGTATTATGGCAAATTAACTTCGCGCGCCGTACTATGGAAATGGTATGACTGAAGGGATTTGATCTTCAATATTTCCACTGTCATCGTCATCATCATTGGTTTCTACTTCTCCCGACGACGTAGGACAATCCACCGATGCGGATGTTTGGAGGTCGCAATCTACGGACCCATGCACATTGATTTGGTCATGCCAATCAAATGCAATGACAAAAAATCCAAAAAGTAGTACAAGGAAAAAGATCGAGACCATCCTGAAGGGCAAACTTATAGAAAATAACTGATTCAACGAATTGATCATTTGTAATATAAATCACTTAGTTAAACTATCCCTATTTGACTTAAGGATCATAGATACATTATAATCGTATGGAACAAAATACACATGGGAAATTGATGAGTTCGTTTTAGATTTATCTGAAAATCTGCGCACAAAGAGTCACAATCGGTAATCTCTTCCTCTGATTACCTGTAATGGCCTAAAATTGTCTAGAATTGTTCCTTCATAGAATTCGGCTCGGTGTAAATATAACAAACTTTACTGCATATTTGTGATGTCCCGAATATTCGAAGATTTGTCACGATTCTTTTGTATTAGATGTTCACTAGATTGTAATTATATCATACTGAAACAAATTAAATACACGAATACGCCCACTTCTGTATGTTAAAGATCCTAAACGCAAGCCCTAGTTCTGGCACGTCTCTGAATGAACAGGAGGTAAAGGATTTCTTAACGACCAAGGTTCTAGATTTACATCTTGGAACTGTAGATAAGAATGCCCATCCAAATATTCATCGTGTAGAGTACTACTACGATCAGTCGAATGACAAATTCTATATCATAACGTATCCTAATGTGAGAGTCGAAGAAAACTCGAAATCTCAAGATGGAATGTTTACTTCTGTATCGACGATCCAAATCCTCCATATAAAGGAGTAAGAGGAAAGGGAATTGCTAGAATACAGGGAGATGTGAGCGTTATATGTCAACGTTAGTGTTTGAGAAAAGATCATGATAAGATATTTGTGGAATTTAGAAGATCCGAAGATACTTTGTAGTTCGAGATGAACTGAAGAAAGGTAAATCTGTTGTTCTTCATATAACTCCGAGGTATTACTCAACTTGGGATTACAGTAAATAATAGACTAATGTGCGCGCGACATAAACACACCCCCTCTCTGGCTAGTATTCTAACTATTATCTATCTGACCGTATATTCATATGTTGAAGATGCACGAGTACCTTGCAGATCATCACCTATCTCCTCCATACCGAAATTGTATAGAGTGTAGTAAGAGAAGTCAACATGTGTGTACTACTTGTGTCTATTGTTATTCATGCCACTATAAAATTGAAAGAAAAGAGAAGGAGAATAAAATGAATAGGCGGCCTCTAACATTGAACAAGGCAAATCCTAAAAAGTCCCCGAAGACAGTTCAGAGACAACCAAAGTACCAAGTTAACTTCATAACCTACAAGATTGTGCATTAGTCAATACTAGTACATCGACATATCAATCATCCCAAAACCAGAGTTCAAGTATTCCAATCCTTTATAATATCCTATTTGGTGTAACATGGGACTCGCAAAGTCATGTGAACAAAATATATACTGTTCCTGCAAATGTCACAACAACAAGTAGGTAGCATTTTGTTATGCAACTGTGCGTGCAGATCGCTTCAGACTGTTTTCACAAAGAAAAAGGTGTTATCTTTTTTTACTACATTTAAGCAAAGTGAGTGGATCTACTTCATTATATCGACTGCCTTGGTGACTGTTCCGTATATTGGGGTATCTCCAAAATGGTTGTCTATCTTAGTCGGGTCTATCCATAAACTTATAGCATCACCCTCCATTACTGTTGCACTCATGGATACATCATGGACAGGGCCCTCTCTCATAGTTATCGTACCAGTCCCATTGTATGTCATAGTAGTATTATTTGGCATAGACATTCCAGTTAAAGTGAAATTGTATATCTGATGCTCATGTAATGCAGAGCCATTAGTCATTACCATGTCAAACGATGATACGAATTTGGCAACCTTATTCGACATATCTTGTCCCATAGCCGAAGTTGAGTTTGATGGTGGAGACGTTTGATTTCCATATTCTCCAGCTTTGCCTTCAGTTAGGCTCGCCTTCCAATGCCCAGACACTATCCAAGCAGGATTCCCGCTTTCATCATTTTGGATGCTCGCCATTGTACCAGCAGCATACTGGCCTGGTTTCATCATTCCGTGGCCGTAATCGCCTCGCTTTTCCATCGGATATGCTGTTGCGGCTTGATTGCCCTCAAATATCATTGGGACAATTCCAGTAGTGAACAGGAGCGCGGCTCCCACCACTGTTGCTAATAAGTTGTGGTTCATTGTGAAATAAGTAGTCACTACTGTCATATTAAGAATACCTGACGTTATCCACTATAGCATCACTAGTGATTTTGAATGAATTCATTCGTGAAAGAATGTTACCAAAATTATACAATGTTGTTAACTAAGCTAAAAGAAGACTTAACAGCAACTAACACCTAGATACTTAGGGCCGTTCCACAGGTACTAAATGGTCTCAGCGGTGACTAAATAGTAGGAATAACCTGATTCGTTGTTTCCAATTCTACCTTACAGCATGCACACAAGTCTATCCAACAACCTGCCAGTCGAACCTCGTGATAACCTTCACTATTTCTACAAAATGTACACGTTACAGTTTTTCTTTGCAGTCTACGACATTTTAACCTCATACCTTTAAGTCATACACCATCCAATACGATCAAACCCTTCGTCTTCCTTTGGATCTGAAAAGTTAACAGAACATTTAGGACCAGCGATCTCTTCCACTAGTTTTTCAGGTTTCCAGTATCTATTATTGTTCATTGGTTTATTATAACCCATTAGTCCCCAAGGACTAAATGACGTTATGATATTCGTTGGTTCAAAAGTGGAACCATTTAAAGTATAGTAATGTTTTCCATTGGCACTCCATAATTCAGTTCCATCTTCAGTTATTCGTGGTCTATACCTAGGTTTTAGATAACGGAATATGACTCCTTTAACGCATGTATCTTCGAAACGCATGTGTTTGATAACATCTTTCAAGTCCTCTACTTTCTGTACTATTTTGTCCTGTCTGAGTACTAGTCTTTTATACTTACGTTCTAACTTTTCATATTTACTCTTTTGAATGATTTCAATAGGTTTTAAGTCTTCTTTTTCCTTGTTAACTTGCTTTGTCTTTACTTCAGACACGTCTTTAACACCTAAACTTTTTAATTATTACTCCTTTATCGACATAAACCATATAGAATATGTATTTGACTGCCTTCATCCATTTTTGTCTTCCTATCGTCATTGACTAACCATTGCCAAGGTGACAGTTTTAAAGGAACCTGCATATCGTTAAGGTAGGGGCCCCAAGTACCTCAATACTTTTCGGCCGTCCTACCTTTTTCTCAATACTATCTATGCGATCTATTGGCAAAAGGATCTTAAACAAAAAGCAATATTAGTAAGTACGCTAGAAACAACCAAAGTATCTTTTCATAGATAGGCGACCAACAACGTTAGTGGCCATTCTTCCATGGTCGCCCTATCTTTAAACTAATACAGATAGCAAAAGAATAAACCTAATACACGAATGGGGTGAGTAGTCACTCTCAGATACTTCATATAAATGAGGTAGAAGTATACAGGAAATGTAGTATGTTTGTTTGGTTGGGTAGTTAGAAATGCCTACTTATGTATGCATCGTTTGGTATGCAACGATCATGTGACCTCGTGAATGTGTACTCCATCTAGGATAGGACGAAAGTCCTATCTATCTAATCAGTCTGTCTTCTTTAATTCGTCTATGATATTATCCATACGAGTCCAAAGGTCCTCAATATTCGCAACTTTGCTTATATAACTAAATTCTTCTTTGGTCATTCGTTTCTGAACCGACTTTAACATCTCGATTTTTTGTTTATCATCATCCAATAATAATGCCTCAATAGTTTTATCCAGAAAGATTCTATGCTCAAACATTAAATCACCTATCCTATCAAGTATCCCGAGTATGATTCCAGAGTCAGTGTCGGTAGAGCCTCTCTTTCTCAGTCTATTAAAAAACTCTTTCCTGGCGGTTGCATTGAGCAGTATTTCTCTCAAGAGGTTTTCGTCCACCATGGTATTGACTTTATTTTAAATTGAATAATTATATAAGACTGTGCGTTCCACTGGAAGTTTACCCTGTGATTGATAACGTCTGCCTGAGCGTGAAGGCGTGAAAATATCACTAGTGATTCCGTGGGATTGCGTTAGGTATATGAGGATATGGATGAATTTTCAAACAAATCCCACCGAACCCGCCACGATATCGGTTTTTAAATAAATATACACATCACATAATCTATGCATAGGAGTCTTCCTGAGCAAACTTCGCGGTGATGATAAAGAACGCTAACACTAATCAGATAACTTATTTGGTACTTTGAATATCCCTGATCTATTGGAATTAATCGAAGGTATTCCTAAGAAGCAGATCAACGATAATAGCAATCAACATACCGAAGCCAATTAACATACAAAGTATTGAGCATTTTCGAAATCTTTTCTCAGATTCGTCGTCTTCATCGTGCTTATAATCATAATACCCAATGATTAAACATGCGCCAGCAAACGGGATTAATGTTAGTACCGTAAAGTACACCTGAGAAGACTATCCACGTTGCTCTAAATAAGACTGCATGCTTGCGTTTTGTGATCCCATATCGGTCAAGTTAGGGTTCGATAGCCTTTTAATCACCTCAGATGGAATATTTCAGATGAATATAGAGCTTGAAAATGACATAAAAAATAGAATCCCTACAATCATACATAGTCGCATATCCTGAACCCCCATTCTTCTCCAATGATAATCTTTACTACGTCAATATTTGATGATAATTTATTCGAAATCCAATTAGATTATTAGACAATCTCCTCCAAGTCGTCTAATACTACTTTTCCTGGAGCATCAGATAGTTTGAACGCCTTCTCCAGAGTACTAGAGTACCCTTCCTCCTTCAATCTTTCACGGATAGGATAAGGGTACCGACAAGCATTGTCTCCGTACAATTTTTCCAACTTGCTTAAAAGATCAGTCAATACAATATCTATTATGAATTCGTTCACACTTCGATGGTTATTCTTTTTTGCCATATCTCGTATCCATGACATTTGATATTTCTTGAACCGTAGGCCATTGACAACTACCAGTTCTGGTCTTTTCTTAACACTGGCTTCCCCCACTTCTTTCCTCGTGCATATGTTCTCATGGTTAGCTAAAAAGTTTCCTATCCCCTTTTATGAAAAATTCGAAAATCACATTTGTTTTGCTTCAATGGTTCCGCAGCTTGTTTCCTTGTTGCCTATTATTCATTCTTGTAAGTTGACTTCATTGAGGTGAATTCCTTTGATCAACTGTTGCGACACCTTTTGAAAGTTTGATGACAGTGATGGTGTGAAACGCATCCGATGATAATTCAAGATCTTGCATTTTGTCTCAGTTAAGGGATATCTAATGACAATAAAATCGTCCATGATGGTCTGAATATGACCTAAAGGTTTCAATCGAAATTCAGACGATTGCGCTGCAATCCACATTATTCCATATCCTGAAGTGTTGGCAATAGCCGCCGGCAGCTGATTTCCTTCTAGCGGAAGAGTTAGATCGGGCCGGTAGGTTTTACAAACTTGCAACTATAGTAATACTGCATCCCAATAGACTGATATTGTAATAAGCAAATTATACAGGAGAATTTTCCTGCTAATAATAAAGTAATATTATTGATTACTGCTCATATAGTTCAACTTCTAAACTAATTTCATCATTGACCGCTTTTCAAACCAGAACACATGGCGAAGAAATCCTCGATCAGGAACAATTGAATCGACTTTATGGGCCAAAGCAGTCGCAAGACGGGTGTTATCATCAATGCACTAGGTGTGCAGTAATATTTAGTTGTCATTACGCCTACGCTAGAAACAATATAGGCTCAATGAAACTATGTGGATATCCATTTTACAACGGAAAATGCAGGACGTGCAAGCTGTAGCTTTCACGACATAATAAAATGGCAACCAATGGCAACAAAATAATGATCAGATAGTGCGGCATCGAACGCTTTTGTAATTCGAATAGTAATGTCGTTTCAATATATTGGCTAGGTTGCTTGTCTCGCCTACGTCATTAAATTCATTGGTTTTGTTAACTCTTACGCCTAAAGAACCAAGCTCGTTTAACCACCAGCCATTCTTTTCGTGAAATTCTTGTATCGTTGCCACTATCTAATTTCACCATAGACACTAGGTGGTCCCATTTTATAAACATGAGAGTATTAACTAAATTGACACCGATATGAATTCCTGAACTTTTTTAATGACGAAAGGCGACATACAACTACATTAAACGAGCAACAAACTAGCATGATTGCTTTAGTACTCCAACTGACTAGTAATCATAGGAAATCCTATCCCTAGCTATTACATCTAAACGATCAAATAAACGCTATCAGTCCCCGTGTTAGTTTTCATTCTCCATAATGTTCAATTAGCCGGTAGCTTACTTGATTGTTAGCTTCATCTTGAAAAGGAATTATGCCCACTCTAACATATGCAAAATCAAACCCTGTATGTTCCGAAAAGGCAACCAGCGAGAAACAAAGCAATATAGGCTATCATTGGAAGGCGTAGAGAACTTCTCTAGACTATTCCGATGAATCATCTGATTAATTAATTGATTACCGCTTCAGAGCTAATATACTATGGTCAATAGACGTTCTCCTTGTCAGAAAAATAAAGACATTTAAATGCCCCCCATGCATAGTATTATGTAAATAGGGCGTCATGCATTGCCACAGCAAGTTGCCAGTTTAAACATGGTGATTGGAATTGAGTGGATAATTATTATCGTTGTAATTGTCTTGCTATTTTTCGGGATCAAGAAAATACCTCAACTCGCTGGTTCATTTGGGAAAGCTTCTGCAGAATTCCAAAAATCCAAAATGGAAGCAAATAGAGAATTAGAACGATTGAAAGATCAAGAAGACGGCTCTAATGTCGATAGGGAAAAACTTGAGTCTATAGCTGACACTCTTGGAATTGATTATAGTAACGAAAATGATGAAGAACTCAGAAACGCAATCAACAAGGAAGTACAAAATGAAAGGAAATAATGAGTCATTTTTTAGAAATAGAACCACTCAAGGTGATACTAAATCATTAGTTGGTTACTGAAACGGTTTGGATAATGTTTTAACTTAGTTGGTCGAGTAAGAAATAACGAAAATAATTTTGAAAATGGCAATTCAGATTGTTGCCAGATAGTATTTCATTTAAGGAACACTTGGCATCCGACTTAAACCTCATTTTGCTAGCTCCATCAACAATATCTCAGGAGATCAACTTCATCATTTATCTCTGAAATCTCAAGTCGCCGGTAGATGCGGTCCGTAGAGATTGGAATGATAAAGGAAGCTTTTCGAGTAAGCATTATGCGACCACAGAAGATAAGGCATTGATGAAGACCGGCACGATTAATCCCATGGTACTCTATCAAAATAAGATATTATCGGCAAAAGCAGGACTGTATGTTATCGATGGAACAGTCAGTTAGATTTACCTAGATATAGAAATCGTTAAAGCTTTAGCTACACGTTGATAAAAATGAAATGTCAAACTACAATTCAGTTGTCTTTACAATGTTAATCATTTACTATAAATATTAAACGGTAATTATTTTTTTGACATGTGAAGATGTTAAAGAAGTCTGCGGATTAATATAACTACGATCGATTTTGAACAAAACAAGGTGATCGCTTAATTAATAGTACGTTTCTAAAGTTAGTATCATGAAAATATATATAAGTACCTAATGTTATACCGAAATTAGATGCCGACATCTACAAAAAAGAAAGCTGCAGCTAGCTCGAAAAGAAAGAGCACAACTGCAAAGGGAACAAAGGCAGCAAAGAAAGGTAAGAAATCTAAAAGCAAGTAACGTAAGCCAGACAAACCCTTATTTGCTCCAAGCAAGGAGTATACTATTCGTCAGAATATGATACTCTTATACAATATTTTTTTGTAGTTTAGATCTTGTCTATTCCAGTAACGCAAGGTGTCATTAGATTATACTCTAATCGTTGATTGACCCATGTTACCTGGTAACTAAGTCCTAACTTATTTTTATTTCTCCAGTTAGAATATGATTGGTTTCAGTGGGAAGAAACTCTTAGCTTAGTTGACAGTGACCCATTTTCAAATGACTAAACCAAAAAATAGCTTGCCATGTGACCTAATGAGTTTTTCCACAATCAATCTATTGATGCTTGGATAAAGCGACTAACAGTCGATAATTATGTTTTTGTAATTGGACAATACAAATTAAATGAACTAGCATTTCCTGAAAATGTTTTGAACACTGGATTAGCTCTGTAAATCAACACCGACGGAAATTCTTTATCGAATTCGGGTCAGATGCAACTCTTTTTGAATCCGTGGTAGTTCGTTTTTAATTAACATGGTCTAGAATCTGGCAAAATTTTTTCCCATAAAATCAGCCGCAAGATAGAATGAATGAGGAGTCATGTTTTGATCATTTCAACTAGAGAACGCAAAGTACTGCCATTTAGTAACAGACGCCGTGGGCAATTGCAATTTGTAGTGTCAACATACCAAATAATATTCTCCCTCTAGCGCAGGCCAATATTTTTCGGGGGAGCAATAGCATCAGAAAATCATAGCCGGCTATGAAATCTCAAATCTTTTTTGGAGAATTAGATTTAAAGTAATCCTAAAATCTGGGTCCCAATTCAGATTGTACTGTCATTGGCTAACGAGCAAGAATTAATTAATGGATTTGCGACTTCAGAAGGAACTCAGCAATATGTCAAGTATGCTGTCAAAGAAAAAAGCAGACCTGAGAGCCATTTTCGCGTTTTCGATAATCTGCATCTATCAAGTCTCGGTATGGGAACCTATTTGGGGGAAATCACAGACTACGAAGATGAGGCTATGGAACATGCCATATACGAATCCATCAAATCCGGAGCAATGAATGTTATCGATACTGCTATCAACTATAGAGCTATGAAATCGGAGAAATCTATTGGCAGAGCACTATCACGTCTTATCAGGGATCGTATTATTTCACGAGATCAAGTTTTTGTCTCTACGAAGAATGGCTACATAACAAATGACGGAGACTTTCCGTCTATAGAAATGATGGAATACATGCAAAAGATGTACATTACTCCAGGACTCATTAGCCCAAGCGATATAAGCAGCGGCTACAATGTGCTCAATCCTACGTACATTGAAAGATGCATTGATAAATCACTATCCAATATGAAGTTGAACACAATCGACCTCGTCTATGTACACAACTCTTTTGAAAGTTGGTATCAGGATGTTACGCGGGAGGAATATATGGAAAAGCTTAGGAAGGTTTTTCAAGTCTATGAGAAATATAGGGCGAGAAATAAGCTACGTTACTATGGGATGGCTACCTGGACTTGCTTTAGAGTACCCAATGATAGCAATGAATATTTGTCATTGGAAGAAGTTGTAAAGCTGGCTGAAGATGTGAATGAAGGCGGTTTAGATAAATCTGGCTTTAGGTTTATACAGCTTCCTTACAACCTGGCATATAGCGAACCATTACTATTGAAAAACCAGACCGTAGGGAACCAAGAGAACCTTACAATTTTAGAAGCTGCATCAAAGCTTAAGATTGGAGTTTTTACTAGCATTCCTCTTTTTCAAGGAAGGCTCCTTCGCGCCAATATTCCTAGTTACAAAGAAGATTTGACCGATCCTGTTGCAAAAATAGTACAGGTGATACGTTCGACTCCTTCTGTCATAGCTCCACTAATAGGTCAAAAAAGGCCAGAACACGTAGAACAAAATCTCCGGCTAGCAAGTGTTCCACCGTTGCAGCTAGAAGAGTATAAGAGAGCGATCAATATTCTTCTAGGCAAGACTTAATTACATATCCGTTAAATCCGACATCTAATGGAAATAATGGTGGAGTTCGCACTTCAGCCTTGACGCTTTGAAATCTTCGGAGTGACGTGATGAGTCTACATAAATTAGTATTGCCCCCCACTACCCTCATCGGTTGTTTGACCGATGCGTCGAGATAATATCTGAGCATGTTCTACTTTGATGCCTGCTTGAAATGAGAATTGCATATTCTAACTTCTGTAATTGAGAGGAGCAGTTGAAGAGTTCCAAGAGTTTGGTTGCCAATGCAACTAAAGCCATGAATGAAAATCCATTCTCTTCGCGAGGATGATTTATTCTTAATGTTAATGTCGACCTGTTGAATGCTATAGTGCTTGTATTTATCACGCTACTTCATTAAGTCCACAAAATGTCCTTACACCAAACTTCTTCTGGATTATCCTTGATTCTTCCAGCGACTGTTGGAATCGTCCCAGCATCTCCTGCAGAGTTGTCCATCGATCTTCCACTTAGGCTTGGGATTGTACCGAAAGAATGGCATTTTGTTACCACAGACCGCACAGTAGTTGATCCTTTTTTCGTAATCTTTGCTTTTCTGGGAATAACAGCGTTTACAGAGGATTATATTAGTATCCATATTCCACTGCCATTTTGGCTTAAGCGGTTCTGAACCAGGACCAATGTCCACGTTGCACAATCCACATTGTGAAGAAGCCTCTTCTTTTTCATTTTCGATTATGTCCTTTCGGTTCTTACTTCTACTGACTTCGGTGCCTCCTGCATATTCCATTGATTTCATAACATGACAATCTCCGCAAAGCATACCTCGGACATCCCATCCGTTTTGTGGTTTGTACTTAAATTTTATTAACTCTTTATTGCAAACTGCGCAGTGCTCCTTAACTTTGTTACGCGTCAGTAAAGGAAACCACATCAGTTATTGTCTAGAACCTTTCCGGTATCTAACTCTTGTCACGAGACCTTTATAGGGTATTTAAATAATTGGACAAAAATATTTCTCCCCTTCTTAAAATCATACAAGTAAATGGATAATTTTTCAATTGAAGTATAGGAAAACTATCTAGAGCAAGAATTGACAGATGTAATAATTTATTGCAGGATAAACATTCTTTGGTTTCTGTTTCTCATCAGCCTCTAGTCTAGCCAGATACTCTTACGAGCAGATAATAATAATTTTGATGGCGTGCGATCGAAATTGACCTAATGCCGCAAATGGCAGACTAATACTTCGCGAGCATCTGGTCACTAGAAGGAAACAGATTGAGCATACTATTACAACTAAATTACGCAATTTATTAAAAATTGGCTAATGCTTGTGCTCATGAGATGCACCTCTTCCAGTAAGCGTTCCCGTAAAGTCCCCCGTAACTTCCAAAACATTCTCATCATTACTTATCTCCTTGAGTTTCTCTAAGCTCAATCTTTGATTAGTTACGTAATGAGTGCCTTTATCATAGATGGATGGAACCATTCCAGTGCTTTCATATATCTTATCCTTCATTTGATCGGAATCCGTTCCGACTTTTGTAAAGATTTCAACCATGTAGAATGGGGTGTGTTCAGATTTTTCTTGTTCACGAACCAACAAATCATGGATAAGAAGTGGGTCTACTTTAGGCAAATATGTTTCATATAACGTTTGTAACCCGCGAAACACGGATCTGATCTCTCTCAAGTCATATGATGACAAATTCTCAATATGAATATAGGATAACTTATTCTTATAATTTCTCCATCTCTTCCACGGGAACCGAAAAAGAGGAGTAGAAATTCCTGGTCACGCAGTTAACCAAGAAATAATCTAATATATGTTACTCGACGCCAGATTTCATGACCCAATGTTTTCATCACTTGCCCCTTTGGCCCATTGGCACATACTAAAGAGGGTATGCCGATTCACAATTCTATTATGATCTTCCTCTCTGTGATCTTCTAGCCTGTCTCATTAACAAACCAATTGAAAACACAATTATTCCTATTACAGCGACTGAAGTGCCATACGGAGCCCAGTCCGCATTATTGTACATGAATGAAGAAGAAGGACCTAAGAGACCGCTGCTTTGAGCAACGAAGACGAGGCCTAATCCAATCATGATACCCCCTATCAGCATTATCAGGATAGGTAAATTCTGAGGATATGGAAACAAAGCCGTAACGAGACTATCCGGTGTCCAATTTATTTCTTTGAATCCTCTATCGGCTAAATCTATATAGCCTAAATATTGAGGATAATTACAAGACCGGCAGAGTTCTAGGACGGCCCTACCAGTCTAATATTGTTATGGAGCGAAAATATTTTGTTTCCAGTGAGGTGTGCTTTCAAAGGGGAATGAATAAAAGGTAACGGCCCATAATTCAAACTATGTCGTCCCTTGAACCCAGTGGTATGGTCATCGTTGCCGAGATCAGTCTGGTCCCTCTAGCAAAAGGCAAAGTAAGCATGAGCGATGAGATAGCCGTTGCATTTAGGGCCATTAGGGAAACAAGAGGCTTGAAGGTTACGCTTACTGGAATGGGGACACTAGTGGAGTCGCCAGATTTGAAGACTATTTTAAACGCTGTCGAGGCTGCGCACGAAGCAGTGAAGAAAGTCGGGGTATCTCGAATCGTTTCTACAATTCGCATAGATCAAAGACTAGACAAAAAGCACACGTTGGAAGATAGAGTTCAGGTTGTGAAAAGAAAACTAGATGAGAATAAACCTACATCCAGCAATAGCTCTTAAAGGGGCACAAGAAACTTTCCGTCGGGTAACAGACTTTTAGTGGGAATTTACCTTTTAGCAATTGAAAGCTTAATTCACACTATCGAGCCGTACATCAGGTTCTAGTAATCTGTAGATTTGATAGGAGTTCATTCATTTGTTATGATGCTTTCTATATTTTCAACAAATAACTGGGTGGAATAGCTATCGCTAACCCCTTCTCTTTTAGCGTAGTACTTTGCTCTTAACATAAAGAGTTGGTATTCCCTCTCGAGTTTCTGTCTCACGCGTGTAAAGTGGACTCTATTTCCGTGAATCTTTGAAACTTGAAGGTAGGCGAAAGATGTCAATATAAGTATAGCTGCGACGGCAGAGGCAAGAATTACAAGCGGGTTGTTGATATTCTGGTTGGCCAAACCCAGAGCAAGAGAGTTGAGAATTGCTACAAACAAAGCAGATGATATTACCACAATTTTCCAGATGTTGAATTTCATCGAATTTGATCTGGCTTCGTTTTGGTACCAATGTAAAGCTGGTATGAACCGCCTTTCTATGTACTCTGAAAGCGTTGGTGACAGCGGAATATTACCATTATTCATTGCTGAGTTTTCATAATACTGAAAAGTTTCAGTACCGCTAGTCTGAGAACCTTGCGACAATTTTTCCTGAGCTTGATTGCTCCTATCTTGCCGCCTTCTCCAATCGACTGCCATCACTAAAGGTATTTTCAAGTAGTCCGCGACAAAATTCAATCCCATGTCTTTACTATTTCTTCCCTTTTCTTTAGTTTTAACATCTGTTTGTTAACTATAATCCTCAAAGTGCACAACAATAATTATTCTGAATAACGGGTTTACTCAACCTTTGACTCAAATCCTGCCCTAAATGCAACCGCAATTCATAGAGCTATGAAATGATTTTTCTATCTGGTGAGCCTGCTTTTGGAGGCTTCGCTCGACAAGATGAGCTGCAGTCTATACAGTACTAGTACTACGTCGTAACCCTCTCCCATTTATTAGAAGGATTCCAGGTGTGTAAAGAAGTGGTAACTGAATTTTCTTTAATCGACCTGACGCTATTCATGTTTACAAAGAATAACCAACCTTCTCCAAAGGATCCGCATCCGCACAGAATTATTTGACAAAAGATCCGATCTTTTTGATCTTAAAAGGGTATATAGGAAAGAGGATATTGTTCAAATACACAATATTCCATGGCTGAACATGAGGACGGGACCTGGGCGTCACAACCCTTGCGAGACGAAAACAGTTATCTAAATAAGGAAGCCATAAACTCCAATGCGTCTGAGCTGAATGTAAGGTGGGAGAAGATATCTGAGCTCGGAATTCTTGCGAAGACAGGTGATGGTATGTCGTGCGGAAATGTTATCTGTACCTATAAGGATAACATAGTAGTCATAGATTTCGGCAACTTTAGATTGCTAAACGAATACATTATTCCAATTTCGAGGATAAAAGGGTATGATGGAAAGTATATCTACCTCAGCGTACCAAATGAAACAAATCTGCAGCCCTACGTGTATTAGGGGGACAGTTTTCTCTAGAATGGATTATTTTTAACTGATGAAGGTACTAAATGTAGGCGTTAGGCCAGAATCTGTCTGACTAGTTAACCAAGTTCGTCGATTGATTTGAGATTTTTTGAAGAGAGGTCGCCATTTTAAAATATTGACTCAATTTCTGCATATCCATGGTACTCATTCAAGAGAGGAATTACCGGTATAGCTCCCCCCAGGCCTGGAACCGTTATGAGTTTTAACCTGAAATATGTCTTATGGTATTTATAGAAGATCACAAACCAGAGCACACAAGACGTAGCTTCAGATATTACAAAATTAGATTAGATTCTCTGGATAAAAGCAAGGAAAAGAATCTGGACTATAACTTAATTTATGAGGCACCCTCTTTTTCAGCGCTTTACAAAGGGTCTTCAATCCCAACAAGTCTGAAGTGAATCAAAATTCAGCATAGTTCTTCATCATACTGTCTTCAATTATTGCAAACTACACCATGTGCTTTCTCTTACAAACCTTCAACTCGACATGGACGAATGGTTAAATTTCGTCCTTACGACATTGTCCTATGAAGCTGAAATGAAAATCAACCAAAATAAATTCAAAGGGAAAATAGTACTCATAACGGGGGCTTCTAATGGCATCGGTAAACAAACAGCATTAGATTTTGCAGCAGCAGAGGCAATGGCAGTAATCCTTGTTGCCCGCACGGAGCCAAAGCTCGCTGAATTAGAGAGTATTATCAGGGGGGGCAAGCGGGTAGACCAAGTCAATGTTGTTTCTTATTGCTACGATGTGTCAAACAAAAAGGGGGTATTTGAACTTGCTCAAAAAGTTATTGATAGGTTCGGTTACATTGATATTTTGATAAACAACGCAGGGATAGGGATCTATGGTAAGGTGGAAGATCAAACAGTAGAAGATTTAGAGTCGGTCATGAGAACCAATTATTTGGGAACTGTGTATTGCACCAAGGCTTTTCTTGGCCCGATGCTAAGGAGACGAAGTGGACATATTGTAAATGTGGCTTCCGTCGCAGCGAGTTTTGGCGTTGCGGGAATGGCTGGTTATTCGGCTTCAAAGTACGCGATATTGGGATTTTCCGAGTCCCTGCGTCATGAGCTACACGGTACGGGGGTTGAAATCACGGTCGTAAGCCCAATTGGCGTAAAGACAAATTTTTTTAATCACCAGTCATTTGGTCCAAAGAAGCCAAATTATGCTGGATTCTTCTTGAAGCCCCAGACCGTATCAAAGGCGATCCTGAAGGCATCTTGCTCAAGTCGACTTGAGATAATCGTTCCCTTTTATGTCCGTGCAGGAGTGTGGCTAAAGCAAACCTTTCCTTACGTGTTGAACCCTTTGGTCGGTTGGCTGTTTAGGCAGCAGTTAAAGAAGTCAAGAAGAGCTCCAAGCGACATCCACTAGTAAGGCGAAGATAACATCTAATCTCGACCTTGCTATCTCAATTTACGGGGCTTCGTAAGGCAGTGTCAGATCTCACAAGAATGAACTGAACGAATTTGAGAGTAAATGAAGCAACCGTCAAGTGTCAGACACCATTCTTCTGAGCTGTTGTTCCAAAGTATTGGATAAATCGATTCCCTTTGCTTGAGCCTTTCGCAATACTTCAGAGTCAATATTAACTGTGACCTCCATGGAAGTAGCTCCAAAAGCCACGGGATCGGGATCTGACGAGCGGCTGGATTCAAGTCGATCACCTTCTTTGGCTTGTAATTTATTAATCTCATCCGATCCTATTTTCGCATCTCCAAGTTCTGCCTTTTCTGCATTGAGGGCGCGATCCCTTTGTTCCAGGTCATTCACAGGCTGGACCTCTTTCTTAATTTTGTTCTCAACATCACTCGCACTGCTCTCTACATTCTTTTTCTTTTTCTTAAACAACGACCCAAATCCCACTTTTATTCTCTACCTCAATCTTTCATAAAGAAATTCATCATATTTAAGTAAATGGCGAAATCCAGCATTTCAGAAAAAGAAAAATCATCTAAACTAAGCAGATGCTTACAGGCTATTATCTAATTTTAAAAGAGACAAGCGTTGACAGCCAATTCCAGCGATTTTTTGCTTTCTTCAGGGGACAAAAGGGGGAGATGACCCTGTCGACATACGGAGTAAATAGTCTAACCGTTCATCTCCCATTTGAGGGATTAACCGATTCTCGGATTAAAATCATAATCCTTTCATGGAGAATTATAATCAAGATTTACAACCTACAACAAAGCCATATATTAAGACTCCTTCTAAAAGTATATAATTGGATTTTCGTTAGTCGGGCAGACTACTTTGATTTGCTTGATAATTTCATTACTCTGCTCCAAGCAACCCTAGAAGGTCGAATTCTTCTGCCTCTGATGCTGTTGACGCGGTTCTGTTAAGCTGAGCAACAGAGATCAAATGACCGTCGGGATCTTGAACTATTGCATGCTTGCCAAAAGGCTCTTCTCTAGGTTCTTTGAAGAACCTTACATTGTTCTCTTTGAGAAATTGAACGGTAGAGTCGATATCGCTAACCATGAATCCTACAAGGGTTCCTGTTCCCAATTTAGTTTCCTTGCTGTCGACACTGCTACCTCCCTTACCCTTCTTTATGGGATGCAGAGATAAGGTCGTTTCACGATTAAAAAACTCAACCCAATCTTGAGACTGGGTTTTGGTCTTAATTGGCAATCCGAGCAAATCTCTATAGAATTTCAGTGATCTTTCCATATCCGACACCAGAAGTATTACAGTTCCGACTTTAGTAAATAGCATTATCCACCTAAACCCCTTCGTTTTCCCTTAATTTCTACTGAGTTATAATTTTATCCATTAGAATCGCATTAATCTCCAAGTTTTGAAGCATTCTCGCGAACTTGGCCGTTGACAAACAAGGAAAAAGCAAAATATATGTAAAAACACAGAATATTATCTTAGATGCAGAAACTGGGGGTAAAACCTGTAAATCATGACTACCGGAAAATGAGAATAAATGCTCATCAAAGAAAATCATTCACTATTGACTGACCTGATCACTTAATCAAGTTCTATTTGTAATTACCAAAACACATGACAAGATTTAGGTGAAACATTTTTGGACGGGAAGTGTATACGGAGTGATCGTCTTATTTATAATAATATTCTGGAGATACGGGAACGAATGCGTCTTTTCCACTATCAACTTGGACATGTAGCAGCGCTTCTTGCTCTCTTTTTTATTGGTTTTAATGTTATAGACGTCAATCTTGGAATTTCACAGAATAGCCAAACCCATCACTTTCGATATCAGTCCCCACTCTTCTCATCTCTTGACGATAGAGAGCTTGTTGAAGCTGGTCTGCAGAGTGAAGGGACAGCCAGGATACTTCAAAACGCTACCATATCGCAAGTATCTTCATCACCTTCTAATGCAGAGAGGGTGTTAGATGAATTTGTTAGTGATACTGTTAACTCTTCTCTGATAGTTAACGGTACTGAAGATGGTAAGGCTTTTGACCCCACTGGCAGTTCAAATTCTTTTATGCTTGATAATGTCCTTTTCAAACATTACCGAGATAATATAAATGGCATAGCAATGCATTATGTAATAGGCGGTAAAGGTGACGCTATTGTGTTATTGCACGGTTGGCCTCAGACATGGTATGAATGGAGAGATGTGATGCCGGTTCTGGCTAACAACAATTTTACTGTAATTGTGCCAGATTTGAGAGGTTTGGGTGACACCTCTAAGCCCGCATCTGGTTATGATGGAAATACGACAGCCTCTGACATTTACCAATTGGTATCTGGTTTAGGTTTTAATACTACTTACATGGTGGGTCATGACATAGGGGCTCAAACAGCATATTCTTACGCCGTAGCTCATCCAAACAATGTTGATAAACTTGCGGTGATAGATTATGTATTTCCAGGTGTATATTCCAACGAATCGTTTGCTGAGCCTTGGTGGTTTTCATTTCATAGGGTATTGGACATGCCAGAGGCCCTCGTTGCTGGCAATGAAAAGCCGTACCTATCATGGTTTTACCGACAGTTAGCATATAATCCATATTCTATCAACGAAGCTGCCATTGACGAGTATGCGAGGCAATATTCAGCTCCAGGTGGAATGCGTTCAGGATTTGAATACTTCAGGGCTTCTTCAATCAACGCATTAATGAATAATGAGACGTCAAGATCTAGTTTCGGCACACCAGTTTTAGCTGTATCCGGCGAAGCTTCACCATTTGGGGGAGATGACACCAAGACAAATCATAGTCTAGAGTCTGCTAGACGAATAGCAAACAACGTCTCTGCAATAATAATGCCTTCCTCCGGACATTGGATTCCTGAAGAGCAGCCAGGAGCACTGGCAGGCCTCCTCATCAAATTCTTCAAAGAGACCTCCGAACTTCCTTCATCCAACACAACCGGGACACGCATGGGCAATGCAATTGAGGAACTAATCAAGAGTATTGATAATGACACATTGCTTGAGACTAACGTTTCCAATATCAATAATCGGAGCATTGCAACATCTCCAGCAGAAACCATGTCAGTCCCTTCCGCCAATCTTCCGGCTGGCATGGTTGAGGGTCCAGCAAATAACAAAACTGTACGCAATATGTCTACGTCTAGCAACATGTTAGCCGAGCAAGGTATTAATTTTACTATATCTGAGGATCAAGATAATAGACAGTTGACAAATCAGGTGATAGTTCCTGGAAATGGATCACCGATTGAGTCAGCTAAAAATACGGATATGCGGATCGCTCAAGAACAATCTGAAGACAATATATTGGGAGAGGAGTCATTTGCCGATCAAGGAACTCCACTATCAGAAGCAATTGAGGCAATCTCCAAATTGTTTGGACTTAACGATGGCGGCTGATGACTGGCTGAGATTTCATTAATTGTTCCTACTTCTCGACCTGTATCAAGTTTATTTCAGCCAGCTTTGATGTTAATGGATATCAATGCATTTTTATGCCATCATTAGGTAAGTGATTAGTCGTTTGAACAGCCGTAAGAAGCCTTCAAAAGTTACAGGTAGGGTTCCCGAGGCGTGGTTAAGATGCAGTATGTGTTTAGGGACAGGTTATGCATTTTCTCCCTCGACATCAGCCATAAAGGCTAACTTGGGCGGGACTATGGCTACGATGACAAACAGTAGATGCGAGACCTGCAGGGGAAGTGGATCTATTCCATATTTGGACGTCTAGAGCTCAGCATTGAAGGTCGCATTTTAAAAATATTTGCTATAACTAGGGCCGAATTTTCTGTGAAGGGCTAAATGTATAATTTGCTCAGACTGGTATCCCTATCTGCATTACTTGACAGTTTTCTGCATTCATTATTAATGGTAGGAAACTCAATTGATGAACTTAAATCCAGTGTTACTTCGTTTCTCATATCTTCTTATCTTTTCATTAAATCTCGTGAAAATTGTCTAACTAGGAAATTGAAGTTAGAGTTAGTCCCAATAATCAGAAATCCAGCGATCTTCTACTCTTCGACAGATATATGAATCCGATTGTTTTGTGATACCATTTTTTAGTAGTGAGAAACACGTAATTATTCCACCTACCAATTTCTTTGCATGTCAAAAGATTGTCCAAAATGCCAAGGGAAGTTTGAAGAGGAAACCCAGGCCGTACCAAAAAAGGTACCGCTACCCATCCCGTTAAAGCCGAGCATGTCGATCGAAAAGTACCTTCCAAATATTATGAAGAAGTATGGTAACTACACACTTTGTATCTGTTCTGTGTGTGGCTATATGGAGGTCTTTTTTAGGCGTTAACATAACTTTTGAACATTGCCTGTTTCATCGAGTTTATCTCATAAGAGCAACAAGGAAATGTGTGAACGAGATTCAGTTCACCTTATTAACAAATATTCTTGATACATAGTAAAATTAAGTGTGAATGCAACAGACCTCTAGTCGGAATGTCTTTCTTCGATAGATGGAGTGGACCAGAAAAGAAAAAGGGCAAGGCTTCAGATGACCTCAAGAATAGAATTAGGGAAAGCTTGAGAGCTGCCGAACCTCTAAAACCTCGATTAGAACAAGCACACCGAAAGCTGCAGATTCAAGTCTCAAAAATGGAAGCATTTTCTGGCAGACTGCAGCAACGTGACAAACAGATTTTCAATAATGTTATAGAAGCAGTACAGAGTCATGAAACAAATTATGCCAAATCACTTTCAAACGAACTCTCACAAATACGCAAAATAAACAAAGTAGTCAAGTCTACAATGCTAACAACCGAGCAAGTAAGGCTGAGGCTTGAAACAGTTACCCAGTTAGGAGATGTAGCATCAACGTTAACTCCTACCACGTCTGTAATCAAAGATTTACGTAGTGGTCTTTCTTCAGTCATTCCTACTGCAGACCAATCACTTTCTCAGATTTCGGAATCCCTGGGAGATATACTAAATAGTACATATTCTGATTCATCATTGCAAGGCAATGGAATAGCTAGTCTCGATCCGATTGGAACAGATGGCGCGGAAATTACGAAAATCATGCAAGAGGCTTCAGCCGTAGTGGAAGTGAACATGGAAGATAAATTACCGGACCTTCCTCCATCTAAGACCGGAAACAAGGGAAAATCACAAGATACAGGAGAAATATTTCCATTCTAGTTCCGTCGTGAATATCGCACAAGCAGCAATACATATGCTGATGCTAATACATAGCTGAGTTAGTCCATCCAGGAGCACTATTCAAATCGGCCTGAGTAACTTCGAGGTACATTACGGTCTAGCAATTAGTGATTCTGACCGGGGAATAATAACTCAAGGAATTAATCTGTCACTCCTCTACATATCCCAGACGGTAGGCTAAGCTCACAAAAATTACCTTCATACGTATTATTTGTCATATCCTGGGGCAAGCCGTTGGCACTGTTAATATCGATTATATTTCGCAAGAAATTAAAAGAGATGCCATTCGACATGCTGGATGGATCAGTGAAGACGCCGTTTTGGCTTCCATTTATGTAGTTAAGCCTAATGGATGAATTTCCTGTATTGATTAGTGAAACTCCTGCTAGCGAATTGTCATAGAAATAATTTTCGTTGGACAAAATTCCTTTACTGGAATGAGCAGCAATTCCTAATTCATTGTTCCTCATCATATTATGTTCAACTGTTGAATTAGACGAACCTGTCAAGTAGACGCCAATTCGATTCTCATCGAGGAATGTCGAAGATATTCTTAACGTATCCGAACCTGCCGCAAAAAGACCTGATTGGAAGTCAACTATGCGTCCTGGACCGTAAACGGTTACATTACTCTTATCGGGGACAATTATTCCAGATTTAGTACTTTGGCTTCCAGGGCCAATTATGGAATATCCATTCAATGCAACTGATATGTCTGAAGCATTAACTATAATCCCATGATCATTACATACTAGGTTCGCTGAAAGCTTAGTAGATTCATTAATCACATTTCCACAGCTTGCCTCAAATGCTCTACTTGCCGAGATAGAACCAAGAATTGGTACTTCAATCATCACAATAGCAAGACAATTAATAAGAGTAAAAGTAAACAGGGTATACGGTAACAAATTCAACTTATAACATTGAAATTGCATCTATAATCTCCTCCTCATCCAGGCTGTCTAAATACATATTTCTTTGAGTATTTATTCATATAATTCAGATTTTGCTTTACCCTTTTTTCGTCGTCCGTCTTGGTAACTGCTCATCACCTTCTATTTTTGCCTGAGCAGCGGGATCAAATAGTCAAAGTCAGACAGCCAGGATATCAGATGATAATCTAAGAAACAATTGGGCACCAGAATATGAAGCAAGGGTTAGTGTCTAAGACTTGTTGATGGAGGTCTCGTAATTGAATACAACCCATAAATGGTAAAATTTGCTAATTGTACTTACCATGGCAAATTTTACTTCCGATCTCAAAGAAATTCTTATCTAGACGCAGTAGGTTCGAATGCAATTAATGAACCTTCGCCACTTGAAGATGATTGAGCGGGGTTAGAGATTAGTTTGCCAGTGGGTACAAAAAGTAGACCCCTAGCGACAGATGGTCCAACTGGGGCTATAGGTGCATCCACGTCAAACTCCCATAATTTGTTTCCATTCTGTTTGTCTAAGGCCAAAATCGTTCCTGATTTTGTTTGTCTTTCGTATGGAATATAACCTACAAATAGCAAATCATTGGTAACCAAAGGAGACACTCTAGGTGGAAATTCAGTATCAAATTTCCATTTAATTTTACCGGTGAGTATGTCAATTGCATATATTGTCCCATTCTTTAAGCCTTGTTCGATCGTATCCGGAGCTGCTTTCTTGTGGCCACTTAAACCATCAGTGAAGAATTCTAAACCCCGGTTTGTAGCAGTAATATAGAGTGTATTATTGTTGTCCACGGCGTGATAATTATAAACGCCGTAGGCCCAAATGTAGCCAGTACCGTTTGGCGAAGGAATCTTGTTAATGTCGACTGGTCTTCCCAATATCTTCCACCATATCTCGTCACCGGTTTTGCCATCCATCGCAATTAAATTACCCATCTTGTCATGCCCTATTACGATCTTCTTTTGTGTGCCATTTTGCAGCGTAATCTTACTAACACTGCTACCCCATGAGGTATCCCAATCATGAGTGTCTGGAACTTTGACCCCTTCCAGAACGGTACCATGTGCTATAAACGGCGTAGCCCATATTATCTTCCCCGAAGTAACGTTCACAGCTATCATATGATTGGAATAAAGATTTGGTGTTTGCCTCGTAGAGGCATTGAAATTAGGCGAGGCGCTCCCTAATGGAAAATATAAAATTCCTTCTTCCGGATCAAATGAACCCCCAGACCATGACGTTGCTCCTCCGTTTGGGGGGGTCTTCCCCGCTTCAACCCATTTGCCAGTTGTTGTCTCTAGATTCCACAGTATACTACCGTCAGTACGATTAAGGGCTGTAATGTTACCCTTCACATGACCAGTGCCAGGTGGCAATCCGCTTCCCCCTGACCCAGCGATTACGTAACTCTTCCATACGATAGGAAAAGAATCTATACTATAGCCCAACGAGGTATTGCCGAGGGGTTCAGATTCCCATTCCTTACTCCCATCTGTCGAGTTAATTGCCACAACAGTACCCTTCGAAGCAGTGCTAGATAGGACTAAACCATTGTCATAAGTCAAACCCATTGTAGGCCCATAACCGACACGGACATTCCACAGAATGCGTCCATCATGTATATCAAATGCGAAAACATTTCCAGCATAATCTTGAACGTAGCCAGTATTATTAACAACTATGGGTGGATCTTGTATTTCAAAATCATTCACGATTTGCCACTTGACTCCTAACGAATTCACATTCTCCATATTGATGATGGTTTGGTTGGTACTCCTTGTACCATACAAATCGTGATTAACTGTAGACCACCAATCATCATTGCTGTTTGACGCATTGTTACCGGTTACTGTAGCGTATACGATCATGACATAAGGTATTTGCGGATGAGAAAATTCGCTATCAGATAGAAAGCAATTAAGAACTGGTTGTAATGCATGAATGGTTATAAAAGTCAGAAGTGTAAAAATGAATATGTAGCTAAGTAAACACAGCGATTCACTAATTTCTATGGTTCTCACTAGCTATCGAATTCGTTGATGGAGCATTATACTTTATATGTCTATTCTTATCTTTCCTACGGTCGCGTTCTGAAAAAATCCTACCATTATCGAACAAAAGTAACGCATAATGCTCAAAATTTAGTAATGTTGCATACACAGTATCGTTGAAAAGTACCTCATTGTCGGGGGAGTCAGTCTTTGGCTTTAACGACCTACAAATTATGAGAATATTATTGCATATGGCGCCTCTTCAAATATTTTTGTAAGATAAATTTTATATAGGAGCATTATTGCTGTTCATGTTTTATACCTCGTATTCCTAGATTGACTCAATTGAAATTACCCTGAGGGGAGAAGAGCAAGATTCGTATTCGCGCGAGTCATTCGTGTACACTAGCCTGCCCAATTCCCATGCGTAATTTTGGAGTGCTCTTGTACATTATATTGTACACATTTTCAAATCGTGATGAGAGAGCCGCCTATTCCAATAACACATTTTAGGCTTTTGGTATCCCCACCAACACTCGATTTGTAATAGCTTCCTAGTGGGTGTAGGCATGAAAAAGATATTGCAACATATTGCTAAATTTTATATAATGAACCTCTGTCTATTCTCTCAATTAATGCCATCAAAAGTATGGTAATCCAGGAGAAATGCTCTAATAATTCTAATCATTCAAAAATTATCAGGCCCGTAATTTCTGCCAGTCGTTCACCAAGGTTATCACTAGGGATACCCAAAAAACTATAAGGTGTTTATTTTAAATTAATAGGTGATGAAAAAAGAATTTATAGTCTCGCGTATCGAAGCGACTCAAGATGGGAGCCCCTACATATATCTAAGTTTTAGCGATCCTGCTTCTGCAAGTGAAAGCAGACAAAGATCTCCTTCAAATCCTCTTGGCGCTCATGCATTCGCTTTCACGTCCCCCGAAGACATGATGAAGAATCTTCCTAAGGCATTTTCAAACATGATGGGAGGTATGGGGCTCTCTGAATCTCCTACCCTGAAGTTGAGTATGAGGGAATATGAGGACATGGGTCTTAAGGTAGGTGATAGAGTTACGCTAGAAATTAAGAAGGTTGATTCAGTGGGGGTCTGACTAAATTCATGTTTGTTGGACAAAACCAGATATCTCAAATCTGCTTTCTTTAGCTGCCCGCTAAAGTGAAATCAACAGACAAGGCTCTACTACTGCAATAGTGTGAAAGTCTTAAAGAGCTCAAATAATATGTTATGTCGTGATCATCAAGTAATGGACACTTTCGAATGCATAATATCCAAACTTGAAGTAAGGGAATTTATGAGGAAGGAAGTTGGACCAGAGGTAAAAGGAAGAATTCTTGAATCTGCTAGACAAACAGGATCAGGTTTGAACTTGCAGCACTGGCGCTTCATCCTCGTTGAGGACAAGAAAAATCTCAGTCAGCTTGCCTTGGATAGTACAAGCGGGGCATGGATCGCGGGAGCAGATTTTGCGATAGTAATTCTGACGAATCCTACGCTGCGCTTCCATTTAATCGATGCAGGGAGAGTAGCTCAAAACATGCAACTAACTGCATGGAACGAAGGAGTGGCATCCGGGTTGTATACGGGAATAAAAGAAAGACATCTTCGAAACAACTTAAAGATTCCAGATAATTTGACTCCTTCCATTATCTTGGGTTTCGGTTATCCAATTAGGACTCTAACAGGTAAGAACAAGAATCGCCTCCCCTTGAGCCAATTAGTTTACAGGGAAAAATACAACTCTAGCCAAGGCTAATTCGAAACGACCTGGGGCATGTCGATGTCTATGATTTTTATCTCAATTGTCAGTTTTCACGGCAAAAATGCTAAATTTGAATGCCGCCTTATCTAGCCAAAGTGAGGCTAGATCAGGAAGTTGTCATATCGAAATCAACTAGGATCATTTATCTTAAGATTCAGCTTATTACACTCCAATGTTTACATCAAAACTACTGGTCATACGGGATACTGACATGATGAATATTGGAGATACTTCCGAAATATCCTTTTTGATGAAATAAACATATAGCTTGCTCTTAGTGAAGATAAGTGTTTATCATTAATTTACGGTGTTTGACTCATTATGATGGCACTATTACCTTCTGGAATACTCCGACAGCAGAACAATGAGAGTAATAGATTTCTGAGTCTTTGTGGAATCCTTGGTACTAATCGATTTGGCAGATCTACTATACATCGTCGATGGGACCGATTGAGCAAGTGTTTCTGGTTAAAATGAGAGACAAACTCGAATTTTGTATCTTCAAATCTCTGGGTGTCAGTTATTATGTAATTGTGCATCTTATTTCCGTACGTACAGAACGTAAAGCTCTGAGAATACTCCCAGCATTTAGAACATCGTAAGCCTCTATTTCGGAAACCGTGAGCCTCCCCAACTATACAGTTCTTTGCGTCCTGGATATCTAGGTTGGGATTATTCGTGTATCCTAGTCGCAGCGCAAGAGACCACTGTGGACAAATCTCCTCAAAAGAAAGAAGTTCACCGCGAATATTACTAATGGCTTTGTTCACGTATTGCATTTTCTCCTCAATACTGAAAGGCCGCATGGCCATTTGTTTCAGCAACCCACAATTATACGAAAAGGTTGTTATTATGTTTTCTTAATTGACAGTCGATCTAATCATGGAATACAATAATAGTTAATATAAATTGAAATAATTAGCGAATATCTGTTACGATAATGAAAAACATCGCCAACGCTTTAATGAATTTAGAAGCCTAAGTATGAATAGATTGAGACCACTGTATAGTATTTTTGTTTCTACAAACAATATCGAGACAGCATCACGTAAAGCTATTTTATAGACCTGACATATCCATAATATTTCCACGAAAACCAGTGTATCCCAGTGATCCACAGAGTAGGTTTCTTCATATAATTGAGCTTTCTTGGACGAGTATCGCGATGTTGCCGCTTTCAATCCTAGATCTGAACATTTCTAAATAACAGGAACGCAATAGTAAACATATAGTGGGCGTTCAAGTCTTAGTGCAGACAATAATGTCAAACTAATTTCTATAATTAGTATTTCGTTCCCCGTTGGGATATAGTTAAATTCTTCAAGGGCTACATATCCTAAACCCTACTCTTGTTCAAAAGCTGCTAATGCGAAAAGTTTGGTTTAGCTATTCGAAAATTGATCTGACATCACCCTCAAGGACGCCAGCATCAAATTCATTATGAAACCTATCCATGTGTTTTGAGAGGCCCTCAGTGGTGTCAAATGGTGACTGACAGTACGGACATAGGTAATTTACCTTACTTTTATCTTTGATATATGTGACAGATTTTGAATTCACAATACATACCGGAGTCCCACTTATCACCAAGTTTTCAGTTGAAAGAGAAATCTCCTCCATCCTCCTATAGATCTGCTCTCTAGATACCACCCCTATTATTGCGTTAAATGCATGAAGATAAATTTGTCTGACGTTTCGTTTGGCCATCTTGGATAGCGCCTCCTCTACAGAAGCATTAGGACGTATTGTCAGGACTGGACTTGACATTATCTCTCGGAGTTTTACCTTCGACGGATCCCTGTTTTGAGACATCACTTTGAATAAAATATCTGTCTTGCTGACCACGCCAACGATATCTCCCCTTGCGGATACTAGCACACTTGTCGAATTCTTATCCTTCATAAGATGGCTTGCATCGTCTACACTACTGTTAGCTTCAAGGATGATTACATCAGAATTTGAAATGGATCCAACAGTGGACAAAAGATACGAGGCAATAGTGTTAGCCTGGTTCCTGCTCTGACCCTTTTCCTCTTGCACAATCCATCAACACACTTCAATTATTTATCTCTTGTCTAGCGGATTAAGATGTAGCTCCGAATTAGACAAACGATTAACGAACTCTCCTCATCCCATAATAAGTATTTACTACTGGGATGGCGCCCAGTCACACTTTGATTCAAGTTTGCTCTCTAGTAGTTGTAAATCGCAATCCTAACAGTGCATGACAATCTTTAGGTAGATGATTTTCTACGACCCACTATCCATATAGGCTTCGGTTATATTCGTCAATATGAAGCAGTGGTAACTCACATGTTTTACCTTTAACATCTATTTGGATCAAGAACGTCTTGAATTGGGTAATACCTGTAATCATATCAATCATTTATGATAAAAAATTCAAGGTATCAGGAAGCTGACAGCAAAGTTAAAATCTTAATTCTTGCGTAGTAAGTTGGGATAGGAGAGTAGTTATGTCGGCAGCACAAGCCCCAGTATTCTGCAGTGAATGCAAAAAAGTGATAAACCTAGACTCCCTTGGTAGCGTGTACGTAGTGGCCAACACAGGGAATGAGACGGAGTACTATCATTTGCAATGCTTCGAAGGATGGAAGGGAAAAAGGACCTGATAGAATATTGTAATAAAACTGTGACAAAACTTCTTCATTATCACATAATATGAAGCCTCGACGCTTATAGGCTGGAGTTTAATGGTTTGGATGTTGATTTCTGTCTATCTCTGTTATATCGTTGTCCCATGATTGTGAATGGTATATGCTATGAGATAGCGTTCGTGCACACACACAATAAAGTTGGAGTCCCGACGTATATTTATCGACATATTTCTATACTTTTCTAATCGGGCAAAATTATTAAAAATGTAAGTATATTATATAATACTACTTTTCTCAAGTAACATATTATAGTATGGAACACCATAAATATTCCATATAACCTAAATTGATAACCTCCTTTCGATTCTGATAAATAATTTCACCCTCATAGCTGATCATAACATGAAAAATAGGGGTAGACAAGACATTAATGCCATGATCTTGGAAGCTGCAATAGGAGCTGAAAATAAGACTAAGATCATGTACAAGGCGTATCTTTCTCATAATCAGCTTTGTGCTCATTTGACAGAATTACAAGACAATGGATTGTTAGAATATAGGGTAGGAGAACAAACTTACGTTACTACCCAAAAGGGGAAGCGGTACTTGGAAATTTACAATACGATGAATGAACTAACCTCGGCTCCAGAGGGGGACCCTGCGGTCTAGCAGCTCGAAGTACTGCATGGGTATTAATTTGACGAATGACGCTGGCCATATGCTGTAGAAGGTACGTGTATATGAATGCATTGGGCTAGTACCAAATATTCGTATAATTAACTGAAAACACAACAAAATAATGGAGGAAGTCATATTCCATTTTTCAAGGGCTTTGGTCTTGTGAAATACAGAAGCCCAAAGGTTTTAATTTTCTTCAAACTTATTACGATCTACCAGCCATTAAATGATTTTGTATCACAAATTTGGGTCGTTAGTGAAATGTGATCAATCTACTTCTCTTAGTTATTTTTCTTAC
>OCZV010000116.1_pt1 | contig 29385 bp, 31 predicted proteins | sample 1539051 | NCBI WGS metagenome assembly OCZV01 (sample SAMEA3113581, study PRJEB22503) | soil metagenome
TTGCCGCCCGGACCACGGGCTCCACCACGGGAGCAACGGCCTCCACCACCGGCTCGACAACCGGGGTTGCCGCCCGGACCACGGGCTCCACCACGGGAGCAACGGCCTCCACCACCGGCTCCACCAGCGGCGCCGCCGCGTCCACGACGGGGCTCACCGCCTCGGCCAGCGGTTCCAGGGCCGGGGCGGCTGCCTCCACGACGGGCGCCGCGGCATTGACCGCCGGGCTGACGGCCTGCACCACCGGCTCGAGGATGGGCGCCGCCGCTTCCAGCGTGGGGGCCAGGGGCTCCGCCACCGGCGCAAGGGGTGCAACGGCCGCAGCGAGCGGTTCAGGGGCCGGCGCCGGTTCCTGGTGCGATTGTGGTTGCCCAGCAACCACCTCGGCGCCGGGAACCGGGGCAGCCACCTGTTCCACGGCGCCGACCACGCCGCCGGTCAGGCCAGTGGCATCCGGGCTCTCCGCGCCCGCCGGGTCGGCCAGCAGGAGCTGCTGGACCGCCAGGATGCCCAAGCCGAGCCCCACGACACCGGTGGCCCAGCGCAGCACGCGCCACGGCCACGAGGCCCGCGTGGCTGGGCGGTCCACCAGCATCGACCTGCCGTTTAGTCGCGGCACAGCCCGCACGCACCCCCCAAAGTTGGGGACAGGGGATCAGTGAGGTTACCGATCAGGGCCCTCGCCGTGAGCGCCTCACGAATGCCGGACCCGCGACAGCAGCGAGCGCACCGACGCCCGCCGGCCCGAACGGTGGCGGGGAAGCGCGTGCAGCATGCGGGCGTCACGCAGCAGGCCTTCGCGGTGCTCCTCGGCCAGGGCCATCGTCTCGTAGTGGTTCATGGTGTCCTCCTCGTCGGGTTCGCTGACCCAAGAGTGCGCCTGACCAGCGCTTTCGACATCCGTGGACGCCACCGAACCACCACGGATCGACCACGGATCCACCACGGACCCACTACGTATGTACGGCCCCGCCGTTACGCTCGACGGCGTGTGCCGGAACATCACAACCCTGCGCGGCCTCCAGCCGGAGGCCACCCCCGAGGAGATCGAGGCGGCCGCCCGCCAGTACGTCCGCAAGGTGAGCGGCGTGCAGTCCATCTCCGCCCAGACCGCGGAGGCGTTCGAGCTGGCGGTCCGTCGGGTCGCCGACGCCACCACCGAGCTGCTCACCGGTCTCCCGCCCCGCCGACAGCCCCCGCCGACGCTTCCGCCCCTCCGCCGGATCCGCGACGGCCAGCGCCCCGCCGCCGCAACGGCCGGCCGGGGCTAGCAGCAGCCGTCAGCGGCACCTACATCGGCAGAGGGACGTCACCCCCGACGTCGTAGACCACGGTCCCGCCCGCGACCCGGGCTCCCTCGGTCACCACGTGCGGGGCCGTGCGCCCGTCGTGGAGCAGGTGGACGACGCCTGCGCCCCGGGTGAGCACCGCGGCGTCGGCCAGCAGCCGGCGGTGGCAGCGCCACCACAGGCTCTCGGCGCACATGACCGCCGTGCGGCGCTCGGACGCCAATGCCAGCACCTCGTCGAGCGCATCGACGAAGTCGGCGGTGCCCATGTGGTCGGCGTAGCCCCGGAACGCCTCGTTGCGCAGGGCCACGTGCGGGCTCCCGGGGCGGACCTTGCGCCGCCCACCCAGCCGTCGCTCCCAGCGGTAGTCGATGCCCGCCGCCCGCAGCGACCGCTCGAGCTGGTCCCGCCCGAACTGCGGATGGCGCCGGCTGCCCGGGTACGACCGCACGTCCACCAGCAGCGCCACGCCGGCACCGGTCAGCAGCGCCACAAGCCCTGTGGCCGGCAGGGTGCCATGCCCGACGGTCAGCAGCTCCGTTCTCGCCACGGCAGTAGCCTGCCCCGAGTGCCTGGGGATGGGATCGTGACCGCTACGCGTCCGACCGCCGACAACCCGACTGACAAGCCGACTGAAGACCCGATCGACGACCCGATCGACGACCCGACCGACCACGACGCCCGGGCCCGCGAGCTGCTCGACCAGCTCACGCTGCACGAGAAGCTCCACCTGCTCTCCGGCGACGCGCCGGCGTTCCGTGGTCTCGTCGGCCTGGTCCGCAACTACAACGAGACGCCCTACGTGGCGGGCGCGGTCCCCCGGCTGGGCATCACCGGCGTCCGCTTCAGCGACGGCCCCCGAGGCGTGGTCATGGGTCACGCCACCGCCTTCCCCGTCCCCATGGCCCGGGGCGCCAGCTTCGACCCCGACCTCGAGGAGCGCATCGGCGACGCCATCGGCGTCGAGTGCCGGGCGCTCGGCGCCAACCTGTTCGCCGGCGTGTGCGTCAACCTGCTGCGCCACCCCGCCTGGGGCCGGGCCCAGGAGACCTACGGGGAAGACCCGCACCTGCTCGGCGAGCTGGGCGCCGCCCTTGTGCGGGGCACGCAGCGCCACGTGATGGCCTGCGTCAAGCACTTCGCCTGCAACTCGATCGAGGACAGCCGCTTCCGCGTCGACGTGCGCGTCGACGAGGACGACCTGCGCGACATCTACCTCCCCCACTTCCGCCGGGTGGTGGACGAGGGCGTGGCCGCGGTCATGACCGCCTACAACCGGGTCAACGGCGAGCACTGCGGCCATCACCACCACCTGATCACCCGCGTGCTCAAGGGCGAATGGCGGTTCGACGGGTTCGTGATGAGCGACTTCGTGCTCGGCGTGCGCTCGGCCGACGCCGTCAACGCCGGGATGGACCTGGAGATGCCGTTCCGCCTGCGGTTCCGCCGCCTCGCCCGGTTGGTGCGCTCGGGCTGGGTGCCGCCGGAGCGGATCGACGACGCCGCCCTGCGCATCCTGCGCCAGCAGCGCCGCTTCGAGGCGCGCGCCGACGAGAGCGAGAGCGGCGACCGGTACGCGCCCGGGCGGGTGGCGAGCCCCCAGCACCGGGCCCTGGCCCGCGAGGCGGCCGAACGGTCGATCGTGCTGCTGCGGAACCGGGTGCTGGGCCGGATCGCCGAGCCCGAGTCCATGGGCTCCGGCGCCGGACCGACCGACGACGACCCGAGCGCCACGGGCCAGGGCACGGGAACGGGAGCCGGACCCGCCACCGAGGCCAACGGCGAGGTCCCGCCTGGCAGCGAGTGGCGGCGGGTGCTCCCACTCGACCCCCAATCGGTCGAGACGCTGGCGGTGTTCGGCAGGCTGGCCGCCCTGCCGGTCACCGGCGACCGGGGATCGAGCCACGTGCGGGCGCCGTCAGCCGTGACCGTGCTCGACGGGCTGCGGGCGGCCGGCGAGCGCCACGTCATCGACGTGCAGCACCACGAGGACGGGGACGTCGACGCCGCCGGGCTCGCCGCCGCCAAGGCCGACGCCGCCGTGGTGGTCGCCGGCTTCACCCACCGGGACGAGGGCGAGAAGGTCCTGCGGCGGGGCGGCGACCGGCGCCAGCTCACGCTCCGGCCCGAGGACGAGAGGCTGATCCGCACCGTGGCCGCCGCCAACCGGCGGACCATCGTGGTGCTGATCGGCGGCAGCGCCATCGTCACCGAGTCCTGGCGCGAGCAGGTGGGTGCCATCCTCTTGGCCTGGTACCCGGGCATGGAGGGCGGCCACGCCGTGGCCCGGGTGCTGTTCGGCGAGGTCAACCCGGGCGGCCGGCTGCCTTGCACCTGGCCCCGGTCCGCCGAGCAGCTGCCGCCGTTCGACCCGTCCGCCGGCACTGTCCGCTACGGGCCGCTGCACGGCTACCGGCTCATGCAGGCCACCGAGCGGTCGCCGGCGTTCCCCTTCGGCTTCGGCCTGACGTACACCACGTTCGAGCACGGCCGCCTGACGGGGCGCCGGGCCTGGGACGGCACGATCACGGTCACGGTCCCGGTCAGCAACACCGGCACCCGGGCCGGCGACGAAGTGGTGCAGCTCTACCTCGACGAGCCGTTGGGGTCCGATCCGCGGCCGCTGCGCACCCTGCGGGGCTTCCGCCGGGTGACCGTGCCGCCGGGCACGGCGGTCAACGTGACGCTGCCGATCCCGGCCGAGGCGGCCGCACGGGCCGAGGCGGCCAACGGCGGGACGCTGGTGGTGCACGTCGGCCGCAGCGCCGATCCCCGCGACCAACGCGCCATCGAGATCTAAGCGGCCCGAAACACCGGGGAAACCGGCCACGGCCAGGCTCGGGCCGTGACCCTGCTCCCTCGGGGGCTGCGCCCCCGGACCCCATCGCCGCCCGGCTCCCTGGCGGTCGCACGGTCGACCGGTCACGAGGTGCCCTCGTGACCTCGGACATCGGCGCGCTCACGGGCTACACGATCGGGATCACCGGCCATCGCCGTTGGGACGAGCAGGCCGAGATGCTCACCCGCCGGGGGGCCGAGGTGGTCCACGGGCCGGTCATGCACACCAACCTGCTCCACGACGCCGACGCGACCCTCGAAGCCACCCGGGCCGCGCTGCGTAGCACCCCCGATCTGGTCGTGCTCACCACCGGGATCGGCACCCGATCGTGGCTGGCGGCGGCCGAGAGCGCCGGCCTCGACGGCGAGCTGCGGCTGGCGGGCGCCACCGCCACCGTGCTGGCCCGCGGCCCCAAGGCCCGCAGCGCCGCCATCGCCGCCGGGCTCGACGTGGCTTGGCAGGCCCCGGGCGAGACCGGCGCCGAGGTGGTGGACCAGCTCCGCAGCCTCGGGGTCGCGCACCGGCGGGTGGTCGTGCAGCGCGACGGCGGCGAGCCGCTGCCCGCCGACCACATCCGCCGGCTCGGCGCCGAGGTCGTCGACGTGCCCGTGTACCGCTGGCAGGTGCCCGACGACGACGCCCCGGCGAGGCGGCTCATCGAGGCGGCCTGCGCCCGCCGTCTGGACGCCGTGACGTTCATCTGCGCCTACGCCGTCGACTGCGCCTTCGGCCTGGCCCCTTACCCGGAGGCGCTGCGGGACGCGCTCGCCGGTCCCGTGAAGGCCGTGGCGGTGGGACCGGTGTGCGCCGCTGCCCTGCGGCGCCACGGGGTCGACCGGGTGATCGAGCCCCGCCGCGCCCGGCTGGGAGCGATGGTCCAGGCCCTGGTGGTGGCGCTGACCGCCGAGCACCGCGTGCTACGCCACCCGACGGGCGAGCGCCGCTGGCAGGGATCGACGCTGGTCGATCCCGACGGCCGGGTCACCCGGCTCACCCCGACCGAGGTGCGCACGCTGGCAGCCCTGGTGGGCCGGGCGCCGGCGGTCCTACCGAAGGCGGCGCTAGTCGACGGCGGGGTCGACGAGCACGCCGCCGAGGCGGCGGTCGGCCGGCTGCGGGCCAAGCTGGGACCGCTGGGCGCCGGCATCCGCACCGTTCCCCGCCGCGGCTACCTCTGCACCCTCGAGCTGGGCCGAGCCTTACAGCGCAAGTGCCGGCGCCGCCGCGAGCGCCGGCCGCCAGCGGGCGACCCAGGCGTAGCCGAGCCCGATCACCAGGCCGCCGCCGACCACGTTCCCCGGCACGGTCCACGCCAGGTTGCGCACCAGCGCGGCCCAGCCGATCGAGCCCTCGAGGGCGCCCAGCGAGAACACGGTGGCGTTGGCGATCGAGTGCTCGAACCCGGAGCCGACGAAGGCGAGCAGCGCCCACCACAGCACCGCCAGGTTGGCGCCGTCGGACCGGGTGCGGGCGGCCATCCACAGCGCCAGGCACACCAGGGCGTTGCACAGCACGGCCCGCCAGAACAGCTGGGGACCGGTGGCGGCGTCCTTGGCGGCCGTGATGGTGCCGACGAGGTCGGCGCCCGGCCCCGTGAGCGTGCCGCCTCCGTGGACGACGGCGGCGAAGCCCAGCGCACCGGCGAGGTTGCCGACCAGCGACGCCGCCCCCACCAGCGCCACGTCGACCGGCCGCACCGTGCGCTGCCACCACCCCTGGAGCATGAACATGGCGTTGCCGGTGAACAGCTCGGCGCCGGCGAACACGACCAGCGCCAGCGCAACGCCGAACAGCGCCCCCTGGGCCAGCTTGGCGAACCCCGATCCGGCGGCCACCAGCGGAGCGGACACCGAGACCATCAGCACTACGGCGACGCCCACGTAGGCACCGGCCAGAGCGGACAGGAAGAGGTACCGGGGCAGGTCGGTGGCCTGGCGCGCCTTGGTGGCGGCAAGGCCACCGTGGTCGTCCACGGCGTCGGTCAGGGGGATGGGCACGGGGACCTCCTCGACTCTTTGAAGGAAGGTGGGGTCATGGCCCGGAAGGTCTTCAAAGACCTACCGGGACCGGGGTAACGGACGTCTCGGTGGGCTCGGGGCCGGGCGCCCACCGCTCGGCCAACGCGGCCTGGATCTGGGCCGAACGCCTCTACCCCGAACCGGCGCACCGTGGCGCCCAGCGACTCGCCCGGGTGGCGCAGCGCCTCCCAGGTGCCGACGATCGCCGCCACGGCGGCGTCGAGGTCGCGCGCGGCGACCCGTCCGACCACCTCGCCCAGCACGTGCCGGTCGAGGTTGGCGCCCAGGTACACGTGGTAGCCGTCGGTGGTCACGCCTTCGACCCGCACCTTCGAGCCGGCCAAGCCGATGTCGCCGATCTGGTGCTGGGCGCACGAGTTGGGGCAGCCGGACACGAACACCCGCAGCGACGAGTTGCGCGCGAGCCCCGGCACGCCGTGGGCCAGGTCGTGGCCGGCACCGGGGGCGTCGGTGATGCCGAGGCTGCACACCGCGGAGCCGGTGCAGGCCCGGATCTGCGCCGTGCGGCCCTCGCCCAGCAGCCACACGCCCCGCTCGGCCAACGCGGCCCGGATCGCAGCCACGGCGGCCACGGGCACGTTGCGGAAGGTGATGTTCTGGTCGCGGGTGAACGTGAGGTGGCCGTCGGCGTGGCGGTCGGCCAGGTCGCAGCAGAGCTGGAGCTCCGACGGGCACGTGTCGCCCAGGGGCAGGTCGATGGTGACCGACGCCAGCCCGGCGGTCCGCTGGGGGCGCACGCGTAAGGAAGCGCCGGCCGCCGTTGGTTTCCTGCGCTTCAAGCTTCGCTCACGCCGCGGCCGCCCCGGCTGTGCGGCGCGCGTCAGCGGCCGTTCAGGTCAACGACGTCTCCGGCACCTCGGCGGGCTCGCTGCCGTTGGTCGACGGCAGCGGCAGCGTCACCTTCTCGTGCTGCCGGTGGGCCGCCTCGACCGCGGTGTGGTACGCCTCCAGCTCGGCCAGGAACGCGGGCTCGTGGTAGGCCCGCCCGTCGATCAAGGAACCCTCCGTGCCGTCGAGCACGGCGACGACGTCCTCGCCGGCCATCGTCTTGTGGGTCTCGAGGGCGTGCGCCAGCAGCAACACCTCCGAGCGGTGCTCCTGGAGCAGCGCCTCCGCCCGTTCCAGCAGCTCGCCGAGGTTGGCCTCCACCCGCTCGCCGAGGTTGCCCTTGAGCAGGTCGCGCTGGTCGTCCTCGGGACCGCCCGGCCGGCCACCCCCGCCGATCCCGACCTTGTGGGTGACGCCGTGGGAGGCGACCGTGCGGCCCATCCCCCAATAGCCCTCCATGAGCGTGGCCACCGTCGTGGCCGACTCGAGGTCCCCCGACACCCCCGACGACGAGTCGCCGCCGAAGAACAGCCGCTCGCCGGCGAGCGACGCCAGGGACACGACGATGTCGGACTCGTACTCGCTGCGCCACCGCGTGAACTGGTCCTCCGGCTTGATGCTCGACACCATGCCCAGGTAGCTGCCGCCCTTCTCGATGGTGGCCAGGTCGATCATCAGGTGCTTGCGGGTGCGGTACGCCGCCACGGCGTGGCACGCCTCGTGGACGGCGATGGCGTGGCGCTCGCGCTCGATGTACTCCACGTCCTCGGGCGGGCCCAGCTCCTTCAGGTGCTTGGCCTTGATGACGTCGGCCCAGGTGATGACGTCGCGGCCCTCGCGGATGCTGTAGATCAGGGCCTCGTTGACCAGGTCCTTCATCGTGGCGCCGGTGGCATAGGGCGTGATGGTGGCCAGCTTGTCGACGTCCTCGGGCGTGAGCTCGTGGCGGACCTTGGCCAGGTAGCCCTCGTAGGTGCGCTTGCGGCCCTCCTTCGAGGGGTAGCCGACCTTGTACATGCGGTCGATGCGCCCGGGCCGCAGCAGTGCCTCGTCCAGCGATTGCGGCATGTTGGTGGCCATCATCGTGAGGATGCGGTACTTGGGTGGCGGCTTGGGCCGCATGCCCAGCGTGCGGCGGACGATGCGGTTGAGGAAGCCACGGGGCTTCTTGAGGCCCGACATCTCCGACAGCAGCGCCTGGAGCGTCCCCATCCCCCCGCCGCCCCCCATTCCGCCCATGATGATGCGGTCGACCACCCGGGGCGGCCGCTCATCCACCGACGACGGGGCCAGCGACGACTGGAGCACCGCCGCCTGCGACTGCGGTGACAGCCACCGCAGGTGCTCGGAGCCCTCGGCCGACCACGGCGAGCCGGGCGCCGGCGCGGCCCCCGGCTGGCCGAACGGTCCCGGCGTGAGCTGGCCGCGGTTGCCCAACGAGTCGGCCTCGTCGAAGAACACGATCACCCCGCCGTAACGCAGGGCCAGCTTGCGCAGCTTCCGGTACAGCCCCTTCACCTTGAGGATGCCGACGCCCATGAACATCGCTTGGAAGGCGCCGGGATCGACGAACACGAAGGGCTTGCCGGTCTCGCCCGCCACGGCCTCGGCCATCAACGTCTTTCCAGTCCCGGGAGGACCCCACAGCAGCAGGCCGCCCGGCACGTAGCCGCCCTTGTCCTCGATGGCCTCGGGCTTGTCGAGGAAGACCATGTTCTCCTTGACCCGCTCGAGCACGGCGTCCTGGCCCCAGACGTCGGAGAACCGGGTCTTGACCTCGTCCGGCATGTACGTGTCGATGCCGCCGCGCGACAGGAACCAGAACAGGGCGACGAACTGGATCACGATGTAGCTCATCGCGAACAGCAGCCGGAACGCCCACGGCATCCACTCCCAGATGCGCGCCGGCATCTCGAACAGCGCGGTGACCGGCGGGACGTCGTAGACGGTGGCGATGACCACGCTGGCGACCGCCAGCAGCACCAGCACCTTGATGGCCCGGGCGACCCGGTAGCGGTTCCAGTCGTTCACCAGGCGGGTGCGCCGCTCCCAGCGCCCGAACACCCCTTCCGACCAGAACCGGTAGTACCGGGGCGAGCGCTCGCATGCGAAGTAGTGCAGCTGGCGCAGCAGCTCGACGCCGATGGCCACGAACAGCGGCCACTTGGTGCGCAGCGTCTCCTCGAAGGCGTCGCTGAAGGTGTTGAACGGGTTCTCGTCCGACAGCTCCGACCAGACGAAGAACCAGAACAGCAGGAAGAACAGCAGCAGGAACTTGATGCGGTCCCACCAGGCCAGCGGCTTGCGGGTCGGCGCGTCGACGCCCGATCCGACCCCGTGGAAGCCGGGTGCCGGGAGCCCCGGTCCGCCTCCGGAGCCTTGCGGTTGGCCGGTCGGATGAGGCGTCATGTGTCGCCCTCCTGGATGGTCCATGAGTCGACGATCTCGGCGATCTCGTCGCGATGTGTGTCGAGGAAGCACTCCTCCTCACACGCCACCTGGAACAGGAACATGGTGGTGCTGGTCGAATCGAGCAAGACGGTGCGGTCGTAGAGCACGGGATCGGCGCCCGGCTCCGGCGTCACGGCGAAAACGGTGTGGGCGCCGTGGTACCCGCCGTCGAACTCCGACGGCTCGTCGACGATCACCTCGATTGCCGGGGTCTGGCGGGCGATGGCAACCGGATCTCCCGTGGGGTCGAGCAGTCCCCGGAGAGAGGTCAGGTTGACCTGCTCGCGTTGCTCGGGCGTGAGCCGCACCGCCTGGACGACTCCCCTGGGGTCGCCCTTGCCCGGCAGCAGCGGATCCTCGGCGGTGGGATCGTCGCTGGCGTCGAACATCCGGACCCACATCGAGGCCCGGCGCCGCTCCAGCTGCTGGTCGGTGTCGTCGGGGAAGAGGTCGGCCTCGTCATAGATCGTCCAGCCGTCGGGCAGCTTGGCGTAGACGCCGAGGTCCTCATTCGCGACGAACTGGTACCCCGATCCTCCGCACGCGCTCACCCCCACCGCCACGACCACGCCGAGACCCACGAGGGGAAACGCCACCCTCATAGCCACGATTGTCGCCTACCCCATGCGGAATGGCGACAGTCGATCTACCAGGACTCATGAAGACCTTGTTGCTTGCCGTGTTACTTGTGGTGCTACTGGTCGCCCACATCGGCGGTCTCGACCGCCGCCGGGTGCCGGCGCAGCCGCCCCGGGATCTCACGGACCGTGACCCGCGAGGCGGTCGCCAGCCCGTCGCGGGCGGACAGCTCCTTGCACAGCCGGTAGGTCAGCCAGCCGACCGCCGGTGGCACCACCAGCACCAGCGCGCGGAACGTCCACAGGATGGCGTTGACCGACAGCCCGAACGTCGCCGCCAGCACGTCGGCGGCGCCGCCGATGAAGCAGATCACGTAAAACGAGATGGTGGCCGCGCCGAGCGCCGTGCGGACCGGGCGCTGGCGGGGCCGGTCGAGCAGGTTGTGCTCGGCATAGTCGCCGGTGACCCGGGCCTCGAGGAAGGGCCAGGCGTAGAGCAGGGCGAACGTGATCCCCGCCAGGAGTATGGCCGGGAAGAAGGGGTTGGGTATCTCGAACCCGCCCGCCCGGAACTCCCATCCGGGCATGATCCGCAGCGCACCGTCCAGCCAGCCCAGGTACCAGTCGGGCTGGCTGGCGGTGGACACCTGGGCCGGCTCGAACGGCCCGTACACCCAGATCGGGTTGATCTGGAACACGCCCCCCAGGAACGACAGGACGGCCGAGGTCAGGAAGAACAGCCCCAGCGCCTTGGCGACGTAGGCGGGCCAGAACCGCTCGCCGACCACGTTGTCCTCGCGCCGGCCGGGGCCCGGGAACTGGGTGTGCTTCTGGCGCACGAGGATCGCCAGATGCGCCGTCAGCAGGACGGCGATCGCTGCCGGGACCAGCAGGATGTGGATCACGTACAGGCGCTGGATGATGTCGGGCCCCGGGAACTCGCCGCCGAACAGCAGCGACGCCGCCCACGTCCCTACCAGGGGGATCGAGAGCGTGACCGAGTACACGATGCGCAACCCGGTCCCGGAGAGCTGGTCGTCGAGCAGCGAGTAGCCGAACAGGCCGTTGAGCAGTGCCAGGACCAGCAGCGTGCAGCCGATGATCCAGTTGATCTCCCGGGGGCGGCGAAAGGCACCGGTGAAGAACACCCGGGCCAGGTGCACGGCGATCGCCGCCAGGAACAGCAGCGCCGCCCAGTGGTGGATCTGGCGCATCACCAGGCCGGCCCGCACGTCGAAGCTCAGCTCCAGCGCCGAGCGGTAGGCCTCGGTCATCTCCACGCCCCGCAGCGGGGCGTAGCTGCCGTTGTAGACGACCTCGTTGGTGCTGGCGTCGAAGAAGAAGGTCAGGTAGATGCCGGTGAGCACCAGCACCACGAAGCAGTAGAGGGCCAGCTCCCCGATCATGAACGACCAGTGGTCCGGGAACACCTTGTTGAGCGCGGTGCGGGCGAAGTTGGCCGATCCCAGCCGGGAGTCGATCCAGCGGGCGATGCGGTGGGTGTACAGCCGCTCGGGGGACCGGCGGGTGCCGCTCGTCTCCGCCATTTAGCGCCCCCGGTCCCAGAAGCCGGGGCCCACCGGGTCGGAGAAGTCGCCGGTGGCGATCAGGAAGCCGTCGTCGTCCACGCCGAGCGGCAGCTGGGGCAGCGACCGGGCCGCCGGCCCGAACACGGGCCGGGCGTGGCGCATCACGTCGAACGTCGACTGATGGCACGGGCACAGCAGCAGCCCCTGCTCCGTCTGGTACAGCCCCACCGGGCAGCCGACGTGGGTGCAGAGCTTGGAGTAGGCGACGATGCCCTCGACGGTCCAGTCCTCGCGGCCCTCCTTGGGCTGGAAGTCCTGGTCGGGACGGGTCTTGATGAGCAGCGTGGGCGCGTCGGCGGCGTCGGTGTGTCCCTCGGGCCAGGCGGTCACGACCCCGTCGGTGGGAAGGGCCTGAGGACGGATCGGGGAGCCGTCCTCCCGGACCAGCCGCACGCCGCCGCCCCGGAAGGGCGTCTGCTTGAGGCCACGGCCGGGGCGCGGCCCCAGCGAGCGGACGGGGAACAGCAGCGCCACGCCGAGCGCAGTGCACGCTCCGCCCGCCGTGGCCACCAGCACCCGGCGCCGGCGCAGGCTGGTGCCGCCGGCCTGGAAGTCGGCGGCGAAGGCTGCGACCTCCTCCTCCGTGGACGCCATGGGGTGGCGCTCCTCGGCCACCTCTTCGCCGGGCATGAAGTGCTTGGCCCACAGGACGATCCCGACGCCGATGCCGCCGAGGGTCAGCGCCAGCAGCACGCCCTCGAGCTGCGGTTGGCCGCCCTGCCAGTAGACGACCGTCAGCCCGATGGCCGCCGCCATCGCCACCAGGAAGCACAGCGCGGCGCCCCGTTCGGCGCGGGCGCCCCGGCGGTCGAGGTGCTCACTCACCGCTGCGCCCCTCGGCACTCGACTCCTCGGCCCGGTCGGTCCTCGTCCCGTCGACCCGGCGAGCGCGTGGGATCGGGCTGCGGGTGCCGATCCAGGCCACCAGCGCCAGCAACGCCACCATCCCGACGAGCCAGGCCACGAAGCCCTCGGGGATGGGACCGGTCCGGCCGATCGGCAGGCCGCCAGGGTCCTCGGGATCGTCGAGGTACTCGACGTAGCGCACGAGGCTGTCCAGCTCGCTGGGGTCGAGGATGTCGGGGCCGAACACCGGCATCTCCCCCGGTCCGACCCGCACGGCCGCGCCGACCTCCTCCGGCGTGGCCGGTCCCAGCCGGGGGGCGGCGCGCCCGTAGCTCAGCGCGCCGCCCGTGCCCGCAGCGCCGTGACAGGCCTGGCAGTTGGCCCGGAACACCTCGCCACCGAGCGCCAGGTCGCCGGAGGCGGGGTCGACGTCCGGGAGCTCGGGACCGGTGCCCAGGGTGCCGACGTAGGCGACCAGCGCCTCGATCTCCTCGGGGTTGTAGGCGGGTTCCTTGCGCTCGGGCTGCTCCTCGCTGTTGCCGAGCGGCATGCGTCCGGTGGACAGGTAGTAGAACGCGGCGGCCTCGCCGGAGTTCTCGAGCGACGGGCCCCGCTCTCGGCCGTCGTCGCCGACGACGCCCCGTCCGTCGGCGCCGTGGCAGCTCGAGCACCCGGTCTGGTACAGCTCCTCTCCCTCGGCCAGGAGCTCGTCGTCGCCCCCGCCACCGACAAACGCGGGCGTCACCACTGCCGTCACCAGGAGCGGCACGGCAACGAGCGCTCGCTCCAGCCGTCTTTGTCTCACCGGAGGAGGTAGATGGTCGAGAACATGGCCACCCACACCACGTCGACGAAGTGCCAGTAGTAGCCGCACACCTCGACCGTCTGGTGCGTCGGGGCGCGTGACCGTCCGGCGATCGCCACGGCTACGGCAGCCATGAAAGCCAGCCCGCCCACGACGTGCAGACCATGGAACCCGGTCATCAGGTAGAAGATCGAGCCGTAGGCGTGGTCGTCGATGCGGAAGTCGGCCTGGACGTACTCGACCACCTGGTTCGACAGGAAGATCACGCCCATGAGCGCGGTGATGCCCAGCCAGGTGACGGCGCCGCGCCGGTCGCCGCGCTTGGCCGCCACGACGGCCATGTGCATGGCGCCGCTCGACGACACCAGCACCACGGTGGCGATGGCGGTGCGCACGGTCTCGAGCTCGACGTCGTCGGGCGGCCACACGTCGTTGACCGAGCGGATCGTGAAGTAGGCGGCGAACAGCCCCGCGAAGAACATCAGCTCCGACGCCAACCACACGACCACCCCGACGCCGAGCGCCGAGGGCGCCGATGGCTCGGGGGGCGCCTGCGCCGGCTCTGCCGTGACCGACATCCCGACGTTTGTACCAGCTTGGCGACCGACGGTGCTGCGATGACCCGGCCCGTCGGCCGCCGTCGCACCGTTCCTGGCGCAGGATTGGTTGCCCTGCAACCACTTCGGCGCCAGGAATCCGTGGCGGGCCTTGCTCGGCCCTGATTGTCAGACCCCGCCCTTAAGGACCTGAGCCGATAGGGCACGTCCTCTTTGGCCCACGGTGGTCAGCGCTGCCCGGGAGCCGAGCTGTTGAGCCGGTGGTCGACCGGCAAATTCCCACGCGTAGGCTGCACGAACCCCCTATCCGCTCGGCTCCTTACTGTTGCGGCCATGACACGACATTGACCGGGCCATCGCCGAGCGGGCCCCCAAGGCGCTCGGCCTCTTCACAGTCCGCCAACTCGAGGCGTTGGGCGTTTCCCGCCAGCAGAGGCGCACGCTCCTGTGCAAGTGCGTGCTGGTGCCGGTTGCAGGTGGCGTCCTGCGCCATGCGGCCCACCCGCCATCATGGGAGCAGCGTGTGCTGGCCGCGGTACTCGCCGCAGGTGATGGTGCCGTTGCGTCCCACATGTCGGCCGCCGCCCTGTGGCGGTTCGACGGTGTGCCCCCAACTGCCGAGATCGACGTCACCGTGGCTCGCCCCCGGTCCCCTCGGGCCGTGCCGGGCACCGTGCACCGGACGCTCGAGCTCGGGCCGGCCGACGTCGAGCCGCGCCAGCTCATCCCGCGCACCACCGCGGCACGGACCCTCGTCGACATCGCCGGTCGGCTCGCCCCGAGCCAGCTCGAAGTGCCGCTCGACGACGCCGAGCGCCGCGGCCTGATCTGGCGACCGCACCTCCGCTGGCGCGTCGACGCGCTCCGCCGACGCGGCCGCCCGGGCGTGCCCGCCCTGGCCGATCTCCTCGACCGTACGGAGGGCCGTCCGCTCGGCGACAGCTGGCTCGAGCAGGCCGGCATCCGCCTCATCGTGGAAGCCGGGCTCCCGGTGCCGAGGGTGCAGGTCGAGTTGCGCAAGGCAGGTGGTGGCATCGCCCGGGTCGACCTGCTCTGCGACGACGCGAAGCTGGTGGTGGAGCTGGCCGGGCATGGCACGCACGCCAGCCGCCGGCATCGCCAGTCCGACGCCGAACGGGCCGCCCGGCTCGGGCTCGTGGGCTGGCAGGTCGTCGAGTTCACCTACGAGGAAGTGGTCGAGCGACCTGGGTACGTCGTCGACATGATCCGCGCATACCTCGATCAAGCCGGCGGCGCCGAACCTGGCGCCGCAACGCTTACTGGGCAACCAGATCGGCGTCAGGGACGATGAGAGGGCGGCCACACACATCGGGGGCAGGCGATCGGAGGGGTCCGCCGGGTACGGTCGGCGGCAGTGCCCAGCGCTGCCGACCTCGCCTTCCACTGGCGGCTCGACCCGGCGTCGCTGCTTCTAGTGGTCGTGACGGGCGGGCTGTACCTGCTCGGAGTGCGGCGGCTGGGCCGGCGGGGGCGGCGCTGGTCGGCCGCCCGCGGGGCGGCGATGGCGAGCGCGCTGGCGGTGGCGGTCGTGGCGACCCAGTCGGGCATCGGGCGGTTCGAGGGCGACCGCCTGTGGGTCCACATGGTGCAGCACGCGCTGCTGGGGATGGCGGTGCCGTTGCTGCTCGTGCTCTCGGCGCCGTTGACCCTGGCACTGCAGTCGGCTCGGCCGGCGACCCGGCAGGCGTTGCGCACCGGGCTGCGCAGCCGCCCGGCCCACGTGCTCACCCATCCGATGGTGGCCTGGTGCTTGTTCGGGGGCGGGCTGGTGGTGATCTATCTCACGCCGCTGCTCGACGTCGCCGCCCGCAACGACCTCGTCCACCTGCTGGTGCACGCCCACGTGGTGGTGTCGGGGACGCTGTTCCTCGCCGTGCTGGTGGGCATCGACCCGCTGCCGGGCCGGCCGCCGTTCGGGGCCCGCCTGCTGGCGTTGCTGTTGGCGGTGCCGTTCCACGCCGTGGTGGGCCTGGCGCTGCTCAGCGCCAGCTCGCCGGTGGCGCCCGACGCCTACCCGCGCCTGACCGATCAGCGCACCGCCGCCGGGTTATTCTGGGGGGTCGGCGAGCTGTTTACGCTGGTGGTAGCGGGGATCGTCCTGCGCCAGTGGTGGCTCGGCGAGAAGCGGGCCGAAGCCCGCGAGGCGCTGATGGCCGACTCCAGCCGGACCACCGCCCGTCCGTCGATGCAGGCGACGCTCGGGTCCGCCGAACCGTCGGGCCCCACGAGCTCGGCCCGCAGCGCCCGGTAGCCGGCGGCCGCGATGAACTCCAGCCTCCGGGTGTCGATGACGATGGTCTGACCGGGGTCGCGGCTGAACCGGAGCCAGGTCATCGCCTCACGGAGCCGGGGTGCCGTGGCCAGGTCCAGGTCGCCGGCCAAGACGAGCTCGACGACCCGATCGTGCCGCCGGATGGAGACGTCGAGCACGCCGGCGGCCGGCATCACACCGACTCCCCGGTGAGCTGGCCCACCACCGATCGGGCGGTGTCGATGGCGATGGCGAAGCCGATGTTGGACGCGGACACGGAGCCGCTGCTGGTGGCGACGGCCGAGTTGATGCCGATCACCTCGCCGGCGGCGTTGACCAGGGGACCACCGGAGTTGCCGGAGCTGATGGCGGCGTCGGTCTGGATGAGGCCGGTCATCGTGCCGGAGTCGGTGTCGACCTCGCGGTCGGTCGCCGAGACGATGCCCCGGGTCACGGTCATGCCGCCCTCGAGGGCCAAGGCGTTGCCAATGGCCACGACGTCGTCGCCGACGGCGACGGTGCCGCTGTCGCCCAGGGTCGCGGGCACGAGCCCGGAGGCGTCGTCCACCTGCAGCACGGCGATGTCCGCCGCCTCGTCGGAGGCGACCAGCGTGGCCTCGCGGGGATCGTCGTCGCCCGAGGCGGTGACGGTGATCGAGCTGGCGTCCGCCACGACGTGCGCGTTGGTGAGGATCAGCCCGTCGTCCAGCACGATGCCGGTCCCGGCGCCTTCGCCGGTGGCTTGGCCGGGGCCGAACCCGAAGGCCACCTCGGTCTCGATGGAGACGACCGAGTCCGCCAGCGCGGCCACGACGGCCGACACATCCATCTCGGTGGAAGTAGAGCCGGAACCGGGATCGGAGCTGACGGGCTGCGCCGCCGCCGGGGAATCCGTCGTGGACGCCGTCGTCTCGTCCGCCCGCCCGGCGAGCCATCCACCGGCCGTGCCGCCGGCCAGGGAGAGCGTGACGACGGCGGCCGCGCCCCGGACGCCGACCCGCCGGCGGGGCTTCTGAGGCGGTGGCGGGGGTGGCGATGCAGGCGCCGGAGGTGGGGGCTGGGGGACGGGGTTGAGGTGCATGTGCAGGGGGGTCATGGCGCCATCCAACGACGGCAGCCATGAAGGCCACTGGACGTTGCCTCGAAGCTCCCTGAAAGCCTCAGGCGGGGGTGTTGAAGCGATTCATCGCGGCATCGACGCCCTCGGCGAGGATGGCCTCGACGGCGTCGGCCGCCTCTTGCACGGCGATGTCGAGCTCGACCCGGTCGCGCTTGGACACCCGGCGCAGCACGTGGGCGGCCCCCTGCTCCTTGCTGGGCGGCTTGCCCACACCGATCCGCACCCGCAGGAACTCGTCGGTGTGCAAGTGGGCCTTGATGGACCGCAGGCCGTTGTGCCCCGCCAGCCCGCCCCCCTGCTTGACCTTCACGCGACCCAGGGGCAGGTCGAGCTCGTCGTGCACCACGACGATTCGGGTGGGATCGGTGATGCCGTGGCGCCGCACCAGCAGGCCGACTGCCTCGCCGGAGAGGTTGACGTAGGTCTGCGGGAACGCGAGCACCACACGCTGCTCACCTATGCGCACCTCGGCCACCAGCGCCCGCTCCCGCGACCGCTTGAGCGCGGCGCCATGCCGCTCTGCCAGCAGCGCAACGGCCTCGGCGCCGACGTTGTGGCGGCTCTGCTCGTACTCGCCCCCGGGATTGCCCAGGCCGACCACCAGCAGGTCGGCGGGGGTGCCGCGGCGCTCGGCGGCGGCACCCCTCCGTCCGAACAGCGACATGGGCGGTCAGGGCGCGTGATGGGGCACTACTCGCCGCCCTCGCCGCCGCCCTGGGGTGACCCGGCCTCGCCGGGCTCGGCGCCGGCAGCGGCCTCGCCCTCCGCGGCCTCCTCGCCTTCGGCCTCCTCCGCCTCTTCCTCTTCCTCCTCTTCGGCGAGGGCCAGGCTGGTGAGCTTGGCGGTGACGATGGTCTCCTCGGGGTCGATCTCGGTGGTGACGCCCTCGGGCAGCTCGACGTCGCCGACGGTGATGTGCTGGCCGATCTCCAGGTCGGACACGTCGACGGCGATGTGGCCCGGGATGTCGTCGGGCTTGGCGCTCACGATCAGCATGTTGAGGATCTGCTCGACCACGCCCTGCTCGCGCAGGACCTTCTCGGGCTCTCCCTCGATCAACAGCGGCACGTCGGTGGTGATCGGCTTGTCGACGTCGACGGCCAGGAAGTCGACGTGGAGCACGTCACGCCGCACAGGGTGGCGCTGCAGCTCCTTGACGATGGCCTTGGTGCGCTTGTTGCCGACCTTCAGCGTCAGCAGTGCGTTGAGGCCCTTGTCGGTGGTGAGGGCGCCGCGCAGCTCGCGCCAGTCGACGCTGATCACCGCCGGCTCGGCGCCCCGGCCGTAGATCACTGCAGGGACCTTGCCGGAGGCCCGCAGGCGGCGGGATGCCGGGGAACCAGTGGGGCGGCCGGTCTCGGCCGCCAGGATGATGTCGTCAGCCATCGGAGTCTCCTACTTCTGACGTCGCGCCGGAGCGCATCGATTGGGGACGAGCCAGGCTACCGGCGACGCAGCGGCGCCCGGCAATCGGTGCCCTGAGGCCGAGCCGATGGCGAGGCCGTGGCCCGAGCGGCCCGGCGCCGAAGGCGCCAAGAGCGGGAGACAACGTTGTTTGGCTATCGGCCGCGCAGCCGCCGAGGACGAGCCGACGTGAGCTGTCAGCGCAACTCTCTACGCCTGGTTGGCGCCGCCGAAGATCTCCGACACCGACGTGTCCTCGAAGATCGCGTCGATGGTGTCGGCGATCACCTTGGCGATCGACAGCACCTCGATCTTGTCGATCTGCTTCTCGGGGGGGAGCGGCAGGGTGTTGGTGACGACCACCTTGTCGATCACGGAGTTCTTGATCCGGTCGATGGCCGGCCCCGACAGCACGCCGTGCGTGGCGGCGGCGCACACCTGGCGAGCGCCCTGCTCCACCAGCTGCTCGGCGGCGGCGACCAGGGTGCTGGCCGTGTCGATCATGTCGTCGATGATCACGCAGGTACGGCCCTTGACGTTGCCGACCACCTCCTTGGCCTCGACCGTGCTCCTGGCGCCCGGCACGCGCCGCTTGTGGATGATGGCCAGGTCGGCGTGCAGGGTGTTGGCGTAGCGCTCGGCCACCTTCACCCGTCCGGCGTCGGGCGACACGACGACCAGGTCCTGTCCCATGTTCCGCTGGAGGAACTCGACGAGCACCGGCATGGCGGTGAGGTGGTCGAAGGGCTGGTCGAAGAACCCCTGGATCTGGCCGCTGTGCAGGTCGACCGACACCAGCCGGCCGGCGCCGGCGACCGTGAACATGTTGGCGATGAGCTTGGCCGAGATGGGCTCGCGCCCCTCGGCCTTGCGGTCCTGCCGGCCGTAGCCGTAGAAGGGCATGACCGCCGTGATGCGCTTGGCCGAGGCCCGCTTGGCGGCGTCCACCATCTGCAGGTGCTCGATGATCGTGTCGTTGATCGACATGCTGCCGCTGGCACCGTGGCTCTGGATGATGAACACGTCCATGCCCCGGACCGACTCGCCGAAGCGACAGTGGATCTCGCCGTTGGCGAACTCGGAGCAGTTGGCATCGCCGAGGCGCACGTCGAGGCAGTCGGCGATCTCCTGCGCCAGCGGCAGGTTGGCCCGCCCGGAGACGATGTGCAGCTTCTTCTTGGTGACGAGCTCCATGGGGCTCCCCTGCTAGGCGGCCCCCGAAGTGTAGAACGGGCCTGTTCGCCCACCGGCAGCGACCTGCGCGCCGGCATCGAGCACGGCGTAGGGGCCGACGGTGGCGTCGTCGCCGACGGTGGCGTGGCGGGCGACGCTCTCGGTGACCTCGCAGCGCTCCCCAACCCGGGTGTCGACCAGCCGTGTGTGCGGACCGATGTCGCTGCCGGCGCCGACCGTCGTGGTGCCCTGCAGCACCGTGCCGGGGAACAGCGTGACGTCCGGCGCCAGCGTGACGCCGGCGTCGATGTAGGTGGCGGCGGGATCGACGATGGTCACGCCGTCCCGCATCCAGCGCTCGTTGGTGCGCCGCCGCAGCTCGGCCTCGGCGGCGGCGAGCTGGGCGCGGTCGTTGACGCCGCGGATCTCGTCCGCGTCGTCCACCACCAGCGACACCACCTGGTGGCCGGCGTCGGCCAGCACCTCGATCACGTCGGTGATGTACAGCTCGGCCTGGGAGTTGTCGGGGGTGATGCGGCGCAGCGCGGGGGCCAGGAGCCCCCGCCGGAACACGTAGATGCCGGTGTTGATCTCGTCGATGGCCAGCTCGGCCTCGTTGGCGTCGCGGTGCTCGACGATGCGGCGTACCCGTCCGTCCTTGTCGCGGACGATCCGGCCGTAGCCGGTGGGATCCAGCATCCGGGCCGTGAGCAGCGTGCACGCCGCGCCCGACAGCCGGTGCTCGAGCATGAGGCTGGCCAGCGTGGCCGGTTGGATCAGCGGCGTGTCGCCCGGCAGCACCAGCACGTCGCCGTCGTCGAGGTCGATGGCGTCGAGGTCGTCCTCGGGGATGCCGGTGAGGCCGACCGCCACCGCGTCGCCGGTGCCCGCCTGCACCCGCTGCTCGACGAACTCGACGGGGACCGCGCCGGGGTCCTCCTGCAGCTTCTTGATGACCAGGTCGGCGGCGTAGCCCACCACCAGGACCGCCCGGTCGACGTCGCAGTCAGCGAGGGCGTCGAGCACGTAACGGACCAGTGGGCGGCCGCACAGCATGTGGAGCGGCTTGGGTCGGGCCGAGCGCATGCGCGTGCCCTGCCCCGCTGCCAGGACGATGGCCGACCTCCGACGCTCGCTCATGCGTCTGTTGTAGCGCCCGCACCTGCCGAACGCGCGCTACCGCCCGCTGACGCACGGGGACCGCTCCGCCGTTTCCCGTCGTTTGCCCTGGGTAGCGGCCAGGCATGCCCAAGGACCGTGACCAGCTGACACCGATCGATCCCGAGGACCGGGAGCGGTTGGCGCAGCACCGGGGCCAGGGCACCGCCGGCTCCGGTGCCGACCTACTGCCCGGCGAGGCCGGCGGGCCCCTCGAACGCCTCGAGCTGACCAGCGCCGCGTTCGACGACGGCGACACGCTGCCCTCCCGCTTTGCCCACGACGCCGAGAACCTGTCGCCTCCCCTGGAGTGGACCGACGTCCCGCCGGGGACCGAGGAGCTCGCCCTGCTGTGCCAGGACCCCGATGCCCCGAGCGGGCTGTTCACCCACTGGGTGCTGGCCGGCATCGACCCGACGATCACGGCGATCGAAGAAGGCGAGACGCCGGCCGGGGCGACGGCGGGTGTCAACGACTTCGGGGAGATGGGGTGGGGCGGGCCGGAGCCGCCGCGGGGCCACGGGCCGCACCGCTACGTCTTCACCTTGTTCGCCTCGTCGGCACCGCTCGCCGTGGCCCCCGGGGCCACGGCCGACGACCTGCTCGAGGCGCTCCAGGGCAACGAGCTGGCGCAGGGCACGTTGCTCGGCCGTTACGAGCGGTAGGCGTCCCAGCGCAGGAGCGCATGCAGCCGTCCCTCGCCGACGTGGCGGGGGACGAGCCGCACCTCCGCGCCGGTGAGCACCGCGGCGGCGACGGCGGCGTCGACCACCGGGCAGGGGACGGGCGCAGCACCGTCGAGGTCGGCGGCGTCGCCGACCTCGTCCGCCAGGTCGGGAGCACCGACGAGGTCAGGGCGGCCCGGCACGTAGGGGACCTCACGGCGGGCGCCCCGGTCCCGTGCGTCGCCGCCGTCCTCGTCACCGAACAGCAGGAACGCCACCTGCGACGCCCGCAACGCCGCCAGCACCGCGTCGGTCCCCTCGACCGCGCCGCCGTCGTCGCTCCGCTGGCGGACCAGCTCGAGCGCCGCCACCGTCCGCCGGGCCGCGGCATCGGCGAGGGCGCGATCGACCTCGTGCGCCTCCCGTTCGTCGTCGCCGCCCGCCGCCCGGGTGGCGGGGATGATCGTCACGGTGCCGGCCACGTCGTGCGGCAGGCGCTGGCGCACCAGGCCGACCTCGCGCTCGTCGCCTCCGAGCAGGAGGAGATCGACGCCCGCTCCCCCATCGCCCCGCACCAGCTCGATGACGGTGGCCGCGATCTCCGACGCGTTGACGCGCCACGAGTCCTCGACGCGGGCGTGCATCCGGCGATGCGCCCAGCCCCCACCGCCCGCCTTGTGGATCGGGTGGGCGTCGGTGGTGACCGTCCGCTGCGTGTCGCGGCCGGCACGGTGGATGGCGATGTCGGCGCCGGTCCGGTCCACGGTCACCACGGCGTGGTCGATGTCGTCCTGCAAGGTGGCCACCACGGGGGCGAACCAGGGGGTGGGCTGCCAGCGGATCCCGGTGGGGGCGTCGGCAGCACCGACGAACAGCGGGCCAGCGTCGTCGGCTACGGCGACCAGCTGGTCGTCGGTCCGGCCGACGTCGCTCACCACGTCGTCCAGCGCGTCCAGCGGCAGCGCCGGCACGCCGAGGCGCTCGGCCTGCTCGCGGATCGACGCCCACGCCACCCGGGCGCGGCGGTCGGCATCGGGCTGGGTGGGGTCGAAGCGCAGCGACACGGTCAGGACCGGCCCCGGGCGCTCGGCCAGGGTGCGGAGGCGGTCGGCGGCCACGCCGCCAGTGGGGAGCGAGCGAGTGGTTTCCATGCGGTCGCGCTTCCCGCCAGGACTGGTTCGTATCGGAATTGCCGGGAAGAACCGGGCCATGGACCGTCGCACCACGCACTCACCCCGCACCGACGACCAGCTCGCGCACGAGGAGCATGCCTTGGTGCACGGCGCTCCCGACGAGGGCCGGGACGAGGCCCGGCGGTCCGAGGGGCCGGGCCCGGACGAGGGCGGCACCGGAAGCCGGCCCGAGGTGGAGGAGCCGAGCGCCGGAGCGCCGCCGCAGTCGGAGGTCGAGGGTCGCGCCGCCTTCGCCGCCACGTTCCCGCCGTCGCTGTTCCCCGCCTGGCGGGACGAGCTGATCGACGCCGCCCGCCGGCGCTACGGCGCCGAGCTGCTGCTGGCCGAGCTGGAGCAGATCCCCAACCGCATCTACGAGTCGAGCGGCGACGCCTGGGAGGAGATCAGCAGCCTGAGGTCACGTCGGTGATGCCGCGGACCACGCAGGCGCTGCGGTCGACTGCGAAGGTCTGGTCGCCCACCGGCAGCAGGAGCAGGTCGACCGACCGGGTGACGGTGACCGTGACCTCGTTGCCGTCGGTGCTCACGAAGGTGCCGCCGCCGCAGGGCTGACCGGCCCGGCTCAGGAAGTCGCAGGCGGCGGACTGGGCGCCGGCCCCGTCGAGGATGACCGCGCTGCCCCTGCGCACGGCGTCGTCGGAGATCGCCTGGGCACCGGCCCGGGCCGCCGACTCCGCCAGGTTGTTGGCCTCGCGCTTGGAGGCGAGGATCCGGCCGCCGTCGAGCACGAGGCCGCACACGAAGACGAGGGCGACCGCGAAGATCACGACGAACGCCGTGACGATCCCGTCGTCGCCGCGGGCGCGGCGGGCCTGTCGGTCCTGCCGGTCTTGGCCGTCCTGGCGGTCCTGGCGGCGCACTACAGGCTCCGGTGGGCGTCGATCGGTTCCCAGGCCTCCTCGACGAGGGTGACGCTGAGGGGCAGCCCGATGTAGGTGAGGTCGCGGGTGTCGACCGTGCAGGTCACCTCCACGTGGACGGTGGCACCGCGCTCGAACCGGCCGTCGGGCAGGAACTCGGTGCTGACCTGGGGTCCGTCCTTGCAGTTGAGGTTTTCGCCGGACACGGTGTCGATCGCCGCGGCCTGGGCCTGGGTGCGGGCGGCGCCGGCGTTGTCCTGGAGGGACGCCACCCGGGCGGCGTCGCTGGCGGCGCCGACGACATCGCTCTTGGCGTCGGTGAGGCGCCCGGCGGCGATGACCAGGAACAGGAGGGAGATGAGCACGGGCATGACCAGGACCATCTCGGTGGTCGCCACGCCGCGATCCCCGGCTCCCCGGCTCGGTCGGCTCATGGCGTGTCGGTGGGCGGGGCTTCCGTCGCCGGGCGAAAGCGCTCGATCACACCCTCCGAGGTCTCCTGCACCGTGAAGTCGACGTTCACGCCGGGGATCTTGAACACCTCGATGACGTCGGCGGTCACGGTCATCCGCACGAGGTCGCCGTTGTCGACCAGTTGTCCGTCGCTGTCCACGTCGTCGAGCAGCCGGGGGGCCAGCGTCCGCACGAAGTCGTCGGCCACCTGCTCGCCCTCGGGGATCGATCCCCCCTGCACGGTGGCGGCCCGGGCGCCTTCCTGAGCGGCGGCGCTGGCGATGCTGGACGCGTGGAAGTAGAGGCCGGCCTGCACGATCAGCATGATCATGAACAGGAAGGCGGGCGCCGCGATGACCAGCTCGGTAGTCGCCGCGCCCTCGTCGCCCCCCAGCCGGCGGGCGCGCATCAGCGGAAGGCGAGTGCGCCTTCGATGTCGGTCTTGATGTCCTGCGACTTGTTGTTGATGGCGCCGGCGATCAGCACCACGGCGGCGAGTGCGGCCGCCGCGAGCGCGGCGGTGATGATCATCGTCTCGGTGGTCATGCCCCGATCGTCGTCCCGCAGCTCCTGCAGGCGATGCCAGAGCATCGAGATGATCGACGTGATGATGACGAACATGGCGTTGCCTCCTTCATCAGGTCAGAGGTTGTTGACGACCGCGTCGACGGCCGGGTAGCCGATGAGGATCAGGAAGCCGAGGAACAACAGCACCACCGGGAGGGCCATCTTCTCGGTGGTCGACTGGGCCTCGGCTTCGGCCTCCGCGAGGGCGTGATCGCGCAGCGACGCCGCCTTCACCGCCAGCGAGTCGCGCACCCGAGCCCCTTCGGTCCCGGCGAGCGACACGCTGGCCGAGAGCTCCACGAGCTCAGTCACGCCGAGCTCCTCGCCCAGCCGCGCCAGTGCGGCCCAGGGCGTCTCGCCGGTGAGCGCGGTGACCTCGAGGGCGTTGCGTAGCTGGGCGAACGCCCACCCACGACCGACCGCGGCGGCGTCGCGCAGGGCGCTCTCCACCCCGGTGCCGCCGGCCAGCGAGATCACCACCAGGTCGAGGAACGAGCCCAGCGCCTGCTTGAACGCCTTGCGACGCTCCTCGGTCTCGCTGCGCAGGCTGATGTCGGGGGCGAAGAAGAAGAAGACGCCGAGCACCAGCCCGACCCCCGTCGGGAAGGTGAGCGGCACGCTGAAGCCGCCGACGGTCCAGACCGTCGCCACGATGGCGGGGAGGGCGAAGCCGAAGAAGGCGAGGACGACCTTCTGGGCGAGGTGCTGGTCGAGCGTGCGCCCGACGAGCCGCAGGTCGGGCTCGAGCGAGTCGATGCGCAGGCCCAGGTTGCGCATGATCCGGCCGAGCGAGGCGCCCACCGTCCGGCCCAGGAAGTTGCTGATGCCGTCGGACTGGTCGGCGTGGGTGATGCGGACGAGCGGGTTGCGACGCTGCAGCCGGTCGATGGCGGCCTGCAGCGGGGGCGGGGACGGGAACAGCAGCCGCCACGACACGATGGCACCGAGTCCCACCAGGGCGCCGAGCAACAAGGGGACGATCACGCGTCGGACGCCTCCACCCGCAGGAACCGCTCCTCGTCCTGGAAGCGGAACGACCGTGCCAGCCAGATGAACGCCCCCGCGAAGCACAGCCCGATCAGCCCGAGGACGAGCTGGCCGACGGCCTTGTCGTAGGGCTCGAGGTAGTCGCGGTTGAACACCAGCAGGCCGAGGGCGAACAGCACGGTGAAGATCGTGATCACGCGGACCGACGTGCGGGTGCGGGCCCGGCTAGCCTCGACCCGCAGCCGCATGTTGACTTCCGCCCGCGCCGACTGGGCGAGCCGGCCGAGCAGGTCGCCGAGCCGCTTGGGGCTCTTGTCGGCGGCGAGCACCAGCGCGGCCACCACCAGGTCGCCGGCCGGATCGTCGATCTCCTCGGCGAGCTCCCGGAGCGCGGGTGCGAGGCGGTCGCGCTCCAACCGGGCGGCCAGCCGCACTACCTCGCGCCTGATCGGCAGGGGCGCGACCCCGGCGGTGGCGATGATCGACTGCTCGAGGCCGCCGGAACCGGCCATGGTGTCGCGCAGCATCTCGGCCCAGGCGGCGACCGCCTCGATGCGGTCGAGCCGGGCCTTCCGGGCGGCCTGCCCGCCCATGAGGCTGGGGGCCATGAACCCGGCGATCCCGCACAGCAGCGCCGCCATCGGCCACCGGGTGAGCGCCCCGATGACGACGGCGCCGCCGAATGCGAGGGCCAACCGGAGGCTGAACTGCTCGAACCGCGACGACAACGTGGACGCCGCCGACGCGGCGTTGCGTCTCCGGGGCGGCACGCCTCCGGGCGCCACAGGCTGCATGGCGACGACGAAGGTGACGACCCCAACCGCACACAGCGCTCCCAGCAACCCAGCGATCATCGACATGGTGGGTGCCACTATCCGCCGTTGTTGAGGGCCTGCGCCTCGGAGACGGCCATGGGGAGCGTCGTGCTCGGTTCGATGGTGCCGAGCCCGCCGCTGACGTCGACGTTCGAGGTGAACGAGACGTCGTAGACCACGGTCGCGGCCGCCGTGTAGTTGCCGGCGCGGCTATAGGTGTGCGTGCAGTCGGAGGACTGGGCGCTGGACGGCAGGCCCGGGTCGTACACCGGTTGCGGCCCCGCGCAGATGAACGGCGGCGAACCGTCGCCCGGATCGACGAGCAGGTGCGCCGGCTCGGCCGACACGGTGACGGTCACGCTGCCGGCGGTCGCCGACCGCTCGATGGGCTCCCAGTTCTCGGCCCAGAACCATGCCTCGATGTCGACCAGATGCTCGGCGGCCGCCGGACTCGTGCGCAGCACCGGCGCCGGCGGCGTGATGCTCACGGTCTCGGCCAGGAACCTCGGATCGACCGGTTCACCGTCCGGGAAGAAGAAGAACCCGATGCGCTCGTCCCCGCAGTACACATGCCGGTACTCGCCCGGCCGCTGCTCCTCGGGACGGATCTCTGTGCGCTGCTCGTGCATCGTCGTGTACTGCAGGCCCTCGTACCGCAGGTAGTCGGGGGTGCCGTCGGACTTGGTGCAGTTGGGGCCACCGCCGCTGCCGTTGTTGCTGACGAGGTGTCCTGGCACCTCTTCGGAGGCGGTCCCGGTAACGGAATCCCCGGTGTTGGTTCCGGTCACGCGGTCGTTGCTGGGACTCTCCGCGGGGCCGTCCCCGGCGGCAGCGGGCAATACGGTCAACGAGCAAGTCACGGCCACAAGTGCCGCAGGCACAAGGCCGAGTCGTGAGGCCATCAGGCGCACACCTCGTCTTCGTCGGTCAAGGTGATCACCTTCCACGAACCGCCATCCAGCGTCAGTTCCGCGACGAATCCATCGCGTTGGTCGTCGTGACCCTCAGCGACAGCGCCGGAGGACGGTATGACTAGCTCGAGTAGGTCCAACCCGCAGTCGTCGACCACGGCGCGGTCGTCGCCCAACTCCCGGACCATGGCGTCGACCTCGAAAGTCCCCCGGAGGACGACCCCTTCAGCCTCGTAGCGGCGGAGCGCATCACGCGTGACCTTGAGGGCGTCGCCACTCATGTGATCCCCAAGGAACTCCGCGTCGGGCGACGGGGGATCGCCGGCCTCGATGAAGTCGGTCCAGCTCGCCTCGTACGCCGCGACCACCTCGCCCTCGAGGGCCTTGCGCGGGTCTTCCGTTGTGGTCGTCTCCGGCGCGGCGCTGGTGGTCGAGTCGCCGGCAGCCCCGCCTCCGTCGTCCCCGCCGCAGGCCGTGAGCATGACGGCGAGGGCCGTCAGGGCGGCGAGCGTCAAAGGTGCGCCAGGCTTTCCCACTCCCCGAATTCCTCCCACACGCCTCGGGACCCCAGCGCCCGCCCCCAGCTGCCGCTCGCGTGCGACCCGGGATGTTAGACGGTCGCCGACCCCCGCTCGCACACCTAGGTTGACCCCGATGCAGACCGTCGACGAGTACCGGGTCCTGGCCCGGAACACGGCCACCCTGTCCTCCAACAAGATCCACGACGACGCCGTCGCCCGCCGCTTCGGCTTCGCCGGCGGGCTCGTGCCGGGGGTCGATGTGTACGCCTACATGACCCATCCGCCGGCCGAGGCGTGGGGCATCGAGTGGCTGGAGAGTGGGTCGATGCGGGCGCGCTTTCTCGCCCCGGTGTACGAGGGCGAGGAGATCGTGGTGTCGGCGACGGCCACCGCCGACCGCATGTCGCTCGAGCTGCACGGGCCCGACGGCAGCGTCCGGGCGACGGGTGAGGCGCAGTGGGCCGAGCCGGCCGACGGCCGGGCGCCGCCCCATCCCGACGAGTGGCGGCCGGCGCAGCAAGCCAAGGACCCGCCCGAGGCGTCGCCCGCCAGCCTCGCTCTCGGCACCCCGCTCGCCCTCGCCCCTCGCGGCTTCCACGCCGACCTGGCCGCGGAGTATCTCGGCGAGGTGGGAGAGACCTTGCCGCTCTACGTCGACCGGCGCGTCGCCCATCCCGGATGGCTGCTGCGCGACGCCAACCGCGTCCTGTCGGCCAACGTGCGGCTCGGGCCGTGGATCCACGTCGAGTCGGTCGCCCAGCACCACGGTCTCGTCCACGACGGCGACATGATCCGCACCCGTGCCACCGTCACCCGGGAGTGGGAGCGCAAGGGCCACCGCTTCGTCGAGCTCGACGTCGGCGTGTTCGCCGGTGCGGACGGCGACCGGGATCGCCCGATAGCACGCATCGGCCACACCGCCATCTACCGTCCCCGCCCGGCCGGCGACTGACTCAGTTCCACCAGCCGTCGGGGCGGAGCAGCACCGAGGCGTCGAAGCCGACCTCGGCCAGATCGGCCTGGGTGCTGTCACGCAAGGGCGCGCCGGGGATGGCCCTCTTGTCGTAGCCCGGCACGAAGATCTCGTTGGACACCACCAGCGGGCCCTCGGCGCCGACGACCTCCCGCACCGACGAGACGTAGCGCCGCATGCCGCCCTCGCCCCCACCGACCACCGTGGCGATGTAGACGACGAAGTTGATGGCGTTGGCCACCATGAGGTTGGTCGCCTCGAGGTTGAGCCGCTCCGGCGCCTGCACGGCGTACATGGCCAGCTTGCTGAACGCCGACAGCGACGAGTTGGCGTGGACCGTGCACATCGAGCCGTCGTTGCCCTGGCTCATGGCGTTGAGCATCGGGATGACCTCGTGGCCCCGCACCTCGCCCACGATCACCCGGTCGGGGTTCATGCGCAGGCCCCAGCGCACCAGCGTGGCCAGGTCGATCTCGCCCTCGCCCTCGACGT
>OCZV010000117.1_pt1 | contig 29332 bp, 18 predicted proteins | sample 1539051 | NCBI WGS metagenome assembly OCZV01 (sample SAMEA3113581, study PRJEB22503) | soil metagenome
GAAGAAAATTTGAATACTCTATCGTCAGCAAGATAAGTTTGCATCCATCCTCTAAAAAGACTACTGCCTACGAATATTGCATCAGGCTCTGTATTTTTATTTATCCAGGATATGGCGGATTTGAGATTATTGATGTGGTCTCTATCCGGCTGCATCGCAATACCTAAAAAATTCCTCAATTGGTTATCAGGAGAACCAAAAAATATGAATGATACATCTCTTGGGATACTTGTGTATGCAAATCCAAAAATAGCAGATATTGCAATGACACCATAAAGAATAGCTGCTTCTTTTTTTACGGAATGTAGTCTGTTGGCTAGATGTATTATACCATAGGCAGCGAAAATAGAAAAAAAGATTCCAAAAAGGACAGTCCACCTGTGGGGCACCAAGCTTGAAATATCTGGAAGCACAATCCATGAAAAAGATAAAGGAATGCAAACAAGTAATGGGATTTTTAGTAAATTAATTTTCAATACTCTAAACCCAATTATTCCTGTAGGAATAAGAAAACCATTTATGGTGACAAAGATGAGTAATAGGCTCAGCGTCTCAGAAGATCCCCTACTAGGGAGAGTCGATTGGGAGAAGTAATTGGAATTTGCTTCAATGTTTTCGCGGATAGGATTATCTGGTAATGAGATAGCAAAAGCCAGGAAACAAATCGCAACCAATGCGCATGCTATTACTATCTTTTTTTTATTAATAACCGAATAAACAACTAAAGTTACAACCAACAACAATCCTATCATTCCGTCACTACAAACAGTTGCTGAAGTGAGAACTATGGCCAATATAAGACTGGGCCATTTTATATCATTACCGCCCTTCTCCCTGTAAATCAATGAGATGGTAAAGAACATAGTAGAAAGAGCGAATATGTCCCGATGATTATTCATAGCAGTTCTTAGTAAAGCAATTTGCAGAGTAACAAAGAGTGTAAGGAAAACACCCTGCCACTTGCTGAGGTGCAACAGCCTTTGTGTACAGAAAAACAATGAAATGGAAAAGAATCCAAATACAACAACAGCGAATGCTATAACAACTAAATGGGTATCGAATCCTGTAACGATTTTTAGAAAATAAAGAATTGAGACATACACGGGAAATTGTTGGAATACTTTAGGCCATGATGTTTCAAAATCCTCAACTACTGGTATATAATAATGTACCACGTCAGAGCCTATGGGAATTGGATATGCAACTATTTCGGGAATTAACCTTATGATACATGCTACACTAAAAATCAATAATAAAAATGGTATCTTCTGCTTACCCCAATTCGATTCCAGATACGGGCAATATCTTGACACCATTTGTACGAGACTGTCCTTCAGTATCGTGTTTCTTTTTCTATTGCTGTGATTATTTTATGATTTATATGTTTTTCATAATAATATGATAGTTCTTTCCTATTTTCTAGAAGAGCTCACGCTTCGCTTTTTCTCTGCCATTGTCGCTATTACTTCAACAACAATATCTGTTGAAACCAAGGACACCAGACTTATGCTCTATTATTCATAATTAAACTATCCGGTAAGCATGTGGAAATTCTGTCGTTTTGTAAATGACTATGCGACACCCTTGTCACTAGGAATTTTTACACCGAGCTAATGGTAAAATAAGGTGAAATACAATATTGCATTTAGCTTAAGTGTGTTAGAATATCGATCTTTCAAAGTCAGTCTAGTACTTTTATTATCTATGATGATTATCCACGTTGTAGCCGTCCAATGGATACGGCTGAATTTATATCGCTCCTGTGTTCCAGTTTGTTAAGACAAACTGCCGTGCCATACAGGCTCTGCTAAAGAGCACCCTAATTTCAATCAATTTCTTTTATCCTAATCTCAATCCAATCGCCATTTCTTATAGCATGGTTTTCCCTAAGAGAGCCGTAGGGGTACTTCTCGACATCATACCTCACGACATCTGATTTGTCTTTTGTCTCGAAGACCACCTCTGTGCCGTTATAGTAACGATACAATTTTAAATCCTTAGCAGATAGCTCCTCCAATATAGCATACCTTTCCTTATCTCTCATGTCAACTAATAAAATTACAAAGCTCGACTGATGCGCAAGTTCCAGATTTTTCGAAGTAAAGGTTCTAAAACTGAGAGATATATCATAGATATTTTCAGGAATCCATGTTAGAATTTGGGTCCAACCACTTCCCATGATTAGAGGTTTTTCATCCTGGTTTCCAAAATAATTGTCTTTGTATGGTAGGAGCAGCTGAACAATATGTGCATTAACTTCAAAGAGAGTAGAATTAACATTCATATTAATTAGGGCAATTGAGCTGATGAACCCAAAGAATACCAATACGGAAACAATAATGGCCAGCGGGGTGTACCGTGAAGCATGTTTGAACTGACCTAGATTTTTGTGTTGCCTCGGAAGGATATCCCGGCATATGAAGTCCAGTAATTGCACTATCAAATATCCCCCAAATATGCATAATAAGGGAACCAAAGGAAGCCAATGAAAATGTTGTATGAACGGGACGAAATAATGGAACACTACAAATGGAACCAACCACATAATTGGAAAGAGATCCTTCCGGGAAGTGGCGTAAACAATGCCTACGAAACCTAGCAAGAACAGAATAGGGTCACTATGAAAGACAGGGATAATGGATCGCAGGATACCTCGTCCTTCTCTTCCTACTTGCCAAAAGACGCCTTCCATCCAAGTTTCAAAGTTCCCATTTAAAAAGTTGAAAAGTGGCCAGAGCATTGGAATTAGTAGAACTGGGATGAACCATATCCCGAGCAATTTGAAATTCCTGTTAGAATTGGTCAAGACAAGAAACCCGACCAGGGGAATAAAAGTCGATGCAGGTATTTTGGTAAAAATGGCTAAACCCAAAAATATACCTGAAAGCAAGACAGTCATAATTCTGAATTCGGGGTTTTCAATCGGAGCCCGATTAGGAAGCAATGCATTGAGGTTAGCTTTTACACTCACTCGATGAAGTGCAAAATAGATTGCGAGCAAGATGAAAGGCAGCATAATAGAGTCAAGGACAATTCTCTTGCTCATCCAACCAATCGGCATTACTGAAAACAGAATCGCTGCAATAAGAGCAAGTCTTCTGTTATATCGTCGTTCACATACTTTGTAGATTAAAAATGTATCCACTATGGACAGGCATCCCATAATTATTCTCGGTATAGTATACAGTTTCTCTATTGATTGAACGATATCAATAAAATTTGTACTAGATGGTGCCGATAATTCAGGATAACCAATTGTAGAAAGGACACTCGCTAGGAACGTCTGACCGAAGTACGGATGATCAAACGGACTAGCGTAAGTGGCATATGACTCCTGTGGTCCCGCTCCATCCAGCACGTGCATGGTTCTCCTCATATAGTGCCCCTCATCATTGTGGATAGAAGGAAATCCAAATGGGTTCCAGAGATGCACAATTGCAGAGAAAGCCAGAGGTATAAGTACGATTAAGCTAGATCTTGTGACTGAAATGCCTGTCATTTTCGTTGTAAAAAAAAAATTGATTGATCTGAGCACCTGTCCCTAGTATTGCTCGATTACTCTAATTAATTTTTTGAAGTATTTGGAATTACGCGTTGGTGGCTGCCTGTACCTCCCGAAGTGAGGACAACCTATGCATAACCTGCAAAATCCCGAAGTTCTTCCAAAGTTCGAAGCTAATTCCCTGATAGGTGTCACTGGGAGAATATTTTTGCGAGTTATCTCAAAAATTATACCGTCGTAGATAGCAAGAACTTGCGAACAGTAAAATCGTGCATAGCTTCCTCGACATTTCTTAAGCATGACTGGCAGTCTTCGTGCCGTTATCGATAGTCCTTCGGTTCCTTATCTGCACTAATCCCTGATTGTAGGCCCTGAAAGAGAGGCTTCATTTCGGAAGGGGAACCTTTGATTTCCATTTTTGAGTTCCCCTGAATCAAAATCTTTGCTATCCTGAATAGCAGTCCCTTCTCAGAATACTCAAGACCCTGAATTCTATCTAAGCGTTCGCTCACTATGTCATCTGATCTAAGTATGTAACCTCGTTGTGCGAAAAGGATGAGTCGCTTGTCGGTTACAAGCACGTTATATCTTTTACCTCCGTAATGAATGGAGGTTTTGCTATAAAACTTGACATTCTCGAGAGGAAGTAAGTAGTCCTGAAGTGGCATATGAGCGATCATTTGAACTATCCAAGGATATTTAGGAAAAGGAGTCGCAGCTATTTACCAAAATTGATAATTAATATCAATCACGATAAAAAGATCGCAGGGCAAGGTCTTATAACCGGATATAGGACATCTCCCCTTCTTATTCCCCTTTTGTGCTGGACAAATTCATTTTGTGACTCTTAGTTAAAGTTGTATAACAGCTTGGACAGTTACTTTCCTATTATTATTTTTTATTGTAATTATGCCATTAATATGGGTAATGCTGCTTAAATGTTGTTGTGTTAGAATTTTAGTATAATTAGGTGAGGTTTTTACGTTCGGCCATGGATGGTCCGTTGGAAAAAGCAAGTGTTATCGTGATGGGTCCTACATAAGGATTTAATATGTTGTGCGAACCTAAAGAAAAGGGTACTATTGTCATGTCTTCTGTAGCAAGGAGCTCATACTCAACATTTTCTCAGCCCTCTTTCAGCATAGATCGAGAAAAAAACATTTCCGAGAGCAGGAGGATATTTACTTCTTCTTCAAAAGAGCTTCCTGAAAACAAGCCAGCAATGCTACTATCAGCAGTATACTCTGGAGACGAGCAAAAAGTTTATCTGAAATTCTATGACGAACAAAATCAAAGCATTTTCTCTTGGCGTGATAGAACAAATCATCAACCATACTGCTATACTAAAATGGATTATCAGGATGACGCAAGGAAAGTTGTCCAGAGAGAAAGAAAATATTCACTCGAAAAAACAACAAAAATGGATTTTATTTCTGACAAGGAAATCCAGGTCTTAAAAGTCCTTGCCCCTGATCCGCTTTCTATTGGGGGAACACAAAACAGCTTTAGAGAGAAAGTCACTTCCTGGGAGGCGGACATAAGATACCATGAAAATTACCTGTATGATGCAAAACTCATACCTGGCGCATACTACATAAGAAAAGGTGATACCATACTACCTTACGAACACCCAATTTCAAGCAAGGTTCAAGAAGAACTTGACAAGCTGATATGGAACAAGTTAGCACCCGAGGCAGGTCAGGTCGGATCGGGACAATATAGAAAATATATCGAGGATTGGGCAAATCTATTGAATCAACCTATCCCTGACATGAAACGCGTATCAATAGACATTGAGGTTGAATCTGAGGAAGGCAGAATGCCAAACCCCCGAGAACACGACCGGCGAGTAATTGCTATTGGTTTTTCCGGAAGTGATGGCTTTAGAAAAGTGCTGCTTTTGGACTCAAAGTCGGAACAGAAAAATGGAAACGGAAAAGAAAAAGCCAACGACCTAATACCTGAGGCCCAAATGTTTAGTACAGAAAAGGAATTGTTACTAGAAGCTTTCAAATTAATGAACTCCTATCCCATTATTATCACCTATAACGGAGATGATTTTGACTTGCCCTATCTATATGCCAGGGCACAAGACCCAGCAATAGACATAGTCAATCATCAAGCGATATCAAAGGAGGACCTTCCTATCATCATCAAAAGGGAAAGCTTCGTTAAAAGAGGAGTGCAAGCCGAACCCGTCCAAGTCAAAAATGGAATACATATCGATCTGTTCAGAACTTTTCAGAATAGGTCTATTCAAATTTATGCATTTAGTCACAAATACTCGGAACATACTCTTAACGCTATTTGTGAAGCTCTGCTAAACGATAGCAAATACGAATTTGAAGGTGACATTAGCGACCTCTCTATAGAACTGTTGGCGCAATATTGTATGAAGGACGCAGATTTGACTTACAGACTAACTAGCTTTAACGATGGTTTGCTCATGAAGCTTCTAGTTGTTATTGCAAGAATAGGCAGACTGTCTATCGAGGATATTGCTCGGTTTGGTGTTAATCAATGGATTAGAGGCATGATGTTTTATGAACACCGCCATCTAAATGCAATCATTCCCCGGCGAGACGAGCTGCAAAAGAAAGGAAGTGCCTCCACTACAGCCATAATAAAGGAGAAGAAATATCGAGGCGGCCTGGTAGTCGAACCAACGCTGGGTATTCATTTCAATGTAATCGTAGTTGATTTTGCAAGTCTTTATCCGAGTATAATTAAAGTGCACAATCTTTCCTATGAAACTGTAAACTGCACTCACACTTCATGCAGAAACGATTCGGAGCAACATATAGCCGAGACCTCTCATTGGATATGCAAAGAAAAAAGAGGTATAACGTCACTTCTAATAGGGTCATTAAGAGATCTTCGTGTAAATTACTACAAATTTTTGTCCAAAGACAGCGCCCTAAGTGTTGAAGAAAGACAGCTATACAATGTTGTAAGCCAGGCAATCAAGGTTATCCTTAATGCAAGCTATGGTGTAATGGGAGCTGAAATATTTCCCCTTTATTGTCTTCCTGTAGCTGATGCAACAGCTGCTATTGGGCGCACCACTACGATGAAAACCATTGAAAAATGCAAAGAAACTGGAATCGAAGTTATTTATGGTGACACTGATTCTCTTTTTTTGCGCAATCCTTCTCCTAAGAGTGTTGAAGAGCTCTCATCATGGGCGAGAAAAAACCTAGGAGTAGACCTTGAAATCGACAAGCACTACAGATATATTGTTTTCAGTGAGCTCAAGAAAAACTATCTGGGTGTACTCTCCGACGGTACTGTTGACGTAAAAGGTTTGACGGGTAAGAAATCCCATACCCCTCCATTCATAAGAAACGCCTTCTACAAAATTCTGACAATTCTAAGCCGGGTAAATTCTGAGCAGGATTTCGAAACAGCCAAGGAAAATATTAAAAACATCATTCAAGAAAACGCTCGAAATCTAGAGCATCGCAATATTTCGCAGGACGATTTGAGTTTTAATGTTATGGTTAATAAATCGCCTAGCAAATATGGGAAAAAAACCGCTAACGCAGGTTCTACAGGCAAATCATTGGACGGCCTAGAAAGAAACTCTGTGGCAGCTTTCAAGGGGTTGCCTCAGCACATCAAAGCCGCAAAATTATTGGCAGATGAAGGTAAGGAAGTTAGGGCAGGAGATATTATATCATATGTCAAAACTAAGACTGCAGATGGAGTAAAGCCAGTTGGCTATGCAAGACCAGAGGAGATTGATACAGAGAAATATCTAGAGACTATGGAAGCAACCTTCGATCAGGTGCTCTCATCTTTAAGCTTCAACTTCAAGTCTCTGCTTGGTAAACCCCGTCAGTCAAACCTTGACGAGTTATTTTGGAGTAGGTAACTAGGGAAGGTGTTTCTTCTCAAACTTGTTTTTTGCAAGGCGCCTCAAATGAAAGGTCTAGTCACTTCTTAGTATTGCCGGCAACTTATATGAGGTTATGTGGCAACATTAGGCTGGAGGTAAACTACATCGTTAATATTTAGTTTATTCCAAAATGTAAAAGCCTAACTTCTATCGGCCGGAACAACTATTAGTTTCTGTGACTTTTGATGATGATTGGTGAGAGACGTTCTTGGGGCTATTGCATCGTCGTTTTTGATTCCAGAAAAAACTAATGCGAAAATTGGTTTTGCGGATACCCCTGAGAAAATTACTTTTCAGCAGTCAGGTATTGTCTTATATGGTATTCCTCTTGAAATTACAACAAGCTTTGGCGGGGGAACTAGAAGGGGACCAGAAGCAATTAGGGTCACGTCATCAAGGCAGATAGAAACCTTAGTTTTTGAGGAAGGTGTAGATATCTCGACACTTAAGATCTATGATCTCGGCGATCTGATCCTCCCTAATCATGCATCGACAGGAGTAGATGACGGCTTTTCGGAATCTTCCCAATACAATAAAAGTGGTAATATTCGTAACAATGTAAAGACGGATCATAGGCTAACATTCTCCAAAGACTCTGTAATGTCTTTTCTCGATCAAAGTATTCCAAAGATTTCTCATGCAATATATTATGATGCACAGAAAAAACCTGTTATAATCGGAGGAGAGCATACTCTTTCATACTACTCAATTAAAGCACTTGCAGATGAAAAACCTTTGGTAATTGATTTTGATGCACATAGAGATATGAAAAAACAGTATGACAATATGAGAATGTGTCATACTACGCCTTTTTATCACTTAATTAAGGAAGGCCATGTACCAGGGGAAGATATTATCCAAATAGGTATACGTCAAGGTGATTCTGATGAAAACACCATAGCAGAACAAAATGGAGTCACCACCTTCGATGCATGGAGTATCCATGCGGATTTGAACCCGCTACTATCGCATCTAAATAAGATCACCCAGAACAGAAAAATATACATCACTTTTGACATTGACGTTTACGATCTCCCCTATGTCCCTTGCACTGGAACACCTGAACCCTTTGGACTGGATCCGTTTCAGGTGATGCTAATTTTAAAAAGCATTGACAAAAGTGCGGACTTGATTGGCCTAGACATGGTTGAAGTATCCGCGAAGCTCAGTGACTATAGAGAAGGAGCCCTTGCTACTCATACCCTGTACAGAATACTTACCCAGGTATACAAGAAAGAAAGATGACTCAATGTCACGCATTTTTTAAGATAATTCCTGCGTGAAAAATACAAGGTCGGTTCTCAAATTGGGAACACTTGTTAACATTCAGATTTGATCGCTCATATTTCTATGATCTTATTGTTTAAGCTGTTTAGGCACTAATTGATGATATATTGCCGAAATTCTGAAGATATGCATTAGTTAAGATGTCAAAATATTTTGTAGTTTCTATTTCTCCAGTTCCCAAGGTGACATTAATAAGATTGTAATTTTCTACCTGATGAGTCCCTACACGCCACTGCCAGTAAGCCATACCCCATGCATCAATGTCCTTAAATGTCTCAACAATTAGATCTGCTTCAGACTGGTCTATGTCACTAAGTTGGGGATTAATCTGAAAGACTACTTCTCCCTCCTCATTTATTGTCTGTTCTCTTTTAACATTATTCCATTCACCTATGTAAAGGGGAACTTGCGCAAGACGCGATGTCTCGGCGAATACAGCTAGTCTATCTCCCTGATATGAGTCAGGTGTCGGCAAACCGTAGAGGCTTATTTTGAAAACCACATTTGTCTTGTTTTCGGGAGCCATCAATGCCAGATTTTCTGGATTGACTCCTATTGGACTTTTCAAGTCGACAGGTATATTCATGCTATAAGCTATTGCCTTGTCAGTAAATTTTCTAAGCTCATTTACCACAAAATTGTTAAATGCACCAATCTTGGTCCACTGATCTGAACTATGAACTTGAGGTTCGCTGAGTATTTCATATCCCAATGTGCTTTCATATCCATCTACGGTATTCACGATCTCTTTTAGGAAGTTTGACATGAGTGTCCATCCATCAGTACCATTAGCGTCTGAAACTTGTCTGTTCCACCAGTTCGTCCACCATGTTTTTGCACTCTCATATTTGGCCGACCCTCCGCTACCATATGAATATGCCGGAGAAGTGCTGCTTCCTTCGAAGAGGAAGAATGGAAATCCATTGCCTCGCTGTGGATTCAGATAGGAAGATGTATGAAACTGGTGGTTATCATAAAGTACTTTAATACCGTACTTGTCAGCGGTACTTGCGACTGTCCTAAGTTCATAGATAAATGCTTCAGGATCTACGATATATCCTTCCCAGTAAATGGTGTATCTAACATGATTCATTCCGGCGTCAGAAATGATGCGAAAACTGTCCTCATAGTAGTTGTGGGGAAAAGACGCCTTCGTCATTTCTGAGGATTGGCTTTTTGACTGAGAAATAGCCGTATACAATCCCCGCATGTCTACGCCTACATATGGGCCGTTTTCCTGCGTCGTTTGAGCATATCCATATTTTATTTGTGGTACTGGATAAAGTAGAGCGAAATTAGCAATAATAATAGTAATTGCCATGATGGCAGAAAGTAGGATTCTTCTCTGTCCTACTGAAGGAAAGCTCATTTTGATAATTTTGTTCGATGACATTATAAACTTATTTGGACATATAGCTTGCACACGACCTTTTATATATGCGGGGCAATTTCAGAGGAGAAGTATTGTATAAGAATTGTCTCCTTTCAGCCTTTTCTATATTCTTAGCAACAGTTATTTTCCTTGTCATATCAGCAAGTCAAATCGCTAATGGGGACAACATTTTCACTCATAAACTTTATGATAATTATTCCACTTTATATCACCATAGTCATCCAAAACCTCTCTTAGCGGAGAATATTTTTAGTGGCGATACAGTAAGACGTGTTTCTCTTTTTCCCAACACTAACTCTTCTAATGCTTCCCTGCCTTCTTCCCCTCCTGCACTCCAATCCGCTGATTCACCCCAGGGTCCTTGCGTTTTTTATGATTTCGCCTCCCGAACAATTAACGTATGTGGGGGTGTTGTCAGCCTTGACACAATAAATAAGATTCTTAGAGATCCATCACTTTTGAACAACACGACTGATAAAATTTGGTTTCTCAATGCAAATATTTCTGTGCTTGACGGAGCAACATTGACCGTAAGCTCAAACGATACAATATGGCTGAAAATAAATTCAACCTTTCCAACGGACGCATATTCAATCATTTCTCGAGGAAATCTGATAATAAATGATACAAAAATTAGCTCATGGAACACAACAAGCAATCAAGAGGCGGCTTTGAGAGATTATGATATGCCAAGAAGTTACATCGCATCGCCTTCAGGTGCAAGTGGACAGATGAATATTACCAATTCGAATCTGACTCATTTGGGGTTTAATGGAGGGCAGGACACCTGGGGCGTTTCATACTATTCTGGGGGTGGGAGTATTATCCAGAACAATAACCTATCTTTAAACTTTAGGCCGTTATACTTTGGCCAAAATGCATCCAATATCCTCATATCGGGTAACACAATTAATGATAATATGCAAAATGGTATAACCATTTACAAGTCGTCTTACATTAATATTTCAGATAACGAAATCCGAAACAATGGCTTGCAAGGAATAGCTTGCCTATTCCAATGCAATACCATTGCAGCAAAAAATAACGAAATTTATAACAATGCTCGGGACGGGATCAGATTTGATAAGAATACAATCAATTCTTTACTAAAATATAATCAAATCCATGATAACAAACAATCAGGAATGGCAATAAGGAATTCCTCTTTTAATACTATAACAAGTAACACTCTTAATAACAACAGAGTTGGAATTGCATTAGCTCAGAATTCATTTGAAAATTTACTAAACAATAACTCAGTTCAGAATAGTTCACTTTACGGAATATACTTGCAATCAAATTCTAGCAGCAATAAGGTTGAAAAAAATGTCCTGCAGAACTCTCAGAATGGAGGGATCGCGGTCAACGATGCAAAGTATAATAATTTTTCTAAGAACATGGTAACGAACAACTCTGACTTTGGAATAAGGTTTCGCAATGCATCAGGAAATATTATAACAGGCAACGCCGTTCTTGATAATTCTCCTTACAATTTTTACTTTTCTTCGTCAAGTATATTTAATACTTTTAGGAATACGGTTTTTGACAATAGCTTAGTGCGATTCTTCGACAACACTAGCAATACGTATATCGAAAATACGGATAATATGCTAACAACAAATAATAAGGAAATTCCAACCAGAGTATACACTATGAATTCAACACTTCTTTTGATTCCTACGACATCAAAGAATATTTTGGTTGAAACATTGGATATGGCTGTAATTCCCTCTAAAAATTACCTAAATGTCTCGTCATTTAACAAAGACTTTGACACCAATACGAACTATAAAAAATGGATAGAAACCTCTACCGATCCTGAAATAGAAAGCAAATACATTGTTGGAGGTTTTAAACCAAATACACAAATTGCAATTGAGGTCAATGGAACTTTTTGGAATGCATATACATCGAATGATACGGGCTATATTACTTTCCTATATGATAAGGGGTCGAGGCAAAATAGCTTGACAGCTGAATTTGAAGCATATCCTAGCAACCGCGCCTCGATTTCTGCAGTTGTTTTACTCGGGGTGATAGCTGCTATCAGTGCTGGATTTTTGCTGGTTCGCCGACTTTTTAAAAAAACGACAGTACCGAAATGATGGACCCGCCTATGGAAAGAAACAATAATGCAGGAGGTCTTCTCGGGCCATGCATCGAAATAAGAAATAAGGTGAATAGTAACTCTAGTAGTTTGTCCTAATCTGCGTTCTACCTACTGTCTCTAAAAGCTCTGTGCTTTCGTATATCTGTCTGAGCCTTTCTGCTCTTTGCTCTGCTTTAGGGGAATCAGGAGCAGTCTCGTTGTTTACTATATCTACGATGTTTCTATCAGCAATCAAGATTACCTTCTCCGATTGGTCCACAATATTTTCGACGGTATTTTTACTTATGAGATTGAATTGAGTCTTATAATTATAGTCAGGTTTATCAAAAACGTACTGCAAGATCCAATAATAGCTTGGACTCCCTATAATTGTCATCTTATCATCATCCACGATAGCGCCAATTGAATCTGTGTTGTCTCCTGCGTTGGCTAGTCCTGGAAGCTGCTGAGAGACAGCTGATATAACTTGGAAATAATCAGAATTATCGTTTTGCAGTATCAATGGCGTAGTACTAGCCAGGCCAAAAAAGCCAATCAGAACGATTACAACCAAAGGTACAATGCGAGCCAGTCGTTTTCTTTTTTGTACAAATCTTCTTATTAGATCTTCAATCAGGGCAGCAGCGGCAATGCAGAATGGTGCTAATAGCAGAACGAGAAAAAAAGGTGATACATAATCTATGAGGTAAAGAAATAGCAGAAATGGCAAAATCCAAAGTAGATAGAAAATGTCCTTCTTTAGTACAACAGCAAAAATTGTTCCACCAATCCCAAGGACAGTAATCATTGGATCAGTATAAAACATCGAGATAATGCTATCTAACAGCGGCTTGCTTGCTCTGGTAGTCTGAAATTCAATACCATCCAACCACTCATCATACTCGTTTACAATTATAGAGTATGTAGGCCAAAGGAGCGGGATTAATAGAACAGGAACGATGAATACCGCTAAGGATCTGAAACTCCTCTTGCTGCTTGAATAAACCAGATAGCCGACGAGCGGGATAAATGTAATTGCTGGTATTTTTGTAAAAATAGCCAGGCCCAAGAAAATGCCCGAAAGCAGGGTTGATAACAGATGTGGTTGTTGTTGGTTGCGATGTATTAGTCGCTCTTGTGAAGGATTTTCCTTATAAACGAAACCAGGTGGAATTGGTTTAATATATAGCGCAAATAAGACGGAACACAAGATAAGGGGCATCAGGATTGACTCCAATAGAACTCTTCTCATCATCCAGCTGAGTGGCATGACTGCAAATAGAATTGCCGCTATGAAAGCTACTTTGTTGTTGTATTTGCGCTCCGTGATCTTATAAATAAGAAAAGTGTCCACGACTGCCAAAAGGCCAACTATCAATCGAGGGGCAGCCCATACCCGTTCTATTGAATTAGTATCACCTGCTTCGGCATTAAGTGAATCTGGATACCCAATAATGCTGAATATGGCAGCCAGTGATAGCCAGCCGAAATATGGGTGATCGTAGTTACTTGTTGGCTCCTGGGGTCCCAAACCATCTGAAGTGTGTATTCCCCGACGGATATAGTGTCCCTCATCACCGTGTATTCCAGGAAAACCCACAGGATTCCAGATATGTACAAATGCCGATAGCGCTATAGGTATAACTAGGAGAATTGCCGAACTAGCACTAATACTTCTCATTTTATGGAGTGTCTTGTTTTGAATGTTCAGACTTAGATACTGCCATTTTAAAAATCTAATCAGGTTTCACATGCGTAATCATGCATGAAAACCATCTCTTCATGGTCTTCGAAAGCAAAATGTATGCGTTTGCAGTACATTACTAGACCCGCTGGTGTGTAAAGGAAGGATCTGCCTGTCAAACGAATGAACCTAGTTACTCATTGCATACCGATGCTACCGAAGCACAAAAATAACTATGAACACGATGCTAGTAATAATTTCTGTTGTAAGAATCCAATCTTTTATTTTTTGAAATACTCCTGGTTTCTTATATCTAAACCTTACATCAGTCAAATCATCTTCTCTAATCCAGATTTGCTCTCTTATAGTCACTAATGCATAGAGTTTAATCAGAGCAACCAAGAAATATACAGCGACAAAGACAGGTAGTAAGATCAAGTCTCTTGGATGCCGCTTAAGATGAGGGAGAATCTTTATTGCTCTGCCACACATCCACAAGGCCAAGATAGCACCAGCGACTACCCACTGGTTTAGGAAAATAGATATACCCATGAAAATAGGCCCAAGAAACAAAGTAAAAGTCGAAAGATACCTATCAACCATGTAGAAGGCAAGATATGGATGCTTCCAGGCCCAACCTTCAACAAGACTGGCTAAATCTGAGTTATGACTGTTTCTTGTCCATCGTAATCTTTGACTAACAAATGTCCTGAAGTCGGGGGCGGCAGCAGAATAGATGGCGGCTGTTTTCTGGTAGTAAGTTTTCCATCCTTCCTTCTGGACAAGCCGAGTAAAGCACTTATCTTCTCCTGATTCTTTTCTTCTTCCTAGCAGGACCTCGTTCAAAAATTCGTCTAACTTGGGCAGTAGTATCTCTCTTCTATACAGGGAAGTTCTTCCCGTGAGGCAAGTGAGAGCGCATCCCATGGCTGTTTGTGACGGCAAGTCGTAAAAGTTTCTTATGTCCCAAAAAATGTCTGTCATTTTCTGCCATAGCGAGTTTCGCTCTATTGGGTGATTTCTTGGTGTGACCCCTGCTATGTCAGGATCGCTAAAGGGGGCGAGTAGACTTTCTCTGATACCGTTGGACCACATGGTATCGCTGTCAACTAAGGCAACAATCTTGCCACTGGCTGCAATTATGCCGTCGACTATGGCCTCTCTTTTGCCTCTTTTGGCGGTGATTAAGAGCTTTGCCCAGCCTTTACGATGGGAGAACTCCCTAAATGTTTTGATACATTCCTGATCCGAAGCATCAATTACAGCTATGATTTCATCAGGACTGTTGGCTTCCCAGGAGTCAAGTGCTTTTCTAAAAGTCTTAGCGTCCTCATTGTATACGGGTGTGATTATAGAAATGCTGGACTCATAGGGCTGCGGTTGCACTTCAATTGGCTTATAGTACGCAGAACAGGTTCGTTTGAATCCCCAGGTCAACCACCTCCACAGCCCTATAATTCCAAGGGGAACATAAAACCAGAAATGTTCTTCTAATCTAACTAATGCGCTACCCAGAGTATCAGTTAACCATATTGATAATCCTCTCCAGATGGATGTAGTTCCACTTCCCTCAGAAATTGACGGAGGAACAATAAGAACAAAAGCGATTAGTAGAAATAGCATGATACATGCAAAGACAAGAACCAGGGAAACAATATCCATCAATAATGTGGCTAGTTGCCAGAGCCAGTTTCAAAAATCTTTCTACCTTGTATTACAAAGAGAATTCTTATGTGAAAAAATACTATTGAAATATAGCTCCTTCTCTTAAATAAGAGCAATTCAGACTGTATATATATCAGATAGGGGTATGCTCAAATAATTTAAATTAAAGGGATAGTCTTGGCGGCGCATAGATACAATATTGGTATTATAGGAGCTGGCGTGGTTGGCGGGGCTACCGGAAAGGGCCTGCAAAAGCTGGGCTATCCGGTAACTTTCTATGATATAGATAAATCTAAGACATTTTCTCTGAGACAAGAAGGGTACCAGGTAGCATCAAGCATTTCGGATCTACTGAGCAATTCGAATATCACCTTTGTCTGTGTAAACACTCCCACTATTAATTCCAGGACCAATCTATACAACGACAAAAGAATGATCGATGACGGAAGCTATCAAGATCTGTCTCAAATCCTATCTGTCCTTCCAGAAATATCGACATCGCTTTCGTCAAACTCCCGGAGACATCAGCTGCTCGTATTTAGAAGCACACTACTTCCCGGCACAATGAGAAACATAGTAGTGGATTATCTGGAAAGAAATTGTAGTAAGTCTATTGGAAAAGACTTTGATGTATGCTATAACCCAGAATTTCTGAGACAGAAAAGCGCTCTTGAGGACTTCTTTGAGCCTGGTCGAGTTGTCATAGGAGAAGGGGCAAAAGGCGCATCGCTTCCTTTGGTAGAAATCTTCAGAGCTTTGACCAGAAATATCATTATAACAGGATACGAAGAAGCTGAGATGATAAAGTTTGCATCAAACGGCTTTTTAGCTCTGAAGATATCCTATTTTAACGAAATAGCAATGGTTTGCAAAATGCTAGGAATTGATGATAAGACAGTAAGCAGTGGTGTAGCCTTGGATAGCAGAATAGGGACCTACGGTGTAATAGGAGGGATGCCCTTTGGAGGTGCTTGCCTTCCGAAGGACACGGAAGCACTGACCTCCTTTTTACGAAAGTTGGGAATTAGACCAGATTTAATTGAAACAGCTGTAATGATTAATAATGAAATAGAAGAAATGAGTTCGCGCAAACAAATCATACGTGAATAAATGGATAGTTTGATAGTTTGATAGTTTCATTGATAAATAAATAAGTACGGCAAACATTTCTATGCGGCATCGGATTGGATCTCTGGATGGATTGTACGGTATCACAAGTTCACTAAGCCTTTTTTCTTTCTTTATTACTCTTCCTGAATTCTACTTAAGATCTGTGATTCCGCAGAACTTCCGTAAGTTATTTTGTAGATCCTTCCCTCGACATCCCTTACTCCAGCAAGGACATACAAATAACCGTCTGGTCCGACCTCAAGATCCGTTATAATGTCAAAGTTAGACGCAAAAATCGAATCTCCCAGTTCCTCGGGATTGTTTGCTACCTTGTCTGATAAAGTTCCAGATAAATCTAGCTGCGTTCTATTTGCCACGAGGTTAAAATTATGGATCTTTCCTTCTACGTCTGCTACAAATATATCGTTTTCAAAGTCTTTTCCTAGCTTATCAGAATTCATAAAAATAATGGACGTAGGTCCAATACTTCTGTCCCATACAAATTCTGGATCACTGTAATATCCATGGTTGTCAAACGTGACTAGGTTTTTTGGCTCATTTGATTGGTCTGGGCTAAGGAAAGAAGTTTCTTGTCCCTTGTTGACCTCCCTATCATCACTCTCCTCGTTTATTGTTTCGTTAACATACCATCCGCCAAGAACATGTGCCCAGCCACTATTAAATCCAGGAAAGACCAGATTGATTTCGTCTCCAAAGCTAGGTCCATTCTCAGTATCCCAAAGATTTCCTGTTATAGGATCAAAATCCATGCCAAAGCTGTTCCTTATACCATATGCAAAGTACTTGTCTAACGGATGGCCTTCTCCGAGTATACCTGAGCCGCCTACTACTTCACCCTCCTGAGTGATCCGAAGAATTCCTCCTCTCCCGTCGGGATCTAATCCTTCCCCATAGTTTTGAGCCTTGGAGCGATATTGGGTTTCGGCAAAAGACGTGGGTATCATGTCGCCCACTGCAAGATACACATTTTTGTCCGGCCCGATTGAAAGCACTCCCCCGTTATGAGCCGGACCAGGAAGGTAAGGAAGGTCTAACAGAAGAGTACCATTTATGAGCCTATCTCCAACAAGCTCATATCTATAGAGGCGGTTACCCAGAGGTTCACCACCGTCCTCCTCTTCGGCTTCAGTATAGTACAAAAAGACATAGCGAGGAGTCTCGCTGTTTCCATCGTCCTCAGCGACGGCAATTCCAAGTAGGCCTCTTTCATCCCTGGCGTTTACATTCACATCCAATAATGGTTCTTCTAACATTTGGCCATCAGAGATTTTCCGGACTGTCCCCTCGCTTTTTTCCGTCACAAGAATCTCCTGTGGTCCTAAAAGGGCTATTCCTGTGGGCTCATTTAACCCGTCTGTTACTAGTTCGGCTACATATCCAGGCTTGTTTATGACCGGGTTGGTATCGTCATCTTCTTCTTGACCGTAAATCACCTCTTCAAATAGTGCAAAGAATGTTGCTAGCATAATAAATCCTAACCAATAACAAGGAAAAGTGAGATGGTAATTCAATGCAGCAGAAGAGGTTGAAGTGATATTATTATCTTTTTCAAACCATTTTTGGCGTATTAAATTGATAATTACTGCCGCCACCTGAATGCTCTATCTAGTCACATTCGGCACTGGTAAGGTTTTGGTGCTCGTTCAAATAAGCCTCTACGTAACTTATCTCTGGATGAGCGTCCCCCACATCACTAATGTAGACATTATCAAATGAATCAATAGCAATATCCTGTGGCATTACCAGATCATCTTGCATACCTGATCGGCTACTATTCCACTCCCTAAGAAATTCTCCATCAGGAGAAAATATCTGTATTCGTCTGTTTCCAGTATCAGCCACGTATACATTTCCCTTTGAATCAAAGTCAATTCCATGATGCTCCTTGAACTGGCTTTCTCCGGATCCAAGGTTCCCCCATGAAGAAAGTAAGTTACCTTCTACATCAAATTTAGATACTCGGCTATTATCCCTCGCGTCACTGACGTATACCCGATCATTGTTGTCAATAGCTATCCCGTGTAGGTGAATAAACTGATCGGGACCGGAACCTTCAGAGCCCCATTGCATTGTGAAAGCCCCATTGCTGTCAAATTTTTGGATCCTATTGTTTCGTAGATCCGTGACGTAGGCACTACTCAACGAGTCAAAAGCTATCCCCCATGGTCTGTCAAACTGACCTTCATCACTTCCTCTGGTACCCCACATAGCAATAAAATTGCCATTGCTGTCAAACTTTGAGATACGGCTGTTTCCGTAGTCTACTACGTAAATATTATCGGAAGAATCAGTATTGACGTCTTCCAGTCGGTTCGAAAACTGGCCCTCGCCGGCTCCATCTGATCCCCATTTCATCAGGAAACTACCATTGCTGTCAAATTTCTGTACATCTTGTCTTTCTTCATCAGTTACATAGACATTCCCGACGGAATCAATTGCAATTCCGTGAGGATGAATGAACTCGCCGTTATCTTCGCCTTTTCCCCCCCAACTTGCGATTAGATTTCCACTTCTATCAAATCTTTTTATTCTATCAAAGTCACAGAGATTTTGAGGACTCTCCGATCCCTGAGCTAAGACAATAGAATCAGGTAAATGACTCGGAGTAAGTGACAGGTATAGACCTATAGCAAGAGCAAGATGTACAACGGCTGCCACACCCGTCCCAATATTCCGCTGCCAATTTATGCTTTATGACGTAATTCCTTCTCGGGTGCGTCTATGAGTGATCCCGTGAACAAATCAGGACGACCAACAGAGCTTTCAATGGAAGCGTTTCTTATTCTATTTGCTGCCTGAAAAATAGATCATCTATAATGTAAGAACATGAAAATGATAACTAAACTAAGACTAAATCATTTTTAATGATCTATTACTATTAATACATAAATAATCATCGTCAGTTGTCATAGTATGAAAGGACGGATCGTCCCAATCGCAATTATCCTATCGGCCTTATTGGTATCATCTTTTCTCGCAGGAATGCTAGTGGTGCCAACTGGCTTGGATGGACAGGCACACGCGCAAACGACAACTGGAGCAACAGGAAACTTCACAAGTGAAGACATGAGCGTTATACGGGAGTCCCTAAATGACGCTCGCGAGGCGCTGCTCGCTGACGACAGCGGCGAGGCAATGGATGAGCTAGACACTGCGCAGAGAAGCATTGTTACTCTGTTCAACCAGTCCCAGGCAGAAACCCAAACTCCCGAATCAGAAGGCAATGTCACAACGACAATCACTGAAAACCAGACTGAAGCTACGACAGCACAAAACTTGACTTCAGCGGACCTAGATAACGTTCAGCAATCATTGAATAGCGTTCGAGAGGCCATACACGCAAACGATAGCGGAGTCGCCACTGAAGAGTTGAATACAGCCTACGAAGAATTATCAAATATCGTAAATGAGACCTCAGGCTAAATTAGCCCCAATAATCTAGGCAGAGCACAAGTAAACGCTCTCGAACCAAGTTCTCTTTTCTACGAGAGGCTATGATGTCTCCGCGTCCCAAAGCATATTTTGTTTTCCTTTCATCTTTAGTCTATGGTAAATTTCCATTGGAAACGTCTATTGCAGTCTGCAATCAGTAATACGTGAAGGTCGAATCATTATCATTGTCAAGCAAGGAGTTGGTTAATGCAATACCTGCCATACCTTAAGCAAAGAGCCCTACTAGGATTTAGCAGAGGTGAGCTTACTTACAGCATGCGAATGTGTTGCATTGATATGGGAGATAAGTATTTAATTTTGCTTGTCACTGACTTGCCTCCACGTTTTTCTTGGCTTGGACTGCTATTTGTTGTCGTTATTTTTCTGGTTTCTAGGCCTATCATAGGTCATGCGTCGGATTTGGGGGCTGAGGCGGACAGCAGCAATTCAATTGGCGGAGTACGAGGAAGTCCCGAGATTTCAGGTATGCCAGACTTGGATAGCGAAGTCGTCTTGTCAGGGATAGAGTATCCCACAGGAATGGCATTTCTGGGTCCTGATGATATGCTTGTTCTTGAACAAGATAAAGGGACAGTCCAAAGAGTTTTTCAGGGCCAGTTATTAGATACACCTATTCTAGATGTGAATGTAGTAAATGAAAGGGATAGATTTGGAATTCATGAAGAAAGAGGCCTACTTGGAATTGCCGTCGCTGAGGACGATGGAAACAGCGAGACTCCTCGCTATGTCTTTTTGTACTATACTGAAGCCGAAGAGGAGGACGGTGGTGAACCTCTGGGTAACCGCCTCTATAGATATGAGTTTCTAGACAACGAGCTTGTTAATCCCAAAATGCTATTGGATCTTCCTGTAGGTGATGATAACCCAGCTCATAATGGAGGGGTAATAAGACTAGGCCCAGACGGGAATGTGTACGTTGTCATAGGAAATCTTCTAGGTCCTGGCTTAAGTGAAGACGTTGAGCATACTTTGGATCAGAACATAGAGGATGGCGACCAGGTGGAAGGGACAGGCGGCATTCTTCGGATCACTCAGGACGGTGAAGTAGTGGACAGTTCAGGTATACTTGGAGAAGGCCATCCGTTAGACAAATACTTTGCTTATGGTATAAGGAACAGCTTTGGCATGGATTTTGATCCTATAACAGGAAATCTTTGGGATACTGAGAATGGTGGTTTGTATGATGAAATCAATCTGGTCTTTCCCGGATTTAATAGCGGCTGGGATAAGGTAATGGGAAAAGCTGAGTCAAAGCAGACCTTTGATGCTGAAGATGATTTGGTAGACTTTGATGGTATGGGAGAATACAGTGATCCAGAATTCAGCTGGCAGGGTGGGACGGTACCGACGGCGATCCTGTTTTTTCATTCTTACAAATTAGGTAGTGATTTTGAAAATGATATCTTTATTGGGACAGCTACTGGGAATCTACACCATTTTGACTTGCAGGATGGAAGAACTGATCTTGCACTGGAGGGTGACTTAGAGGACGAAGTTGCTGACGATTTTGAGGAAGGCCAGAGCACAATAGTTGCATCTGAGCTTGGGATAATAACCGACCTCGATGTAGGACCGGACGGATATTTGTATGGTACTTCTTTCGACAGGAACGGTTCAATTTTCAGGCTTTATCCGACAAACATTATCGAGGAGAACAGTTGATTCTCATAAATCAAACACGATAAAAACCAGAACATTTAGATTCATAGATCGTCACGAGGAACATGTCGTAAAGGTTGCAAACCTACGATTATTATGCTTCTAATATAAACTCATGGTTGCGTGGGGCCTACAGCCTGTTCGCCGGGAGCATTGCTTCTCAATTCGATATCTCCAATTCCCCTGTTAAAGATCATACTTGTATAAGGATAGACATCGCGGTCATATCTGGGACCCTTGTCTTCTATTGTCCGTAAAATCTCTGTATTATCATAGACCAGTCTCAATTTCAAAGAGACAAGATCATTCGAGTCCAAGTTATTGTCCCCCGAAGCCAGGGCCATAACTCTATTATCTGCTATTAAAAGAATATTGTAATCTAGGATTTGTTGTGGAGAAAGACTGCTAAATGGAGCTGAGTCATCCCTTATGAAGAGGAACTCCTTGTCAAAAACAAGCTGAGAAATCCACAAAAATGATTTGGTCCAGTAACGTCCTATAATGGCGATAGGATTACTCGATGCATTCTGTTCTTCTTGCAAAGAAAGATATTCAACAGTATAGTTGTAAGCCAAAAAATAATTGCTGTTAATATCTATAACTAGTAGCATGGATATACTAAGTAGAGCAAAGATTGCGAAGGGAGATAATATGATATATGGCAAAGGTCGTTGCAATTTTCTCAGTCTTAATCTTGAGATTAAATATTTTGCTCCTTCGTCGAGAAGTCTTGCAAAGCCGATACACAATGGCGGCAAAAGCATAACCATATGAACAATGTCTGAAAATGAAAGGAAATAAAAAAATGCCAAATATGGAAGCACCCATAGTAATGGCACCATATCTTTTTTTAGAAGCAACAGGACCACGGCTGCTGCTCCTACAGAAAGCAAAACTGGATCTATTCTAAAGAAAGATTGTAACGAGCCAACAAGAGGCTTATCCTCTCTTCCGGTTGCCTGTTCTGTAATGCCTGCCACCCAACTGTCAAATTGTCCTGCAGACGCGGCAAGTAAAGCCCACACTGAAGGTATTAGAATAATGACACCAAGCCATAACCCTAATAATTTAAAACTTCTGTTTGTGTTTCTGAAAACAAAAAAACCGGCTACGGGAATGAACGTAAAGGCTGGTATTTTAGTAAAGACTGCCAGGCCTAGGAATATCCCTGAGATCAAAACTAGTAAAACCTGACGCCTACCATCAGGCCTCTTGTTAAGTTCAGACTTCGGAATAGAGACAGCAAATAAGATAGAGGTCAGCAGGAATGGCATTAGTAAATTATCCAAAAGAATTCTCTCTAACAACCAGCTTGATGGCATTACAGCAAACAAGATAGACGCTATTATTGCAACCGTTCTATTGTACCGGCGCTCGGCAATTTTGTATACAAGAAATGTGTCAACCACAGCAAGAACCCCCATTAGCGTTCTAGGTACAAGATGCAGCATTTCGATCGACTCAATTTTTCCGGGTGATGGCTGGACAATATCTGGATAACCGAGAAAGTCAAGGACAGATGCTAAAAAGATGCGCCCGAAATATGGATGGTCATAGTGAGGCGCGCCTCTTGGCAGAACTCCCTTACCGTCTTGAACTTCTAGAGCATGGAACATGTATGTATTTTCGTCAGCGTGGATAGAAGGAAACCCTATTGGATTCCAAAGGTGGGTAAAAGATGCAAGAGCTATTGGGATTAGCACGGAAATGAGGTATGTTTTCTTCAATTACTTGGACCCTGGATAATCCTCTGTTAATTATTGTCTTTTAAAAATGCAATGCCAATTCACTTTTGACAATTGGCATCTAGAGGCACTCTATTATCATCCTACGATGTACATTCTTACTTCGTTTTTCTCTGTGGGACAGTATTGTATATATTATACATGGTAGGAAGTCAGCCTATTCAGATTTGCCCTTGTTTCTGCACCTTTTAACGTTGAATGAAGAGAAAAGACGAGAAAAGAAAAAAATTTACCCGTTAGAGCCGCAGCTCAGAAATTGCCGCCTTTAATTGTTCGTAATATTTTGTAGGCTGAATAGTTCCGTCTGGTGACACCAATATAAGATTGAAATTTGGGACGTCATGAGGATTAAAATTCCACTGCCAGTATGCCCAACCCCAGGCTCCAATATTATTGAAGTCTTCAATAAACTGGGTTACTTCCTGTTGGGACAGGTCGCTTTGTTCTGGATCAATTTGAAATACCCCACCACTTCTTTCCCGCACCACGTTATTCCATTCCCCAACATATACCGGAACTTGCGCAATCTGAGCTGCCGTTACAAGACGACTTAATCTTTCACTTTGAAAAGAATCAGAAGAAGGTCCGTATACACTTATTTTAAAAACGACATTGATTGTATCTGTAGGTGCCATTTTTGCTTGGTTTTCCGAAGTTACACTGATTCCTGGAGCTCTGAAGCTCGACGGGACTTGCTGGCTATATGCTATGATTTTTTGAGTATCTTTTCTCAGCTCAGAAGTAATAAAGGAATTAAATGCACCAATTTTTTGCCACTGGTCGTCATTGTGGACCTGAGGCTCGCTTAGTATCTCATAGCCCAATGTGCTTTCGTATCCATCTAGCGCCCTAACTATAGTTCTGAGAAATTCAGCTTGAAGCGTCCAACCGTCGTTTCCCCGTGTGTCTTTAACTTCTCTGTTCCACCAATCAGTCCACCATAACTCGGCGGTTTCATCGTCCGTGTTTCCGCCGGAATCTCTTTCGTAAGCAGGGTTGCCAGCAAATAGAATCGATGGGAATCCAGTTCCTCTTGACTCCAGCCATGAAGAGGTATGCCACTGATGGTTATCGTACAGCACCTTTATGCCGTACCTGTCGGCAGTTTCAGCAACGGTGGTTATTTCCTCCATAAACGCAGATGGATTCTTGGCGTAACTCTCCCAATAAAATAAATATCTTATATGATTCATCCCCGCATCGTGTATCATTCTTATGCTGTCTTCGTAATAGGATCTAGGAAATAAGATATCACTCGTATCGTGCTCCTTGGCGCTTGTATGATTTCCACGCATGGCCACGCCTATATGTGCGGGTAGCGAATTCAAACCATCTTGCTGGGCATAGGTTGCAAGATCTTGCTGAGGGAGAAGAGAAATGTTTGTACTAAGTATTATTATAGTATATATCAAGGCGATGAAACTTGGTAGAACTAACTTTCTGAATGTTAAAAAACTCAAAGCACTATTTTTCATATTACGAAGAAATTTGAGTTTTTTGACACTTTGTTCGATAAAAGACTAGGAACATTGCTTACAGAACTCAATTACATATCGTGGATGCATCATTCGCAAAGACTTCGCAGGTTCGCGTGAGGTTGTAGAATTTTATTTTTCGCTACCATGCAATCTATTTACTATGCGATGTATACACTGCTTGATGTACAAGCTAAGACGATTTAGTAACTTATCCCCAGCGAGCCCTCTCGTTATCGCGATCCTCTTTAGTGGCCTTCTTCCATTCCTTGTAGTGAGTCTTACAAAGGTAAACCCTCTTGCCCGAAGAATCAATATCTAAGTCAGGCGCCATCCTAGCTTTAGAATCTGTTATCGATCGGTCAGCGGATTGATCACAACCTTGGATACTGCAGTTGACCCCTTTGTCAATTCGGCCCATTTCCTATGAAGTAATACCTGAATATAAAAATGTGATCAGAGTGTTGCGGTATCGACCAGAGATTAAATGCTTGTGAGAAGGTAAAGAAAAATAGAAATCACGAAATACAAAATCCTTTAATTCGACTTGAATTTATATTCCACCGTTCATATTAGATGCGATTACTTCAGCTCCATTCCGATTTTGTAGAGTACGAACCAATATCGAAGGAAATTAGCGAAGCAGAGGAAACAATATCAAAAGCCAGAAAGAGATTAGAAGAAGTCGTTGTCGTATTTGTGGCCGTTGAAAGCCAAGATGACGAAACAGTTGCTGCAAATGCCATCGAGGAAGTTAAAAGCTTTCTTCAAAACGTAAATTGTCAAAGACTCCTGATTTATCCTTATGCGCATCTCAGTTCAGATTTGGCTCGGCCAATACCGGCTTTAATGGTCCTTAGGGAATTTGAGGGTATGGCTAAAGAATCCATAAAAGAAGTCTACCGAGCGCCTTTTGGCTGGACAAAATCCTTCAACATTCAAACTAAAGGTCACCCGCTTGCAGAAAGCGCCAAGACGATCATCAAGGAAGAACGAGCTAGCGAACACACATTTGGGCCTTTGAAGCCCTCCTTAATAAGTCGAAGTAAAGCCGATACATCGATACCACGGCCCGAAACCTCCGAATTGAACGATGCATCGAGCGCACTTATAGCCGAGGAGAAAATCCAATCTTATTGGTATGTTATTGAACCTGGAGATAACAATAGCACGCTTATTCCAATAGATAAATACAAGACCAGCCAAAACAAGAAGAACGAAAACCTGCAAAAGCTAATCAACTATGAGATACAGAAAAGAAGAACAGTCGATGAACAGCCCCCACATGTAAAATTCATGAAGAAACTTGCGATCGCCGACTACGAGCCTGCCTCCGATCTTGGAAACTTGCGTTTTTATCCTAAAGGAAAGCTCATAAAATTTCTCATTGAGCGTTTTGTTACTAATAAAGTGATGAAATATGGAGGGATAGAAGTTGAGACACCAATAATGTACGATTCAAATCATCCATCTATGCAAAGTTACTTCAATAGATTTCCCGCAAGACAATACAACATTACTTCTGATAGCAAAAACTTAGTCCTGAGATTTGCTGCCTGTTTTGGTCAGTTTTTGATGGCCAAAGACTTCCAGATTTCTTATAGGAGTTTACCATTGAGGTTGTACGAGCTTACGCGATATAGTTTTAGAAAAGAAAAGAGCGGCGAACTGGTTGGGCTGAGGAGATTGAGAGCCTTTAGCATGCCCGACTGCCACGCTTTTTGTAAAGACATAAACCAGGCAAAGCAAGAACTAGTCAGACGATTTGAATTATCTCTTGATGTGATTAGCGGAATCGGACTGAGTCCAACAGAGGACTTAGAAATGGCCATTCGTTTTACCGAGGACTTTTATCAAGAAAACAAAGAGCTTATCGGTGAGCTTGTATCTAGGTATAACAAACCTGTTCTGGTAGAAATGTGGAAGGAAAAATTTTTCTACTTCGTACTTAAGTGGGAGTTTAACTTCATCGACAATTTGGGCAAGGCTTCCGCCCTCTCAACAGACCAAATAGATGTAGAAAACGCCACTCGGTATCACATTGATTTTATAGACGAGGATGGAACTAAAAAAAATCCTATAATTTTACACAACTCTCCTAGCGGTGCTATTGAACGAGTGATATACGCCTTATTGGAAAAGGCAGCCAGAGTCTCAAGGGCTGGCGGAAAACCATCATTACCACTCTGGCTTACACATACTCAAGTTAGGATAATTCCTGTTGGAAAGCAACATTTAGAATATTGTGTAGAGTTGGCAGAAGAGCTGAGCAATAATGAGATTAGAGCAGATATAGACGACAGAGACGAATCCATATCAAAGAGGATAAGAGAATCAGAATCTGAATGGATATACTACACGCTTGTTGTAGGGGATAAAGAGACTCAAACTCAGAGACTGGTCGTAAGAAATAGAACCATGGGTATCCAGGCTCAAATGAGCCTAAGTGAACTGATAGCGGAGATATTGAGCAATTTGAGAGACAAACCCCGTGCTCCCCTTAACCTTCCTCTGAAACTATCTAAAAGACCATTGATAATGGTTTAGGTATTGCATCGCTGAAGAGCGGAAGACTTCTGCATCTGAATCTCATGCGAGGCCCTCAACTGACACGGTTACATGCCCCGACTTCATAACCCTAGTTGCATACGCTTTCGGTGCCATAATACATACAGGATAATCTTGTTTACCTTGAATAAGCGATTAGAAATTCTGACAGTCTATACAGATATATTAAATGGATCATCTTCACAGATATTGCGAGGATTTGTGCGGAATGATACAGCATACCAAAGAACACCCATACCTCAATATTACATACATGTTTTTGCTTTTGATATTCGCCTTATTTGTTGTATATTATTTTCCTCTCTCGTATTCTCAAGTTAATATCACTAGCTCGCAGAATCTTAGCAATACTCCTGGGAATTCAACCGATCCCAAGATTGGTCTGCACAACAACAACGTGTATGTTGTTTGGAGTGACGACAGCACAGGGAATGGAGATATATACTTCAAGAGAAGTGTCGACAACGGAACAACATTTGGAAGTCTAGAGAATCTTAGCAATACTCCTGGGAATTCAACCGATCCCAAGATTGGTCTGCACAACAACAACGTGTATGTTGTTTGGAGTGACGACAGCACAGGGAATGGAGATATATACTTCAAGAGAAGTGTCGACAACGGAACAACATTTGATAGCACCAACAATATAAGCAAGAATAATACTGGTACATCTTCTACACCACAAGTCGCCGCAAACGCAGGCAATGTCTACATAATTTGGACAGATACAACCAGTGGCACTAGTGAAATCAACTACAGACAAAGCGTTGATGGAGGTGCCAAATTCGCAGGAATAAGGGAATTGAGCAAGACGAGGTCAATTGATGGAGAGTCTGCCCGCTTTCCCCAAATAGTTACTGCTGGAAATAACGTCTATGTAGCATGGCAAGACAGCGTTCAGGGTGGAAACGAGATTTTTTTCAGGGCTAGTACAGATCTTGGAACCAAGTTTACGGGAATAAAGAACCTTAGCCGAAACAACACTGGTGATTCAATCTCTCCTCGTATAGCTGCTATTGCTAGCAACGTTTTCGTAGGATGGAGCGATGCTTCTCCTGGCAAAAGTGAGATACTTCTTCGATCGAGTGTGGATAGCGGGGACACTTTTAGAGGAATCAAAAATGTAAGCTGGAGTATAGGAAATTCATATGATCCTCATCTCGCAATTTCCCGGAACAATTTGTATGCTCTGTGGGAAGATGACAGCCAAGAAGGGCTCACTTTTGATTTGACATTTAGAGGCAGTTCGGATGGAGGTCAAAGCTTCAGTGACAAACAAGATCTAGCAAGATATATAGGAGAATCATCAGACTACGGTCAGTTGATTGCTACTGAGAACAATGTATATGTTGTCTGGAGCGAAAACCCACAGTACAGTTATCCAGCAAAGTACGAGATATTCATCAAAGCTAGTCGAGACAACGGAACGAATTTTGGTGATGGTGTCAACCTCAGCAATAGTGAAGGCAATTCAATTAAACCACATATTGCTGTATCCGAGGATCAACGCAATGTCTTTGTTGTTTGGAGCGACAATATTAGTGGAAATAGCGAAATATCTCTGGCGGGTCTGCGGATCTAGAATGATGCTTTGGATTAGCCCCAAATTTTTTCACCAAAAGTCCACTTCTTATTAAGCAGGAAATTGCTAACCGATGCAAGTGCTACGGCAGTTATCAATGATACTTCATACGACAATCCTGATCCCATAAAGAGGTATAATGATCCCAACTGAATAGCTGCCCCGCCAGAACTTATGCCTGCAAAAAATGCATATTGCCTC
>OCZV010000118.1_pt1 | contig 29270 bp, 26 predicted proteins | sample 1539051 | NCBI WGS metagenome assembly OCZV01 (sample SAMEA3113581, study PRJEB22503) | soil metagenome
TACCGAACAAATCTCCCCAGCAGTCATCGGTGTGCGGGCGAGCGAGCATGTCCGGCGGGCGCGGGAGCGCGGATGGCGGGTCGTGGAGATCGACAACAACGACCGCTCGCCGGATCAGATAAGGGGCGAGCTGAAGAGGGCGCTCGAGGCCCCTCTTCATGGCGGTGGCGGAGCAGCCGACATGACCAACTCGACTCGGATCCTCCACGTTCCGCGCCCGTCGCGCATCTCCGGCTACCTGGCTGCGCGCCTGGGTCCGCCGGTGATCGAGTCGGCTAGGGTCCGCGACGTGCTCGATCGATACGGTCTGCAGCCGATCGGAGGGCCTCGCAACCTCCGGCTCGGTCGTCGCAGCCGGAACGTCGCAGTCAGGACGGATGCCGGCGAGAAGGTCGTGAAGCTCTACCGACCCCAGTGGACACCGGCGGCGGTCCGATACGGGCACTCGATCCTGGCACGCCTCGAGGAGCTGGACTTCCCCGCGCTCCGCGTGACACGAACGCACGACGGAGCGTCTTGGACGGGCGTCGACGGAGAGCTCTTTGCGGTCTTCGACCTGCTGCCGGGAACCAACTATTCCCTGAACTTCCTTCTGCGCAGCGACCGGCTGCAGATGACGGCGACCGCCGGTCGGATCCTCGCGGGGCTCCATCGGTGCCTCGAGGGCTTCGTCCCCGACGGCGAGCACCACCTGGGATTTGTGTCCCCGATCGGCGCACGACGGCGCGATGCCTCCTGGCATATGGCGAAGCTCGACGAGCTCGAGGGCCGTTCCGCGGAGCTCACGGATCGGGAGGCGGTGGCTCACGCCGACCGGCTCATCGGCAGGGCCGCCTACCTACTCGACTCGATCGACCGGCTCGACCGGGATCTGGCCGATGCTTTTCTCCCCCGCCTGGTGATTCACGGTGACTACGGGCTGCATAACCTAATTTTCCTGCCGACCGGCGAAGCAGTCCCGCTCGACTTCGAGCTGTCCCGACTGGACTGGCGGCTCAACGACCTGATCTCGGCCCTCGGCAAGTACCGCTACCGCGGAAACGTCTACGACTTCGAGTCCATGGAGACCTTTCTGCGGGCCTACGCGACCGCGTTTCCCCTAGCGGCAGACGAGCGGCGCCGGCTGCCCGACGCCTGGCGCCTCTACAAGCTGCAGGCTGCGGTGCAGTACTGGAACTCCTACTTCGAGACCAACGGCCCCACCCGCAAGCTCGCGTCGGCACTGGACTCGATCGATCAGGCCGACTGGGTGGCCGAGCACCCCGAGACGATACGGCGGCTGAGCGAAGCCGGCGGTCAGCCGCCGTGGTGACCCCACAGATCCACCCGACCGTGATTCAGCTGGCCCGCAACCTCGAGATCGGAGGAGCGCAGGAGACGGTGCGCACGCTGGCCAAGTATCTGCCCAGGACGGGATGCCCGACCGTCGTCTGCACCTTCGGCGACGGGCCCCTCAGGCAAGAGATCGAGCGGCTGGGCGTGCCGGTCGAGTTGCTTCCTGGCCGCCGCCACGGCATCGTCGCGCTTCCCTGGTTCATCATCGAGATGGTCCGCCGGCGACGAGACCTGCTCGAGGTCCTTGCAAAGCACGGGGCCGGTGTCGTTCAGACCCAGGGGCTCGGCACCCTCGATTTCCTTGCCATGACTCTGCGCCTCGGCGGAAGGACCCAGGTCTGGTGGACGATCCAGAACGCCAACTTCATGGTGCGCGGGGAACACGTGTTGCGACACAAGTGGCTCGTCGGACCGAAACGAGCCGCCCATCGATGCCTCTACCGGATCGGAGCCCGGATCGTCAATGGGATCATCGCCGTCTCCGACGAGACCGCGCGTTCGTTCTGCGAGGCGATCGGGGACGTGGCCGACAAGATCACCGTCGTCTGCAATGCGGTTGACATCGAGTCCTATCCGGCGAAGGCCGATCGGGAGGAGGTTCGGATTCGGCTCGGGTTCGGCTCGGACGAGCACCTCATGACAATGGTCGGAACGTTCAAGCGCCAGAAGGGTCACCGGTACCTCGTCGAAGCGGCGACCTCCGTGGTCGGGCGCTGGCCCGACCTGCACATCTTGCTCGTGGGCGGAGGCGACCTGGCACGCGAGATCGAGACGCAGGTGAATGCTGCTGGGCTCTCCAACCGGGTTCACCTCCTCGGGAGCAGGCGCGACGTTCCCGAGATCCTCGCCGCCAGTGACTCGTTCGTTCTGCCGTCGCTCTGGGAGGGCTTGCCCGTAGCCCTCGTGGAGGCCATGGCCGGGGGGCTCCCCGTCATCGCGACCTCCGTGAGCGGAACGGAACAAGTCATCGTCGAGGGGGTAACAGGGTTGCTCGTGCCGCCCGGAGATGCCGAGGCCCTTGCGGACGCGATGATCGAGCTTCTTTCGGACCCGGCCGGAGCGGCGACGATGGCAGCCGCGGGCCGCGAGCGCGTTGCCGCCCTGTTCAGCGCGCAGGGTCAGGCCGAGCGGCTCACGGCGCTCTTCCGGCAAGGGGGACCTGATGCGGAAGCGGAGGTTCGACCGTGATTGGCGGCGTGCTCCAAACCGCCCCCATGGGCCCAATCTTCGTGGGAGGAGCCAGCCGCTCGGGCAAGACTCTGATGCGCTGGATCCTGTCGTCTCATCCGCGGATCGTCGTGACGCGCCGCGCCGAGATGTGGCCGCGCTTCTACGGGCGCTTCGGTGATCTCGGGCGGCGGGAGAACTTCGAGCGCTGCCTTCGAGCGATGCTCGGCCGCGAACAAATCGCGTCGCTGGCTCCCGATCTGGAGCGGCTCCGCCACGACTTCTGGCGGGGCCGTCCCATTTACGCTCGGCTGTTCGCACTCCTTCATGAGCAGCACGCGGAGCGATCCGGCAAGGCTCGTTGGGGGGACCAGACCGGTCTCGTCGAGCGGTTTACCGACGAACTGATGTCGGCGTATCGAGGGGCAAAGATGGTTCACCTGATCCGGGACCCGCGCGACCGTCACGAGGCCATCCTCGAGCGGGGCCCGCGCCGCCTCGGTGCAGTCGGACGATCCACAGCCGGCTGGATCTCCTCGGTCAAGCTTGCGAAGCGCAATGGGCAGCGCTATCCCGGCTCCTACAAGGCCGTGCGCTACGAGGCCCTGGTGACCAGGCCGGGGGACACGATGCTCGCGGTCTGCGACTTCCTCGGCGAGGACTACGAGCCGGCCATGATCCGCATGGAGGACGTACGGCGCTATCGAGAGCAGCGGATAGCAGGGAGCGACGAGGGTCTAATCTCGACCGCCTACGTCGGTCGCTACCGGCGGACCATCAGCTGCTTCGACCTCGCGTTCATCCAGGCAGTCGCCGGGCAGCAGATGGTGGATCTCGGCTACTCACCGGACCCGGTCCAGCTCAGCCCGAGCGAGATGGTCCGCGGCGCTACCGTCTACTGGCCCGCCGGCATCGCCCACATGGGCTCCACGCGCCTCCTGGACGCGCTCCGGAGGCGCCCGGTCCGCCTGAGCGGCTATCCGGAATCCGGCCGATGAACCTCTGGCACGCGTTCACCGACTCCGACGCGTTTCGCTCGTTCCGCAAACGAGGCCCGGGCCGGCCGATATTCCGGAGCCGGACGTTTCAGAGAATGAACCTCTGGCGGTACTACGGTATGTCAGCGCTCGTCGCTCGCCGGGACTCCGGCTGCTTCCGACACATCAGGGCGTTTTGCTTCTTCGTGGGCCACAACAAGAGCGGAACGAGTCTGTTGGGGGCACTGCTGGATGCCCATCCGAAGGTGATCCTGGCCGACGAGATAGGCGCCCTCCGGTACGTCGAGGCCGGCTTCAGTCGCGACCAGCTCTTCTACTTGCTGCTCCGGGGATCGCGCGTAGAGGCGCGGAAGGGCCGGGTGACAGCTCACCGTCTGGAGCCGTATTCCTATTGGGTCCCCGAGGGGTGGCAGGGCCGCTGTTCCGCTCCGCTCGTCATCGGCGACAGCACGTCGGGATCCTCGACGCGCCTTCTGGGCTTGAGGCCGGATCTGCTCGACCGGCTCTCGGAGCTTCTGCGGGGCATCGAGCCGAGGCTCATCCAAGTCATCAGAAATCCGTTCGACCCCATCAGCGTGGGGATGGTGCGCGGGGGGCGAAGCTTTCAGAACGCGATCGACCGCTACTTCATCGCGTGCGAGACCCTGGTTGAGATTCGACGCCGCGTGGATCCGGGCTCCCTCCTACCGGTTCGCTACGAGACGTTCGTCGCCGGTCCAGAGCAAGGCCTGGCACGCGTGTGCCGATTCCTTGGAGTGGATGTGGATCAGGACTACCTCAGGGCCTGCGGCCGCATCGTCCGCCGCCGGCCCGATCGAAGCCGCGAGATGGTGAAGTGGACTCAGCCATGGATCGACGACGTCGAACGGCGCATTGCCAGCTTCGACTTCCTGCAGGGATACTCCTATGAGAATTAACCCATCTGCCGGGGCGACTCCGGCAGGCGCTCTCGGATCAACAGAGAGTGGTCCTGTGTTCATCGCAGGCGCCGACCGCAGCGGGACCACATTGATGTTCGCACTTCTCGCCTCGCACCCCGAGATCTCGATGGTCCGTCGCACCGACATGTGGCGCTACTTCCACCGTCGCTATGGGGATCTAAGCGAGCGAGACAACCTCGAGCGGTGTCTTAGCGACATGATCCGCTACCGACGGATGCGGCATCTTCGGCCAGATCGGGACCGAATCCGCCGGGAGTTCTTTCAGGGAGAGCCGACCTACGGTCGTCTCTTCGCGCTCTTCCACGAGCACAACGCAGAGCGCACCGGCAAGCGGCGCTGGGGGGACAAGTCGTTGCACGTGGAGCACTACGCCGATCGGGTGTTCGTCGAGTTCCCCGACGCTCGGATCATCCACATGATTCGTGATCCCCGGGACCGGTACGCGTCGGTCCGGAGGCGGCACGGGCGCAACGTCTCCAGGGTGGGCGCTGCAACCGGACGATGGCTCATCTCTACGCGCGCCGGTCGCCACAACAGGGAGCGCTACCCGGACCGCTACATGCTCGTCCGCTACGAGGATCTTGCACGTGACGCCGAGGCGACCATGCGCCGGGTGTGCGCCTTCATCGGGGAGGACTACTCGCCCTACATGCTCTCGATGAACGGTGTGCCCGAGCACCGGGACCGCGGCGGCAACAGTTCGTTCGGGGACCTGGAGCCGGGCGCCATCTCGACTCGGGGGATCGGCCGGTGGCGGGACGTGCTGTCGTCCTCGGAGCTGGCGTTCGTAGAGCTGGTGGCCGGTCGCCAACTGGCCGCCGTTGGTTATGAGCGCGCCGGACTCGGCCTCGCGCGCGTGGCGCAACTTCGATTCTGCGCGCGAGACCTGCCGGTTGACCTCGCGCGGATGATCGGCTGGGTCGTGCTCGCAAAGCTGCGCATGTGGCGCGGTGTTCGGGTTCCTGTAGGGCGCGGGAAGACGCATCCAAGCTGATGCCAGGAGTGGACCCCGAGCGCATAGCGACTGAGGCCTTTGTCCATCCGACCGCGATCGTCGAGGGCGGCGCGCTCGTTGGACCCGGCACCCGGATTTGGCATCGAAGCCACGTAAGAGCAGAGAGCCGGATCGGAGCCGGTTGCACAATCGGATTCGCGGTGTATGTGGATACGGGGGTCGTGATCGGCGATCGCTGCAAGATCCAAAACCACGTCTCCGTGTATCGGGGGGTCGTCCTCGAGGACGAGGTGTTCGTGGGGCCCGCCGTGAGCTTCACGAACGACCTGTATCCCCGAGCCGGCTCGGAGGAGTGGGAGGTCGTTCCCACGCACGTCCGCCGAGGAGCAAGCCTCGGGGCCAACGCGACCGTCGTGTGCGGTGTAGAGCTTGGCGCCTGGTCGATGATCGGGGCCGGAGCGGTGGTCACGGCAAACGTCCCCCCCCACGGACTGATGCTCGGAACACCGGCGCGCGTCCGGGGATGGGTGTGTATCTGTGGACGCGTGCTGGCGCGTCACGGCGATGTCCTGCCTCCCACTTGCGGGAACTGTGGCCGAGCCTCCGAGGGAATGGTCGCGTCGTGATCGTCATCGGCGAGCCGCTCCTGGGAGAGCTCGAAGAGAAACTCGTGCTCGAGGTGCTGCGGTCGGGTCGCCTGGTGGAGGGGGCCATGGTCGAGGCATTCGAGGAAGCCGTTCACCAGACGGTCGGCACCCGTCATGCCGTCGCGGTGAACAATGGGACGAGTGCACTGATCGCATCCCTCCTCGCCCACGGCATCGGCCCCGGGGACGAGGTGATCACGTCGCCGTTCACCTTCGTTGCGACGCTGAACGCAATCCTCCACGTGGGGGCCGTCCCGCGGTTCGTCGACATCGGAGACGACTTCAACCTCGACCCGGCAGCTCTCGGCGATGCGATGGGGCCCGCCACCCGTGCCGTCGTGCCGGTGCACCTCTACGGGTACCCCGCCGACATGAGCTGCATCGAAGCCGCGGCCGCCCACCGGAACGTGGCCGTTATAGAGGATGCCTCCCAGGCACTCGGATCAAGCCAGTCCGGCCGTCCCGTCGGGTCCTTCGGAACGGGTTGCTTCTCGTTCTACGCGACCAAGAACGTGACCACGGGCGAGGGTGGGGTGGTTACGACCGACGACGACGGCATTGCAGCAGCCGTTCGGTCGCTCAGGAACCAAGGACAGCGCGCTCGCTACGTCTACGAGCGGGTCGGATTCAACTTCCGTATGACGGAGCTTCAGGCCGCCCTCGGCGTCGCCCAGATGACGCGGCTTCCCGGCATCGTCGAGGCACGGCGCGAAAATGCCCGAGCGCTGATGGCCGGCTTGGCGGGAATCCAAGGTCTCGTGACGCCGACGGAGGGCGCGGGCCGCCGTCATGTGTTCCACCAGTTCACCGTGCGTCTAACCACCGAGGCGCGCGTGACTCGCTCCGAGCTGCTGCGGCACCTCCGGGGGAGGGGAATCCAGTGTGCCGTCTACTACCCCCGGCCCGTGTTCGACTACTACTGCTTCCGCAGTGATCCCAGGGTTGGTAATCCGGCAGCACCGACGGCCCATCGCGTCGCCGGCGAGGTGCTGTCGCTGCCCGTCCATCCGAAGCTCACGGAGCGAGACCTCGCCCGCATCGTGGAAGCCGTGCGCGAGGCCCTGGAGCACTAAAGGGGAGAAGTCAGTTTGGGGCAGAAGTCCTACGACATCGCGCGCGTGAGCGTACGGGGCGCCGCTGCTACGTTCACCTAGTGCCGGGTACCGAAAGCCCCTCGTGCGCGCCGTGCGGGCCGACCCCAAGCTGGTCCGCGGCGCCCGTGATGGATCAACGCGGACGGCGACGGCGCACGCACTGGACAGCAGCGATCGGAGGCCGCGCTCCCTTCGCCCAGACCGAGCCTCCCTGAAAGCCATGAAGCCGGTCACAATAGCCGCCGGGGGAAAGTGGCCCCTTACTGTTGCCGCCAGGGGGAAGGGGCCCCTTAACCTGGTCCGCCGGGCCGAAGTCATCGGAGCCCGGTACGGGGTCGGCCCGCAGCGCATGGATCGGCGGCTGGCTGCGGTCCACGAGCTCTTGGAGCGATACGGGTGCGGGGCAACCCTTCCGGTGACGGCGGCGGCCGTCGAGCGCAACCCCCACGTCATCGCCCGGTACGCCGCGCTCGGCATCGAGTTCGCCGTCCATGGCTACTACCACGTGGACCACACGGCGCTCTCCGAGTCGGACCTGCTCGAGCAGCTCGGTCGGGCCCGTCGACTGCTCGAAGCGAAAGGCGTGCCGGCGGTCGGATTCCGGGCTCCTTATCTGCGCTGGAACGGCGCTACCATCGACGCCGTCCGCGCCAGCGGATTCCTGTACGACAGCAGCCAGGCAATCGATTGGGGGGTCCATCCCGAGCTCGAGACCGCCGCCTACCGTCGAGCTCTTGCGTTCTACGGCGCGGTCCCGGCCGGGGAGCGTCCCGTCCTGCCGCGATCCGAGGACGGGATCGTGCGGATCCCCTATTGCCTGCCCGACGACGAGGCGGTTCTCGATCGGCTCGGGATGACATCGCCCGAGGCGATCGGTGAGCTGTGGCTTGGGATCCTGCACGCGACGCACCGGCGCGGTGAGTTGTTCACCCTGGCGGTCCACCCAGAGCGGATCGGGCCGTGCGCTTCCGCGATCGGCGCCGTGCTTCAGGCCGCGCGCGCCGCCCGACCGAAGGTGTGGATCGCGCGCATCCAGGACATGGCGCAATGGTGGCGAGCGCGCGCAGCTTCGACCGCCGCTGTGACCGTCCGCGGCCCGCATCGCTTCCACCTCAGCGTCCACGGGCCGAAAGGCTTGACCGTTCTCGCCCGCGACGTCGAAGCACCGGCCGCCGAGCCGTGGGCCGACCGCTGCTTCCGTGTGAACGCGACTGAGTTCGAGATCCGGGCGGAGCGGCGCCCATTTATCGGCGTCCACCCAGACTCTCCTAATTCGCTATCGACGTTCCTTCGCGACCAGGGCTACATAGTGGAGGTCGCGGAGTCTCGTGATACGCATGCCTACTTCCTGAGGCGAAAGCAGTTCTCTGCGGCAGATGAGCGACCGCTTCTAGATGAGCTCGAGGCGGGCGGGTTCCCGATGGTGCGACTCGGTCGCTGGCCGGACGGTGCTCGGAGCGCGCTCTCCGTCACCGGCGATGTCGACGCCCTGACAATCTGGGACTACGCGTTCCGGTTCCTGGGGCGCTGAGAGGAGAGCCGATGCTCACAGGGATCCACGTTTGCAACGAGATGGACGAGCACATCTGGCGGCACTTCGTCGAGACCGGGCCGGACGGCAACGTCTTCCACACGCCCGAGATGTATCAGGTCTTCGCCCGCGCCCGGCGTCACAGGCCAAGTCTGTGGGCGGCCACCGACGCTTCGGGCTCTCCCCTTGCTCTCTTCCTTCCGGTCGAGATCACCGTCGTTAACCCCATGCTCCGGCCGTGGACGTGCCGGGCGGTAGCGTACGGGGGCCTTCTCTGCGCCGACGGAGCCGCGGGCAGACGCGCGATGGGCTCACTGCTCGCGACCTACTCGGACACAGCCCCTCGGCGGTCGCTCGTGACGGAGCTCCGACACCTTTCAGATGCCGCGGACCTTCGCCAGGCGCTTGGTGACACGCGGTTCTCTCACGAAGAGCATCTCAACTACCTGATCCGCCTGGACCGGCCTCCTGCAGATCTCTGGCTGGGGTTGAGCAAGACCGCCCGGCAGCGGGTGCGCAGCGCGAAGAAGAAGGGGGTCGTCGTCGCGGAGGTCACCGATATGACGGGTGGCGACGAGGCGTATCGTCTCCTCGAGCAGGTCTATCACCGCGCCCGCGTCCCGCTCGCCGACCCGTCTCTCTTTCGAGGAGCGCTGTGCCTCCTCTATCCTCGTGGGATGCTCCGGATCTTCACCGCGCGCCTCGGGGAGAAGGTCATCGGAGCCCGGTTCCTGCTCACGTACAGGGGCCGGATACTCGACTGGTATGCGGGCTCGGACCGGGCGTTCGCGTCCTTTTCCCCCAACGAGCTTCTCGTCTGGCACGCCCTGCGATGGGGGCAGGAGCACGGCTTCCGGGTCTTCGACTTCGGCGGTGCGGGGCGACCGGGCGAGCACTACGGTCCCCGGGAGTTCAAGGCGAAGTTCGGCGGAGATCTCGTGAACTTCGGCCGCGACGTCCTCATCCACGCGCCACTGCGATTTCGGATGAGCCGGCTGGGCTATGCCGCGGCTCGGGGGCTGCTGTGGGGCGGAGCACCCGCCGGGAAACGGGCACCGGCATGAGTCCGGCGCGTCAAATGGTGCCGGCGGAGAGCGGCGATCGATCGATCGAACCGAGCGCTCGGCGCGTCGCCAGCGGTACCCGGCCGGTATTCGTCGTCGGCGCGCCCCGCTCGGGAACGACGCTGCTTCGCTTCATGCTGAGCAGGCACCCCAGGATCTACATACCGCCAGAATCGGACTTCATCCCCCGGCTGTTCGGCGGCCGGGCGCGGGCGTCGATGAGCCCTGCGAAGGCAGCTCGAAACCTCCGGATCATCCTGGGGTACCGGCGCTTTTTTCGGGAGTGGCGCGCCGAGCCACTGGACCCGACTGCGTTCGTGGCCCGGCTACCCGAACTCACTCCGACCGCCTTCCTCAACGCTCTCTACAGCGCCTACGCCGACCAGTACGGTGCAGCCCGCTGGGGTGACAAGTCTCCCATCTACACGCACTACGTCGACCTTCTCGCCGAGATGTTCCCGGCCGCGCAGTTCATCCACCTGATCCGAGATGGGCGTGATGCGGCGCTCTCCGCCCTGGCCGCATATCGGGACCGCTTCTACGTCGACATCTTCTTCGCCGCTCGAAGCTGGCGGCAGCGAGTACAGGCCGCCCGCGAAGCCGGCGCCGCACTCGGACCCAAGCACTACGTCGAGCTACGCTACGAGGGGTTGACCTCGAGTCCCGAGGTCGCCCTCCGACAAGTGTGCGACTTTCTCCTGGAGCCCTATGAGCCGGCGATGTGCGAGCCGCACAAGCTCGCTCGGGAGCTGCTTCGAGCCCGTGGACGCCACGCGCCGGTAAGGGAGGCTCCCCGGCCTAACTCCGGTCGCTGGCGCAGCGAGATGTCGCTCGCCGATCAGCGGCTCTTCCACGCGGTTGCTGGGGAGCTCCTCCACGAGCTTGCCTATGAGATGCGCGACCTCGGCGAGATGTCTGCGCTCGAGCGCACCCGACTCGCCGAACTGGCGACGAAGTATCGGGTACTGGAGGGAGGACGGCGTGTCCTGCAGGCATTCGGGTTCTTCCATCCGCACTGATGAGCTGCGGCTCGGCATGAACGATGAGCGGCCGTCATCCATGACCGGCGGAAGATCCGATCCCCGTCATTGCATGGTCGTCCACGCCTACTACCCGCTCACGGAGACGCGAGTTCAACGCCAGGCCGAAACGCTCGTGAATGCCGGGTACGCGGTCGACGTCGTTTGCCTGCGGGATCGTGGGGAAAGAGCGCAGGAGCTCTACCGGGGGGTCGCGATCCATCGCCTTCCGGTGCATCTCGAAAAGAGCAACATGTGGCGACAGCTACTCAGCTACCTGCACTTCTTGGTACGAGCTGCCGTCCGACTGACGGAGCTGCACCTTCGTCATCCGTATCGTTCGGTGCAGATCCATAACCTGCCGGACTTCCTCGTGTTCTGTGCCCTCGTCCCCAAGCTCCAACGCGTCCCCATCATCCTGGACCTGCATGACCTGATGCCGGAGTTCTTCGACGGTCGCTTCGGGCCGGGCCGGCTACGACTGCTCGCGCGGCTAATCCGCTGGCAAGAGCGCCTGGCCTGCCGCTTCGCGGATCACGTGATCACGGTGAGCGAGCACTGGCGGCGGGCGCTCATTCAACGCGGCGTGGCGGAGGACAAGTGCAGCGTGATCATGAACGTGGCCGACGAAAGCATCTTTAAGCGCCGTCGGATGGGTCCGCCGGCGAGGCGTGAATTCCGGCTCATCTATCACGGTACCGTGACCCACCGCTACGGGCTGGATCTCGCCATCCAGGCGGTGGGGCTGGTGCGAGATGAAATCCCGGAGATCCGACTCACGATCCTGGGTACGGGAGACCACAGGCCGGCACTGGTGGAGTTGCGCCGGCGGCTGGGTCTCGAGGCTTACGTCGAACTGCGCGACGAGTACCTGCTGGCAGAGGATCTCCCCGAGGTCATCCTGAGCGCAGATCTGGGCATCGTGCCATATCGGAACGACGCTTTCACAGACGGTGTGGTGCCGACCAAGCTCATGGAGTACGCGATCTTGGGGGTTCCCAGCATCGCGGCTCGAACCACCGCGATCGAGGCCTACTTTCGCGACGCGATGGTCGAGTTCTTCAACCCCGGCGACGCCGAGGACCTCGCCCGTTGCCTTCGAGAACTTGGTGGCAATCCGCAACGCCGTGCGGAACTTGCCCGCCGGAGCCGGAACTTCACGCGCCGCTACAACTGGAGCAGCATCGGCGCAGACTACGTCGCCCTCGTCAAGGGATTGCCCGGTCGCAGTTCGTCGCCTGAAAACGGCTCCGGTTTGCGCCTGACTTCATTGAAAGAATCCGAAGAGAAATAACCGAGCCGGCTGATGTGATCGGGTCATGGCCTGACAGGAGGTGGTTGGAGTAAAGCCGGACCGATCAGGCGCCGGCATCGCCTCTTCCCTGAGTTCATCTCGCGGGACGACTCGCAGCAAGAGATCGTGAGCGGCGGCGGGTCGATCGCGCGACAACGGCCCACTCGTGCTCGATCATCGCTCTCGTTCGTCTGCAGGTGGCTCGCGACGCTCGTTACCTACCGGGATTTGTCATGCCCTTCGTGATCGGCTGTTCGTTTTCGACCACAGATACGCTGTCACACCGGGAGCGGCCACGCGGCAGGACGACAGCAAAACCGTCCGGGATCGCGCCGGGACATGTAGGAGATCGGCCTTGCCACTACGGAGTCCTGGTCGCTTTGCGTCTGCGACGTCGTCCGTTCGAACGGCCTGCGCAGCGCCTCTACCAGCAGATCCCTTGATACCCATCACGGGACCGCTGCCCGTCATCACCGATATGAACGAGGTCGATGATTAGCTGCGTCGGCTGGGCTTCATTCAAGACGCGCTTGAATTCCTTATCGCGGTTCCCTATCACGATGACCTCGCTCGTCCTCAGTATCTCCTCGAGCGTATCGGCCATCAGCGAGGCGATGTGAGGAATCTCTCTCTCGATGTACGCGCGATTGGCCCCTTGAAGGTTAGCGAGGGAGACATTCTTGTCGTAGACCCGCACCTCGTACCCTTTGCCGATGAGGCGTTCGATCAGTTCCACTACAGGGCTCTCGCGGAGATCGTCGGTTCCGGCCTTGAAGGAGAAGCCAAGAACCCCAATCTTCTTTCGTTTCGCCTGCTGAACCATCTGAAGCGCCGTCTCGATCTGCCGACTGTTGCTCCGCATGATTGCCTCCAAGACGGGGGCTTCGATGTCAGAGCGTCGAGCCTGATACACCAGCGCTCTCAGATCCTTCGGCAAGCATGACCCTCCAAAAGCGAAGCCGGGCTTCAGATAGGCAGGCGAAATGTTGAGTTTCGTATCGAGGCAGAGGATCTCCATGACGTGGTTACCGTCGATGTCGTTTCGACGGCAGATGTTTCCTATCTCGTTTGCGAACGTAGTTTTTAGGGCGTGGAAGGCATTGCAGGCGTACTTGACCATCTCGGCAACTTTGACAGGGACGAGGATGAGTGGAGCCTCAATCTTGGAGTAGATACTGCTCGTCGCGGCAACGGCGCATTCGTCACCACCTCCGATCAACGTAAAAGGCGGCGTGTAGAAGTCTTTGAGCGAGCTTCCCTCCCTGAGAAACTCAGGATTGAAGCACACCCCGAAATCGACTCCGGCGCGCTTCCCGGAAGCCCGTTCGAGCGTGGGAATCACCAGCTCCTCCGTGCTGCCCGGTAGCATTGTGCTCCGGACCACGACGACGTGGGGTTGCGTCTTCCCCGCGAGACCCACACCGATCTCATGACAAGTCTTCTCGATCTGCGTGAGGTCGAGGCGGCCGCTTCCAATGCTCGGGGTGCCCACACAGATCATCGAAATGTGAGATTCGTGAACTGCTTCTTCTGCATTTGTGGTGGCGCGCAACCGGGTTGCGGCGACGGCGTCCGCGATCAAATGCTCCAGGCCGATCTCGATGACCGGACTCCGGCCGGCATTGATCATCTCGACCTTGGACAGATTGAGGTCGACTCCGATGACCTCGTGGCCGTCATCTGCCAGTGCCGCACCCGACACCGCACCTACGTAACCCAGTCCAAAGATTGCGATCCTCGCCATCGTCCCTACAGCCCCCCTGTGGTCGTCCAGTCATCCCCACCCACCGCGGAGGATGTATTAAGCAGCGATACGAGCGCGTCGCGTGCTGAGTGCCACGCACGACGCTGTTCGGTCTGCAATTGTCCGATCTCTGCTTTGTACCGAGAGTGGTGCTGCATGATCTCTCGTACGCCGTTGCGTATTTCATCGGCCCGGTTGCAAACGTGCACCGTTCCCTTGCTGAAGTAGCTCTCGAGAAGAGGCCATTTCGAGGTGATGATCGGTTTTCCCATCGACAGGGCTTCACACGCCCCGCGCTGCATCGTGTGGTCGCGCGTCGTTAGGCAGATGACTACCTGACTCGCGGCCATGAGCCCGTAGTAAGATGCATCGTCAAGGTAATCCGTGAAACGTACGTTGTTTGGTACGCTCGGGGTCAAACCGCGAGGAGCTCTGCTCTTGTCGCCCGTCACATAGAAGACGACATCCTCGAGACCTTTCGCAGCGGCGATGATCTCGCTCAGGGGCTCATCGGTCGCGAACGAATTGACGACCAGCGCATTGAAGCTACCTTCGACCGGATACGCACGAGTCGGAAAATCAGTCGGGATGTCCCGCACGATTAGGGCTCGGCCGCCCCACCCACGCACCTTTCGCGCGAAGTACTCGTTCGTGACGATCGTGGTCAATGCTCGCCTCGCAAGGTAGCGGTAGAGCCAGCGGGGTCGTGTCCAGTAGACCGACTGCATGGCGTCGCTGTGAGCATCGACCGCAAAACGCGCATTCATCACTAGGCAGTAGAGCCAAACGACCACGACCGCGAAGCTGGGAGGGCTCTGGACGAAGACGACGTGCGGGTGTCTCCGGGACAGCAACGAGAGGGTCTTCACGGCCTGATGGCTGTACTTGTACGGCGCCGCGAGAAGCCCCCGTCGCCTCGTCGAAGAGATGAATTGGACGTCGATCCCGAGCCCGCGCGCGAACGCCCGGCTTCGAGGGCCGTGGCTGGGCGGACCCCATACCAGGAACAGCGCGTTTCCGCCAAGGTCGTCCTTGGGAAGCGCGTCATGCTTCACGATTCCTGCCCAATCATGCGATGAACTCCGCCAACAGCTTCTTCACGTTCACTTCGACGTCGAAGGTCTCGATGATTTTCTGTCGCGCGCAACATCCCAGACGCTTCCGAAGCCCCTCGTCCGCGATGAGCTGCGCCAGTGAATCAGCAAGCGCCGTAGAGTCTCCTGGTGTCACAAGCAGGCCACTGTGCCCATCCTCTATCGCCTCTGGGATTCCCGAATGCCGAGTCGATACGACGGGGAGCCCCAAGGCCATCGCCTCCAGGATGACGTTCGGGATCCCGTCACGATCTCCGTCTGATCCCGTCACACAGGGAAGTACGAAGATCGTTGCCTGCGAGTACTTTTCGATCACCGCCTCGTGAGGCAAACTCCCCAGCAAGGAAACGGAATGCTGGAGGGAGAGCTCGGCGATCTTCGCTTCGAGCGCATGCCGCAGCGGTCCGTCTCCTGCGATCCAACAGTCGAACCCGACGCCTCGATCAGCCAGTATCCGACACGCGCCGAGCAGGTAAACGAAGCCCTTCTTCTCCTTGAGCTGGCCGACCGCCAGCAGCAACGGACGTGGTCTCTGACGTCTCGGCCGCGGCCGATACTTGCAGAAGTCGATGCCGTGGTAGATACATCTCAGCCTTCCCGGTTTCGTGCTCGGCACGGCAAGGAGGTGGGACTTGTTGTACTGAGTGCATGTGGCGATGAACTTGGCCTGAGCAATCTTCTCCGATAAGAGCACCGGATCAACGTAGATGTCGTTCGCATGAGCGGTGGCGCTGAATGGCCTGTCCAGGAGGCGCCCGGCGATCAGAGCCACGAGCGCAGCCCGATCCACGAAGTGGGCGTGGATGTGATCACAAGGATATCGTTGGCGAAGAAGCTCTGACGTGTGCACGCCCAAACCAAAATGCATGATCGTCCGCAGCCGAGCCCTGAGGGTGGGATGAGGACGGGTCAGAAGGTGGACAAACGTCCGAAGGTACACGCGGGGTCGCGAGGTTATGAGCCTGAGGTGGTTCCACACGAGAACGCCGATATCGACTGGTAACACGTAGTGAATGCCCGCCTGATTTTCCTGTTGTGGGGAAAGGTCATTCACAGGACGACGGATTGAAATCACCTGAAGGTCAACTCCGAGTCGGCGCAGCACGTGAATCTCGCGGTCGATGAACGTCGTGGTGGAAGTGGGGTAGGTGCCGATGATGTAAGCCACGTTCAGCAGCGAAGCGGCTCGCCAGACTTTCTTCTCGGTCATGGCGGCGTCCCGTCTCCCCCGATCCCCGCTTGTACGAAACCAGCAGTGGACCGTCCTCTAATCCGCTCAGACCTTTGCTGGTAGCGGTCGACGACCGATCCGATAAGACCTAGGGTGAGCCACCACAGACCGAGACCGAAGGGGACGTGCATCACCATGAAGCTATTCACAACGAAGAAGCCTCCGACCACTAACCACATCGCCTTCACAAAGCTGCCATTGATGAACCTCTCGGCAGGCATCCTGGCCAGACCGGACCTCGTCCGGAACAGCCAATACAAGGTAGGACCGAGAAACAATGTGAATCCCAAGATCCCTTGCTCGGCGAGAATCGTAAGGAAGAGGTTGTGTGAGGCATGATCCTTGCCGGGATAGACAAGATTCCCCACCGGTCGCTGGAATTGGCGGTCAAACCGGTCGAAGTTCCCATAACCCCATCCGACTACCGGTCTCGCTTCAGACATGCGCACCGACGCATACACGACGGGCAGTCGACTCAGCGCGGATTCCTCGGACTCTTCCGACCAGATGCGGTACCTTGCGAGCTCGACGGGTTCCGTTAGAAGCCCCAGTGCGAGCATCGCGATGACCGCGGCAGCCGGAAACGCCAGAATTCGTTTGACGAATCTGCGGTAGATGAACAGGCTGCCGAGTATGGCGATGAGTCCGGCCAACCAGACGGCTCGAGACAGCGTGAGAAAGGCCATACACATCGCGAGAACGAACAAGGATACCGACCCAACGCTTCTCACCCAGCCACGCCGCGCCATCAACCCACTGTGTAGAACGAAAACCCCGCAAAACAGCATGGAGGTACCAAACGTGTTGGGATCACGCAGCGAGCCAGTAGTCCTCTCACCCAGTTTGCCCAACCACACTGATGGAAGGACTTCGGGAGCGACCCACGAGAGGAGCCCGATGACGGATTGGCTGGCCAATAGGAAGACGACGGCAGGCAAGAGCCGTCTCAATTGGGTTTCGTCAGGCTCGAGCAACCGAACGATTGTGTACAGGCACATCGGAATGAAGACGCGGTCATAGAGGAGGTATGAAGTGGCGAGGACGTCGTTCGACGTGTAGACGATGGACACAAGGCTCGCGATCACGTAGCCGGCCATCATGAGTTCCGGCCACCCCAGTGCGGGCAACCTTCTGGCGCGAATGCCCAGCAGGGCACCGAGAAGGATCACAGCGACCATCGCAACCGGCAACGCGCGGTGGACGAGCCAAAACACTCTTCGCAGTGCGTCGCTGTCGGTTTCAACCACGAAGGGGGCTACCAGCAGCCATATCGCGATAGCTGCCAGCGGATATCGAAGGAGGAGAACGAAGGCACCTGCCACAAGCAAGAGCCCGAGGAGCAGGTACCACAGACCAGTTGACACGAGATACGCCACAATGGCACCGGACAGAGCTGCTAAAGATGCCCCCCATACGACGTGACCGCTCTTTCGTCGACCTGAGGACCGAATCCCGCCGAGCGTACCCAGCGGCTCGTCGGCGGAGATCATGTGACCGGGCCTCTTATTAACCTGTCGGGAACCGCGCGTCCGGTTCGATTTCTGATCATCTCGCGACTCTGCCAAACAAGGACGCGAGCGAATTGAAGGGGAAGATCCCCCATCGCGAACCGAATACGCTGGGGGACAAGTAGAGAAAGTCGCTCGGTCTCATAACCGAAGGAGGCCATCTCGTTCTTGGCCAGCATTTGAACGAAGGCGATCTCACGAGGGGACAACACCTCTCTGAACCGGCCTATAGACTCCGTCGAGATGACACCAGGGTCACGTCGACCGTACGAGCTATTGCTTCCCTGCTCCCTGAATCTGGGGACCCCCTCCATCGACAGCATTTCGGGCACGTAGTCTTCATCGAGGAAATCGCAGACCTCTCGAAGTGTCCCTTCCGGGTTGGTGGCGAGTGTCTCGTACTGAACGATCCGATATTGATCCGGATAGAGCCGCTGATTCCGCCTCCCCAATCGTGCCGATAGCAGCCACTCAGCAGTCCCTGCACCCACCCCACCGCGCCGGACCTTCCACCGGGTCAGAGATGAGGCATAGCGATCCCGCGGGTCCCGGATCATATGCAGCATGCGCGCACCGGGATATGCGGTGAAGATCAGATCCCCGTAGCGCTCGGTGTTGGGCGACTTATCGCCCCAGCGTGGCTTGCCGAGACGCTCCGCGTACTGCTCTTCCACAAGGGCGAACAGCCGCGCGTACGTTCGGCTCCCGGCCAGGAAGTCACGACGCAACCGATCCTGATCGGGCTGCAGGATGATCAACCTCTTGTAGCGCATCATGATGTCGAGGCAGCGCTCGAAGTTCGCAGGATCTTCCAAGTCGCCGTACCGGTCGTAGAAGTGTGTCCAGAGGTTGGTCCTGCGCGTCATGGCGATTTGGGGATGCGACGCAAGCAGCGCAAACATCAGGCTGGTGCCGCTCCGCTCCAGGCCGGCGACGAAGATCGGTCCGCGCTCCACCTTCATCGACTCTCCGCTGTCTTTGCCCGATGCGGCAAGCTCGCCGTCATTCTCATTGGGCGATCGGAGGCAAGCAATCCTCGCCGCGCGTACATGTCACCGAACGCCACCCCAAGCGGCGACCCGTGCACCGAATTGCTCATTTGCTGGGACGTCTCGTGTGCGTCGTTATCGCGATCGAATGTGATCGTCCCCAAGGCATTTCTCCCTTCTGGAGTGAGCTCCTCGTGGCGAAGGTATGTAAGCCAGAACAGAGTCGAGGCTCGGCGCCGTTGTCTCGTGCTTGCAGGACTGTGTTCTTGTCGGGGCCCGTCGCTGGTCACACGATCAGAGATCGTGCTCATCCGAGCCTCCCGGTTGCAGTCCCCGTGACGACCCGGACACGTCGGATCACCATCCCGATCCTCTTGATTAGTCGATCAAGCACTGCCCGGTCCTCGGGCGCGAGGCCGAGGAGGAGCAGCATGCCCGCATACACGGTGGAGGTGGTCGCGGCTTGGAGCACCGCCGGTTCCCAATCACTTCCGACCGGCATCCACTGTCGCAACATCAAACCAACGATCAATGCCACGACACCCGCGGCGACTGGCTTCCAGAAGGTGCGGTTGAAAGGCGTGAGTCGCTCCAAGAACCACACCTCGAGGACACACAGAAGGTTCACGGTTGAAATGGCGACCAACGCGGCCGTGGCAGCACCGACAACGCCCCAGCGGGGGATGAGCAAGGCTCCCCCGCTGATCAGAAGAATAGTCCAGAGCACGGAGTTCGCCAGCTTGACCTTCGTGTGACCGGTCATGTCGATCATCGGGCCACAGATCCCGGTGCCAGCATTCACCAACTCAGCGAACGCCAGGATGACGAGTGCGGTGGCCCCGGAAGCGAACGTCTTGCCAAACACGAGTAGAAGGGGTTCTGCGTATAGCACCATTACCAAGAAAAAGGGAACGTTGAGGGTGAGCGTCCATCTCGTGGCCGTCACGTATAAGTGGGCGAGCTCCTCCTGATCTCGCCGATCGTGTAGTCGAGCCAGTATCGGCTTAACTGCGACGATAATCGAGAGTAAGAAAACGTGGGCTACGAGATTTACCTTGTTGATGACCGCAAATACTCCGGCGCTTGACGCCGCGCTCAGTGCTCCCAGCATGACGAGTTCGATTTGCCTTCGGAATTGACGCAGCAGTCCTGATAGCCAGAGAGGCAGGGCGAATACAAAGATGTCCTTGAAGTCGCGCCTAACGTCGGGCCGTAGTGACTCGTAAAGGGGGACCTGCTTGTTCAAGAGAAGCATCAGAGTGATGATGGCCGCCACGTCCGAGATGCCGAAGATGACCGCGGCCGCAAACAGGTCCAGCCGCCCTGTCACGGCGAGGGCGGCCAACAAAACCATCCTCACGACTGGCTGGACGGCGTTCTTGGCAAGAGCGGCGTAGTCCATTCTTCCGAATCCGCGGGCTATGCCAGCGAGCACGTTGCTCATCGTTAGGACGGGCACAACGACAGCGAAGAGATGGAGCAATGGCGTCAAGCGCGGCTCGTTGAATAGGTCTTCGGCGATGGACCGCGCGCCGAACAAGAGCACTCCGCCCATCACCCCGCCGGCCAACGCGGATACCCCGAGGCCGATTTGGAGGGTGCCCCAGATGCCCACGCGATCGCTTCTTCCAAAGAGAATGGCCACGTATCGCACCATGGCGTCGTCGAGTCCCAGGGCCGAGATGCCCATGAAGATCGTTGCCGCGCTAATCGACAGAACGTAGAGACCGTAGTGCTCGGCGCCGAGAAAGTTGGCCAACAACAGGGCGATGACGAATCGACTCGCGAACTCGCTGAAGCTTCCGGCGGCGAGCAGGATTCCACCCTTTGCCGTCGCAAGGACGTTTCGATCGGAAGGGGGCGCGGTCATCAGCCTCGCGGCTACGTCACTCTTCTCAGCCGGCACTTCTCTACTCTTTCGGCCTGAGCGGTCGACCCTCCGACTCATGATGATCCGCCGGACGAGGTTGCATCCTATAAACGGGGCCGGCGGTGGCTTTCTTGATCGCCGGCGACCTCTGCTTCAGGGACACGCAGAGCCCTGTCGACACGTGGAGCTTCGGGGCCGTTCCGTTTTCAGTCCCATCTCCGTCTTTGCTCCCCTCGTAGATCGAGGCGATCGCACGCTCCCAGGCGGTCAGCATTTTCTGTGCTTCGGCGATGGGCTTGTCAGGCAGCATGACGGCTAACGTGCCATGACCCAGATAGGTGAGGCCGTCCTTTTCACGGAGGTCCGACTGCAGCACGTCGGCGATACGTGTTAGATGCGATCTGCTCAGGTCATGGGAGAGCTCGTCTTTCTCACCGTTCTGCAGCGCCAGGTGCAGTACTCCGAGACTGAACGAGTCGCCGTTGCGTCTCGCTAGGCTCATCTCCAGCCAGAAGATCCTGAGGAACTCCTCAGGATCATTGATGTTCAGGCCACTCATCAGCTTGAGCGGTGCCCCTGCACGGGTCGCCCATGAAGCTACGGTCGTACTTCCACGGTACTCGCCGAGCATCGCCAAACCTACCCCCAACACCGCGGCGAAAACGGTGCCCAGCGCGATCGTGAGAGCCTTGTTCGGGCCGACCGGTTGGCTCGGGAGGTCGGGCGAGTCGAGCGGCTTGAGCTCGTAAGCATCGTCCAGGTCCTCTACATAAGCAACCGTTTCGGCCGCGATCGCTGCGGCAAGATCGCGCGCGGGTTCGGGTTCGTGCCCTTGCACACTGATGGACAAGACGTTCGTGCCCGTCAACACCTCGGCACCTACAGTCAAGTCAGAAGCTGGCTCTGAGTCGAGGTGCGACTCGGCGCGACTCCGAATGAAATCGCTCCTAGCGATGGAGGTATACGTGGCAGTGATCGCCTCTCCTCTGTTGAGGGTGTCGAGAGCTCTAACCGCTTCCTCTCTATCGAGGTAGCGCGGTCCGACCACGAATGTTGCGGTGGACTCATAGACCGGGCGTTGCGGCAGGACCAGCATGACCGTCACCGACGTCGTGACGACGAATGCCGTTAGGACGATCCACCACCACCGCCGAAGGATGTCGAGATACGGCCTAAGCTCCATGGAGCACCTCGCTAGGGGAGAGCAGCGCGCGGTCTGCCGCTGCACTAACCAAAAGACTCACCGGCGCGAAAGCCGGACCGACGTTAACCCGATAGATCGCCGTGTCGATCTTCTCCTCCAAGGAAGGTGGACGCCATGGTTCTTGCTCACGACAACGGCGCTGTGTGCAACAATCCGAACAACAGCCGGCGTTGTGGGGCTTGCTCCGAGTCATCTTCGGCGTGGTGGCGCGACGGAAACCGCCATAGCCACTCTGAAGTCGTTCTTGTGAGTATGGGCAACATCCGCGAACACGAATAGGGCCGCGCCCAAAGCTCCACCGAAGGATCTCCATCCTTGAGGTGGCCTGCCCCCCGGGCCCGGCCCGGCCACGCGACCCCTGATCATCAGAGTTGCTTGCGCGCTCTTGCTGATCGATTGAGCTGGCGGCTGCCTCTCGGGCAGGCAACCGCTTCATGAGCGAACGTGACGGTTGATGCATCAACCCCCCCTCGCCCCCGTCCCTTCCCCGTTGACCGACACGCTGGTCAGATCGACGGTGGGGACTCGTTCATCGTCCCACGGTGCTTCTTCCGACCGACGCTGCAACGCTTCAGTGGGAACGCTTGCGGCCACGACACCATCGAGGCTGCGCTCTGAATAGGAATTGGTTTGCCCGTCCATGGACGCACGGCTGCGACTGGCGTCGATAGGACTCTTGATGTCCATGACCTCCCGAACGTTGGGTGCGGCATCCGCTCCCTCCCCGTCGATTGAAACTTGAACGCCTCGCTCCCGTAGCGATCGCTGAGCGGCCTCGATGACTTGGACGACCCGCACCCCATTGTGGCCATCGGTTAGAGGCTGCTTGTGCTCGACCACGCACTCGACGAAATGGAGGCATTCAAGCCGTAGCGGCTCCTCGAAATGAATGTACGGGCTGACTACACTTCCGTAGTGATACGCGAATTGGAAATCACCGAATGTGTCTGTCTCACGAATGGCGTTGACGCTCTTGTCGTAGATCTTGAGCTTCTCATGGCTTTCCAAATCGTCGTACAAGACCATCTTTTGTGTTCCGACCACCGTGATCCGGCGTGTCTTACACGGATCCAGCCAACTCATGCGGGTATGAGCCAGAATCCCGCTGGGAAACATCAGCGTCATGTACGCTACGTCCTCGATCGATTTCTGAACACAAGCGATGCCTCGAGTACTCACGCTTCGGGGCGCCTCTCCAAGGATGTGCAAGAGTATGGAAACGTCGTGCGGCGCGAGATCCCAGATCACATTCAGTGTGGGGTGAAACAGCCCCAATCCGGCTCGTACCACATCGATGTAGCGGATCTCCCCGAGCTCCCCGCTGTCAATCATTCGCTTCAGCTCGCGGACCGCGGGGTTATACGACCCGATATGGCCGACCATCAGGATTCGATCCTTCGTCTGTGCCAATTCAACGAGCTGCAGCGCGTGTTCGGTGTTCGTCGCGAGCGGCTTCTCGACCAGAACGTGAAGACCTTGCTCGAGGCAAGCTTTCACGATCTCGAAGTGAGTCTCTGGAGGAGTGCTCACGACAACAGCATCCAGACCGAGATCAAAGAGCCTGCGGTAATCAACGGCGAAGTGCCTGATGTGGGGATGGCGGACTCGAAGGTGCTGGAGCTTGGCCGGATCCCTATCTGCGATGGCGCGCACCGAAGTCCGAGGGATCTCGACGAAAGCGCGGACGAGGTTTGGACCCCAGTAGCCGCATCCAATCACCCCCACGTTCAAGCGCGCCAATCTAATCGGCTCCCTTCCTCGAAAGCACGATAGGAACTGTGAGCAGGAGAACCTTGAGATCGAACCAGATAGATTGACGCTCGATATATTCGAGGTCCAATCGGACGGTGTCCTCGAAGGCGAGAGTGCACCGGCCTCTCACCTGGGCCCAGCCCGTGACCCCGGGGGTGCTTACCAAACGCCGGAGGTGGCGTTCCTGGTACATCTCGACCTCGTAGGGGAGCGGTGGCCGGGGGCCGACGAGACTCATCTCTCCACTCAACACATTCCAGAGTTGCGGCAACTCGTCCAGGCTGAACTTGCGCAGTAAGCCACCGACACGAGTCACGCGTGGATCATTGATGGGTCGGTAGGAATCTCCGTCTTTGCGCCCAGGACGGAGCAGTGCCAACTGTGCTTCGTCGCCGACAAGGTATGCAGCCATGTAATTGCGGTGTAGGGAGGAGTCGGCATTTATCTGCATCGTCCGGAATTTGTACAAAGTGAACGGCTCTACAGCCCAGACCGACTCGCCGTTCAACTTGGTTCGGCGACCCCGGAGTCGTTGTTGAGCGAAGATGATCGGACCGCGACTGTCAAGTGCAATCACGATGGCGATCACCAGCAGCATGGGAGCGGCCAGGATGATCAAGGTCGAAGCTAGCACCAGGTCGACGATGCGCTTCGTGATGTAATAACGACCTCTACCCACCGGACGGGGACAAGCGACTGCGTAGGCTCGGCAGCCATTTGATTCATCCATGCGGTCTTCTCCTATTCCCACACAGAGAGAACCCTGGAACGGAAGCTTTGGACTGCCGGGCGCGATCCAACGACTGTTCCAGCACTCGAACATCGAACCTCCCATTCGACTTTCTGTTCTCCGCTGCCCACGATCTTCCGCAGAGGCGACGGTAGACATTGCATCCCCGTCCATGAAGATCGTGATTCCGTACGTGGTGTACGGTCGCCCGAGAACGTCCGATCCCAAGCCGGGCTCCGCCCTCCTTTTGACCAGTGTTTTGCTCTCTCAGAGAGGCTAGGAAAGACGGTGCCGGGCGCATGTGTTTCCCGCGCATCTTAGGCCCGCGCCCCCACCGCGAGGTGCTTCGCGAACCAGGTCACAGACCGCTCGAGCCCCTCATCGATGCCGACGCTGGGTCTGTACCCAAGCACCGACTCCGCGAGCGAAAGGTCGGCGTGAGTGAGGCGCACGTCGCCCTCCCGCGGCGGCTCGTGGAGTGGCTCGGGAGCCGTCTCCGTAAGATCCGCAATCTTCTCGAGCAGCCGGTTCACCGACATCGGGGTCCGGCCACCGCCAATGTTGAACACCCGTCCCCAGGCATCCTGCGACGCATGCCCGGCCAGCACCGAGCCCTCGACCGCATCCTCCACATACGTGAAGTCACGCGCTTGCTCCCCATCACCATGAATCACGGGTGCTGATCCGGAGAGGCAGGACAGAATGAATTTCGGCACAACCACCGCATATTCGCTGATGGGATCCTGCCGGGGACCGTAGACGTTGAAGTAACGTAGCGCGACTGTCGGAACAGAATACGACCGCCACCACGTTTCACAGTACGCCTCGCCGGCGAGCTTGCTCGCAGCATACGGCGAGCGAGGCCTAGGGGTCATGGTCTCCCGCAGGGGGTAACGCTCCTGCTGACCGTAGACAGACGACGACGAAGCAAACACCACGCGAGCCTCTTCTGCATGAGCGGCGATCAGAACGTTGAGCGTCCCTCGAATGTTGACGTCGGTGGTGAGCGCAGGATAGGCAATCGAGAGAGGGACTGAGCGCACCGCACCCAAGTGGTATATGACCTCGCAGCCTTGAGCCACCTGGCGAACCGTGTCTTCGTCCCGAAGGTCGCCAACCACGAAGTCTGCCTCCGGAACGTCGACCAGGTTGTCCAGGGATCCTGTGGACAGGTCGTCGAGGCCAACGATCGAATGTCCGTCAGCGACTAGTCGAGCACTTAGCCGGGAGCCGATGAACCCGGCTGCCCCGGTGACCAAGCATCTCACGCGCCCCTCCTCTGGCGACAACCCATCGCGAGCCTCCTCGGTCTCGTGTCGCGAGGCGTCGAATGGTGCTCAATTGAATACGCGCCCGGAGCCCACGCAAAGCGGAGGGTGGACTAGAGAACCTACCGATCTTGCACTATCGATCCGTCATCGACGCGGGCACCGGCCCCCTTACGGCCTATGACGCACCTCTCTCGGACTGGACGAGCTAGATTCATGATCCACTCGGGATCCACATGGTGACCCGCGCGTTGGGTTAACCATCGTCGTTAACGTGACGTCGACGCGCGCATCTGCGGCTCAAGGGCCCATGGCGTTTCGAGAGGCGGATGGCACGACGACTAACGCCGTTATGGATGCGCTCGCTCCCACAGGTGTCAGCCGCCGGCTCAATGCGCTACGGGTCGTGTGGTGGGGACCAGCTCATCGAAGGATAATGGCGGGACCGTCATGCCGCATAGCCGAAAGTCATTCGGAGCTAGCCCCACAGCGCCCTCTGTTGTTCGGACTAATGCATTCGTTTGTGTGGGCCGTGTTCGTCTAAGGTGTGAAAAGTCGTGGCGTCTAGCATTATAGGGCGAGCTAGTGAAACGTCTTATATCCCGCATAGCCGTATTCGCACTCGGGGCCGCTTCCTTGGCACCGTCGGCTTGCAGCCCCACATCCATGCAGTCCCAAAATCCTTCGAGGGACTCTGAAAGAGAGACGCCCGCCGAGGAGAGTTCACTGCCTAGGGGTGAGGTCAAGGCGTTTCCGACCGCCGAAGGCTTCGGCGCTTCAACGCGCGGTGGGCGCGGCGGGCGCATCTGCGAGGTCACGAACCTAAACAACTCGGGTAGCGGCAGCCTCAGAGCCTGTGCTGAGGCCTCTGGGCCCCGCATCGTCGTCTTTCGCACGGCTGGAACCATCACGGTGCGGGACGACATCACCATAGAGAACCCTTACCTTACGGTCGCGGGGCAAACGGCGCCCGGCGCTGGTATCACGCTGAAGTCCAGTGCCGCCCACATAGACGGGCCGATAGCCGTAAAGGCCCACGACGTTGTCATCCGGCACGTTCGGTTCCGACCGGGTCCATCCAGGAGACTTAGCTCGATGCGCCGCGGCATCTCTCTGGAGGCGGGTGCCTACAACGTCATCTTAGATCACGTCTCCGTAAGCTGGGCCACGGACGAGAACGTCACCCTGATCGATGGAGTCCATGACGTGACGGTGCAGTGGTCAATCATCTCCGAGGGGCTGAACAACAGCACGCACGTGGAAGGCGCGCACTCGATGGGGATGCTCATCAGCTACCAGCAATTCGACTCGAGCATGAAAACCCAGGACATCACCGTCCACCACAACCTGTTTGCCCACAACCACGACCGCAACCCGCGCAACGCGTCATGGGGGCTCGTGGATGCAGTCAACAACGTCGTTTACGACTTCGGCATCCGAGGCGTGAACGTCTCAGACAGCAGTGGCGTGAAGGTACCTCAGAACGTCGTTGCCAACTACTTCAAAGCGGGACCCAGCACGGAGAGCTATGCCTACGACGTCCAAGTCAGCAACGATAGTGTCGGTGCGGCCTTATATGTCGAGGGGAACCTCGGGCCCCACCGGATCAACAACAACCAGCCTCAGTCGTACATAGTGGATCCGGCCGACAGGCGATACGTAGTCACGACTCGACATTCGGCTCCGGAGGTGGCGACGACTTCGGCCTCCCGGGCATACGACGACGTGCTCGCGGGCGCTGGAACCCGTGTGCCTGTTCTCGACCCCGTGGATCGGCGCATAATCAATGATGTCAAGAACCGCACCGGTCGGATCATCGACGACCCCTCGGACGTCGGTGGCTGGCCGATTCTGGCGGCTGGGACGTCGCTCGGCGACAGGGACCACGACGGCATGCCCGACCGCTGGGAAGTCTTGCACGGCCTCGATCCCGATAACCGACTCGACGGTCCAGCCATAGCCGCCAACGGATACACCAACGTCGAGAACTATTTGAACGAGCTCGCAGGCGATTTCTGATGGGCGCTCGCCATCTACCGGGAAGACGTTCTCGATTCGGAGGATGATCAGGGAGGGTGTGCCGGGCTGGCTCATAACGCAAGAGATCCGGGCATCCGTCGAAGAGAGTCCTCCGATGAGTGCTAGGCATGACTCTACCTGGGTCCGGGATATGGGCTATGCGCAAACGACCTCAGAGCCTGTCGCGCCACATCGAAGATCATTCGGAGAAGGCGCCAGCGCTGTTGTTCCGCTTCTTGCACAGGTTTGCGCGGTCCGAACTGATCCTCAGCGTCTTTCCCGTCATCGACCACTCTATCGAGCATTCAATCGATCCTCCAAAGGTCCTGCAGGATGTCGGCATCCATGAACATGACTGCTGCCTCTAGGCGCGAGTGGACGTCGAGCTTGCTGAGAATCCTTTGCACGTGGGTACGGACGGTCTCAGTGCTTATGTCCAGACTCTTCGCGATGCTTTCGTTGTTGGCTCCCTCAGTGAGGTGAGCGAGCACCTCCCTTTCCCGACTGGTAAGGCCCAAGACCTTGCGCAATGCTTCATTCCGCGCCTTCTGTGTTCCCCGCAGCAATTCCATCAGTGGATATACCATCGTGCGAGGGAACGTTACTTGTCCGCGATGGACGCACCGGATGGCAACGATCAAGTCATCGAAGGCTCTCGTCCTCGTGACGAAGCCGGTCGCCCCTGCGGTGAGCGCGTCGATCAGGAGGGAGGGGCTTTCCTCGTCGGCGACCCATAAGACTTGACAGGAAGGAACGCTGCCCAGGATCAGCTGCGTTACACGCATTGCGTCCAGCTCACTGATGTCACCACCCAGAAGGACGACGTCCGGGTGGCTCCGCTGCGCTTCTCTTACCGCCTTCGACCCGTCTTCCGCTTCGGCGACCACTTCACAGTCCGGCTCTCTCTGAAGCGCCGTCGTGAGGGCTTCACGAAAGAGGGAATAAGCGTCCCCCAGAAGGACCCGGTACTTAATCTGTTCCGCGACCATATATCTCACCCCTACAGCCGACCCCTGTGAAACCTTTCGCTCGATTGCTTGCCCACTTCAACTCGCGTCCGGCCAAGGCGACGAAGTCCTGTGGTGTGTGTATGTGCTCCACAAGCTCGCGCGCCCCCAAGTGCTCAAGGACATCAGATGGCGTCGAGGTAGCGGCCGCGCTCCACTATCCCCTGGCGAACGGCGAACGTGACTGCCTCGAGGCGGGAGTGCACCTGGAGCTTTGTCAGGATGCCCTGGACGTGTCCCCTGACCGTGTTGGGACTTATCTGGAGCTGCGCCGCGATATCCCAGTTGTTCATACCTCTCGTCAGGAGATGCATCACGGCGAACTCTCGAGCAGTGAGCTGGTTCACGAGCAGGGCAACGTCCGGATTCTCATTCGACCAGCTCTTACGAGGAACTTGACGAGACTCACGCGGGATTCGGTCGTTTCCGTCCACCACTGTCTCAATCACGCGAACGAACTGCGGCAGCGACATCGTCGCCTTTGGGACGGAGGCAGCGAAGCCGGCGCGACTCGCGTGTCGTACAGCGCGGGCGCTCGTGTACGTAGTCACGAGAACCAGTCTCGTGTCATCGCAGTGCTCGAGCACACTCTGACCGACCTTGATCCCGTCGGTATCCGGCAAATCCAGGCTGATCACTGCGACGTCCGGCTGAAGCTCCTGACAAACAGAGAGGCCTTCTTCGCCAGTGCGAGGGCAAGCTAGAACGCTCATGCCGTACTGCTCGAGGCACAGCTGCATGACTTCGGAGAAAAGAAGATGATGGTCAATGATGACAATCTCGGTATTCATGACTTCCTCGCTTTGTTA
>OCZV010000119.1_pt1 | contig 29251 bp, 23 predicted proteins | sample 1539051 | NCBI WGS metagenome assembly OCZV01 (sample SAMEA3113581, study PRJEB22503) | soil metagenome
GTGAGGATGCCCAGCTCGGCCCGCTCCTCGTAGCTGAGGTAGTCGACCGCCAGGCGGCGGAAGATGTAATCGAGCACCGACGTGGCGATGCGCAGCTCGGGGTCGTCGGTGATGCCGGCCGGCTCGAAACGGGTGTTGGTGAACGCCTCGACGAAGTGACGCAGCGGCACGCCGTACTGCAGGCCGTAGCTCACCGAGATGGAGAAGGCGTCCATGATGCCGGCCAGGGTCGAGCCCTGCTTCGACACCTTGAGGAAGATCTCGCCCGGGCGCCCGTCGGCGTACTCCCCGACGGTGACGAAGCCCTTGCAGTCGGCCACCCGGAACTCGAACGTCTTGGACGAGCGGTTGCGGGGCAGCTTCTCCCGCACGGGCTGCTTGACGATCTTCTCGATCACCTGGGTCGCCGCCCCCGGCTCCGGCGACGCCACCACGTCCTTCTTGGTCGTCGAGAGGGGCTGGCCAACCTTGCAGTTGTCCCGGTAGATGGCGATGGCCTTGACGCCCATCCGCCAGGCATCGATGTGCAACTGCTCGACGTCCTCGACCGCGACGTCCTCCGGCATGTTGACCGTCTTGGAGATCGCGCCCGAGATGAACGGCTGGACTGCCGCCATCATCCTCACGTGGCCCGTGTAGTGGATGGTGTTGTCGCCCATGGAGCAGGCGAACACCGGCAGGTGCTCGGCGAGGAGGTGGGGGGCACCGATGATCGACTTGTGCTCGTCGATGTAGGCAACGATGTCGTCGATCTCGCCCGGGCCGTAGCCGAGCTGCTCCAGCGCCCGGGGCACCGTCTGGTTGACGATCGACATCGTGCCGCCACCGACCAGCTTCTTGGTCTTGACCAAGCTCAGGTCGGGCTCGACGCCGGTGGTGTCGCAGTCCATCATCAGGCCGATGGTGCCGGTTGGTGCCAGGACGCTCGCCTGGCTGTTGCGCACGCCGTAGCGCTCGCCGAGCTCGCAGGCCATGTCCCAGCTCTCCTGGGCGGCCGAGAGCAGGTTGGGCTCGACCAGCTCCTCGTCGATGTTGGCCGCGGCCTGCTGGTGCTGGTGAAGCACCCGCAGCATGTGCTCAAGGTTCTCGGCGAAGCCGGCGAACGGGCCCATGCGTGACGCGGTGCGGGCCGACACCTCGTAGGCGTGCCCGGTCATGAGCGACGTGACCGCGGCGGCATAGGCCCGGCCGGCGTCGCTGTCGTAGGGCAGGCCGAGCGCCATGAGCAGCGCGCCGAGGTTGGCGTAGCCGAGCCCGAGCTGGCGGAACCGCCGGGACGTGTCGGCGATGGCCTCGGTGGGGTAGTCGGCCCGGCCCACGAGGATCTCCTGGCCCGTGAACATGATCTCGACGGCGTGGCGGAAGCCCTCGACGTCGAAGGTCTCGTCGTCGTTGAGGAACTTCAGCAGGTTGAGGCTGGCCAGGTTGCACGCCGAGTCGTCGAGGTGCATGTACTCACTGCACGGGTTGCTGCCGTTGATGCGCCCGGTGTTCGCGGCGGTGTGCCAGTGGTTGATGGTGGTGTCGAACTGCATGCCGGGGTCGGCGCACTCCCACGCCGCTTCGCAGATCTGGCGGAACAGCTCGCGGGCCTTGACCGTGCGGACCACCTTGCCCGTGGTCACCTCGCGCAGGCTCCAGTCGCCGTCGTCCACCACGGCCTGCATGAACTCGTCGGTCACCCGCACCGAGTTGTTGGCGTTCTGGTACTGGATCGAGTGGCTGTCGCGGCCGTCGAGATCCATGTCGAAGCCCGCCTGCTCCAGGACGCGGGCCTTGCGCTCCTCGAGTGCCTTGCACCAGACGAACTCCTGGATGTCCGGGTGGTCGATGTCGAGGATGACCATCTTGGCCGCACGCCGTGTCTTGCCGCCCGACTTGATGGTGCCCGCCGACGCGTCGGCTCCCCGCATGAAGCTCACGGGCCCGGACGCGGTGCCACCCCCGCGCAGCAGCTCGGCCGACGAGCGGATGCGCGACAGGTTCACGCCGGCGCCCGAGCCGCCCTTGAAGATGATGCCCTCCTCCCGGTACCAGTTGAGGATCGAATCCATCGAGTCGTCGACGGAGAGGATGAAGCACGCGCTGGCCTGCTGGGGCACACCCTTGACGCCGATGTTGAACCAGACGGGGCTGTTGAACGCCGCCTTCTGGGTGACCAGGAGGTGCTTGAGCTCGGCGTTGAAGGCATCGGCCTCCCGGTCGTCGACGAAGTAGCCACCCTCCACCCCCCAACGGGTGATCGTGTCGGCCACCCGGTCGACGACCTGCCGGAGGGACCATTCGCGCTCGGGCGTGCCGAGCGTGCCGCGGAAGTACTTCTGGGCGACGATGTTGGTTGCGTTCAACGACCACGAGACGGGGAACTCGACGTCGCGCTGCTCGAAGGCCACCGACCCGTCGCGGAAGTTGGTGATGCGGGCGTCGCGCCGGTCCCACTCGATGTCGTCGTACGGGTGGACGCCCTCGGTCGTGAACTGTCGCCGGAGACCGATGCCCGCCTGCTGCTCGGGAGCGAGAGCCATGTGTTCCTCCAGGTCAGTGGGTCGAGCCGGTTGGGGAGAGTGGGACCGAAGGCCTGAACCACTAGCTGTTGGGGACTGTTGCCGCCAACCGACCCTCGAACCACAAGATGTGGGACATAATTACAGCATATGTAATTACACGGGTCAATGCTTGGTTGGTCTTGGTTGGTCCTTCCGGTCGTTTGGGCCTCGACCCAGGTGACCTACGTGTGCAACGCCTGGACCCGGTTCGTGCTTCCCCGGGAGCCCTGCCGCCCGCCCGCTCGGCCTGACCGCGCGTGCGGCGCCGGACGTGCCCGTCCCCGGCGCGAACTCACAGGTTGAGACCCGGGTGAGGACCGCCGCCGAGGCAACGGGCTCCACCTACCGCTCAAGGAGTCGCTCAGCCCACCACAGACACGGAAGCGACAGCCACCATTCCGTTCGTCCGCGCCGGGGCACAGTGCACCTTGGCCAAGCTATGTCGCTGAGGTTGTGGACGACCAGAGGACGAGCCTGTGAATTACGCGTGGATTACTGCGCGCCTCGTCCACAGCAGTGCCTGCGGCAGAGCGGCGAGCTACGGGGCGGTCGCCCCGGTAGCGTCCCGGCGTGCGCATGCTGTGGCCCGTCGGGCGCCTCGAGCGCGACGAGGACGTCGATCCGGCGGTGATCTATGGGGCCGACCACCGCCCGCCGACGCCGGAGCGCCCGTGGGTGCTCGTCAACATGATCGCCAGCGTCGACGGCGCCGCCACCGATCCGAGCGGACGAGCGGGGGGACTCGGGGGGCCTGCCGACCGGCGGGTCTTCTCGGCCATCCGAGCGGTGTCCGACGTCGTGCTGGCCGGCGCCAGCACGGTTCGGACCGAGCGCTACGGGCCGGCGCGCACGCCCGCTCCCCTGCAGGAGGCTCGCCGCGCCCGCGGCCAGGCGCCACGGCCCCGGATCGCCGTCGTCACCCGTTCCCTGGCCCTCGACCTCCAGCTGCCGCTGTTCCGCGAGGCCACCGACGAAGACCGGCCCATCGTCATCACCACCACAGCCGGCCTGGACCGGGCCCGCGGCACGTCCGGCGCCGCACGGGGCCTGGCGGCAGTCGCCGAGATCGTGGTGGCCGGCGACGACTCGGTCGATTGGGCCACCGCGCTCGCCGCGCTCCGGACGACTGCCAGGGCCGGCGTCGTGCTCCTCGAAGGGGGGCCCAACACCAACGCCCAACTGGTGGCGGCCGACCTGGTGGACGAGCTGTGCCTCACCGTGTCACCCCAGCTCGTCGGAGCGGACGGGCCCCGGATCATCGCCGGGTCTGAGTCGGTGACGCTGCGCCACTTGGCGCTCGACCGTCTGCTCGTCGAGGACGACCACCTGTTCCTGCGTTACCTACGCGTGCGCGACACCGCCTGAGCCACCGCGGGGCTCGGCGCTCCCGGTCCTCGAAACCGCCACACGGCGCCCGCCGCACTGAGGGACGGGGCGGAACACAAGGCCGCCATGTCGGGGTCACGACGGGGGCACGAGCGAGCGGGCGCGATGTGTCACGTGCCGAGCTACGCCCTTCTCCCGGCGGCCCACCGCCGGATCAGTGCGCCTTGGGCGCGGTGCGCTTGGTGAGCAGGGTGAGCTCGCGCTCGAAGTCGGACAGCTCGTCGAAGCCCTTGTACACCGAGGCGAAGCGCACGGCGCCGACCGCATCGAGCTCCCGGAGGTGCTCGAGCACCGCCCGACCCACCCGCTCGCTCGTGACTTCGGCACCGCTCAGCTGCCGCATCTCGTCCTCCACCGCCGCGGCGAGCGCCTCGACCTCACCCTCACCGACCGGCCGCGCCTTGACCGCGGCGTTGACACCGGCGATCACCTTGTCCCGGTCGAACGGTTCGCGTACGCCGGACCGCTTGACCACCGTGAGGACTACCGTCTCCGGCCGCTCGAAGGTGGTGAACCGGTAGCCGCAGGCGAGGCACTGCCGGCGCCGTCTGATGGTGGCGCCGTCCTCGGACTGGCGCGAATCGATCACCTTCGAGTCGAGATGACCGCAGGCCGAGCACCGCACGCCCGGAAACCTACCGGGTGCATGCCACACCGATTCCCACACCGATTCGCCCGCCGCACGGGCCGTCGGTCACTCGGTCACAAGGGTCAGGCGCTGGCCCACTTGGAGATCGGGCCCGCCGTTCGCGGCGCGCAACGCGTTCACCACGGGCCGAGGATCGGAGTCGGGGGCGATGGCGGCTGCGATCGACCACAGCGTGTCGCCGGGCTGCACGATGTACGTCTCCCCGACGGTGGGCGACAGGGCCGGTACGTCGACCGGCCGGGGGGACGACGGCTCGACCGCACCGAACGTGCTCAGCACCGCCTGGCCCGTGACCATCGTGACGGCGACGAGCGCGACCGCCATGAGCAGCGCGACCAACCGTCTTCGGCGGATGCGGGTCGACCGGTCGGGCAGCGGCCGGCCCACGGTCCGGGGGCGGAGCGGCGTGACGTCCGCGAGGGCGGCGGCCCCGGGTCTGCCGGCAACACCCCCGGGTCCGGGCGTCACGACCCGGCGTGGCCACGCCGGCGCCGGGGTGCTTGCCGTGTCTTGGGGTTGGGACACGATGATCGCGACCATGACCGGATTCTCCTGAGGGGGTGTGACATTTAGGGCGTTCGGCGCGGGAACCCGTGGTGGACCGGCCACAAGCGGCAACGCCATCCGGGCCGAACGCCCGTTCGTGCCGAGCTAATCACGAACCCTCGTTCGGGTCAATGCCTTTTGCGAACGGGTGTTTGTCCTTCGGCGACCCGGATGGTACCTTCCGCAAGGAACACACGTTCGGCCTCGCCCGGGTCCGTCCGGGCCTCACGAAGCAAACCGGCGCCGCCCGCCCGAGAGCCGGTGGCGCCCTCCACCAAGGAGCGCGAGATGCCCCCCACGACACTCACAGCCCGGCAACGAGAGGTCCTCCAGATCATCGAGCAGCACATGCGTGAACGCGGCTACCCACCGTCGGTGCGCGAGATCGGCGAGGCGGTCGGCCTCACGTCGCCGTCGACGGTGCATGCCCATCTGGCCGCCTTGCAGCGCCGGGGCTATCTACGACGTGATCCCACCAAGCCCCGGGCGATCGAGGTCCGGTGGGACCCCAACTCCGATGTCGCGATGGATCGACGGCCGGTCCGCCACGTGCCGCTCGTGGGCGATGTGGCGGCCGGGACCGACGTGCTGGCCCAGGAGAACGTCGAAGAGGTCCTGCCGTTGCCCGCGGATTTCACCGGCGACGGTGATCTGTTCATGCTCCGTGTACGGGGCGACTCCATGATCGAGGCCGGCATCCTCGACGGCGACTTCGTGGTGTGCCGGGCGCAGTCCAAGGCCGAGACCGGCGAGATCGTCGTTGCCGGCATCCCGGGCGACGAGGCGACCGTCAAGACGTTCACCACAAAGGGCGACTCGGTGGTCCTGCTACCTGCCAACCCCCGGCTCGCTCCGATGCAGTTCGCACCCGACGACGTCCACGTCTACGGCCGGGTGGTCACCGTGCTGCGGCGTCTCTGACCCCGGGCGGCCTATGGGCCGTTGCGCACCAGGTCGCCGAGGGCAGCGAAGACGGCATCGAGCGATGCTCGATCGACGTGCTCATCCTTGGTGTGGGCCACCGCGGAATCGCCAGGGCCGAAGTTGGTCGCAGGGATGCCCGCTGCCGCGAAGCGACTGACGTCGGTCCAACCGAGCTTGGCGCGGACTTCGAGGCCGTTCCGATCGCGCAACGCCCCGAGCAGCGGGTGGGTCAAGCCGGGCGGCGCTGCGTCGGCCAGATCGACCAGGGCCACCTCGTCGCCCTCGACCAGATGGGGCGCCAGCACCTCCTCCACGTGGGCCCGTGCCTCCGCGGGCGTGCGGTCGGGGGCGAACCGGTGGTTGAGCGTGATGATGGCCCGGTCCGGCACCACGTTGCCGGCCACACCTCCCTCCACGAACACGGCCTGGAGCGCCTCTCGGAACTCGCATCCGTCGATCACGGGCCTACGGGGCACGTAGTCATCCAGCGCCGCCAACACCCGGCCGGCGCGATGCAGGGCGTTGCGGCCCATCCACGGTCGGGCCGTGTGGGCGCGGGCGCCTCGCAGTTCGACCTTCAGCCCCATCGTGCCCTGGCAACCGACTTCGAGAGCGGCGCCCGTGGGCTCGCCCAGGACGGCGGCGTCCCCCGTCACCAGATCGGGCCGCTGGACGAACAGGTGGCCCAGGCCGTTGTGGACCGCCGCGACCTCCTCGCCGGCGTAGAAGATCCAGGTGAGGTCGACCGCCGGATCGGGAACTGCCGACGCCAGCTCGAGCATGATCGCCAGCCCACCCTTCATGTCGGCTGCACCCAGGCCCCAGAGCACATCGCCGTCGATCCTGGGCGTGCCGTTGCCGTTGGCGGGAACGGTGTCCAAGTGCCCCGCCACCACGAGCCGCATCGGCCGTCCTCCGTGCGTCCTCGCCACGACGTTGTCGCCCACACGTTCCACCTGCAGGTGCTCCAGCGACCCGAGCCGGGCTTCGACGTGGTCCGCCAGCGCCGTCTCCTCGTGGCTCGGCGAGGGGATGGCCACGAGGTCGGCGGTCCGGGCCAACAGATCGATCACGTCCGCAGGCTACGAGCCCGCGCGCAGCGCCGGGCCAGGCGTGCGGCGAGCATCTCGCCGCGTGGGTCCGACGCGCCTACCGTGGCCCGCCGTGACCGACGGACATTCTCAGCCCACCGGCGCCTGGGGCGTCGGGCTGGCCACGTTCTCCGCCGACGACAAGGTGCTGGACACGTGGTACCCGTCCCCGACCCTCGCCCTCGGGGCCGACGTCGCTCGAGAGGCCGCCGACCTCGGCGCCGGGAGCCCTGGATCGCTCCGGATCGACCCCGGCCACGCCAGCCGGCTGTTGGGGCTCGACGTGGCGGATGCCTGCGGTCCCGACGAGCTACGTCGCGTCGAGCGGCGCCCCGTGGCCACGTTCATCGACCGACTCGACGACCCGCCCATCGACGCCCACGACGTCTACCTGCGGCTGCATCTGCTGTCGGACCGGATGGTCGCCCCCAACGGAGCCAACCTCGACGACGTCTTCGGGCTGCTCAACAACGTGGTGTGGACCAACCTCGGCCCCTGCGCCGTCGATGGCTTCGGGCAGATCCGGCTGGCGCTGCGCGCCGCGGGCCTCTCCGTGCAGGTGTTCGGCGTCGACAAGTTCCCTCGCATGACCGACTACGTGGTGCCAAACGGTGTGCGCATCGCCGATGCCGACCGGGTGCGCCTCGGCGCCCACCTCGCGGCCGGCACCACGGTCATGCACGAGGGTTACGTCAACTTCAATGCCGGCACCCTGGGCAACTCCATGGTCGAGGGGCGCATCAGCCAGGGTGTCGTGGTCGGCGAGGGTTCCGACATCGGGGGTGGCGCGTCGATCATGGGGACGCTGTCGGGGGGCGGCAAGGAGGTGATCCGGGTCGGCGAGCGCTGCCTCGTAGGCGCCAACGCCGGCATCGGCATCTCTCTGGGCGACGACTGCGTGATCGAGGCCGGGCTCTACGTCACGGCCGGCACGCGGGTGACGCTGCCCGACGGCTCGGTGATCAAGGCCGCCGAGCTGAGCGGCCACGACAACATGCTGTTCCGTCGCAACAGCACGTCGGGTGCGGTGGAGGTACTTCCGCGTGCCGGCGGTTCCGTCGAGCTCAACGCGGTTCTCCACCGCAACGATTGAGGTCAGTCAGTCGGCGGGCGACACTTCCAGCCGCCGTGCGACCAGCTCCAGCCGGTCGTCGGGCTGCACCACTGCGATGCGGACGTGCCCGGCACCGTCCGGTCCGTAGAACTCCCCGGGAGACACCACGGCCCCACCTTCGGTGGCCAGGCGGTGGGCGAGCGCCCAGGCGTCGCCGTCGGGGGCCGCCACCCACAGATAGAAGGTGGCGGGCGGGCGGGCGCACTCGATGCCGAACGTCCGCAGCGCGGCGGCCAGGCGCTCCAGGCGCCGGAGATAGCGCTGGCGCTGCGCATCGACGTGGGCGTCCTCCCTGAACGCCACCACCGCCGCCGCCTGCACGGGTCCCGGCACCATGAAGCCGGCGTGCTTGCGAACCTCGGACAGGTAGTGCACCAGGTCGCCATCGCCGGCGTAGAAGCCGACCCTTGCCCCGGCCAAGTTGGAGCGCTTGGACAGCGAGTGCAGGGCCACCACGCCGTCGGTGCCCTCCGCCAGGATCGTGCGACCGGGCTCGTCCCAGGTGAACTCGATGTAGCACTCGTCCGACAACACCGGTACGCCGTGGCGGCGCCCCCACGCCGCCGCCGCACCCAGGTCGGTGAGCTCACCAGTCGGGTTGGCCGGTGAGTTGACCCAGATGCACAGTGCCCGCGCCGCGTCGTCTGGAGCGATGGTGTCGAGCGACTCGTACGGCACCGCCCGGCACCCGGCGAGCGTGGCGCCCATGGCGTAGGTCGGATAGCTGATGTGCGGGTACAACACGGTGTCGCGCCCGGGTGAACGGAGGCGCAGCCACTGGGGCGCTCCGGCGACGAGCTCCTTGGTCCCGACGCAGGCGGCGACATGTGTCGGCGCTACCTCGGCACCGAAGCGCCTCACCAGCCACGCCGACGCGGCCTCCCGGAACGCGGATGTGCCGACCGACGGCGGGTAACCCCGCTCGGCACCTGAACCGCCGAGCGCCTCGACGATGGCCACCGGTGGCGGATCACATGGCGTGCCGATCGAGAGGTCCACCGAGCCGCCGTCGAGGCTGTCGGCCACCTTGCGGAGATCGTCGAGCCGGTCGTACGGGTACGGGGGCGGCTCGAATCCCGTTGGCTCGGGCGACCGTTCGGCGGTCACGTGACCACGAACTCCCGGAAGCGGCTGAGGGTGGCGTCGTCGAACCGTCCCCGGATGTGCATGCCGGACTCGTCCGCCGATTCACGCAGCACCTCGCCGGCGCGGTGGGCCGCCGCCAGCACGTCGCCGCGCTCGAAGGGGATCACCATCTCGACCACCGTCATCATCGACCGCAACCGGTCGGCCACGGTCCGGAGGAGATCGTCGACCCCCTCACCGGTCACGGCACTGAACGCCACCGATCCCTCCCACACGTCGGCCAGCCGCTTGGCCGAACCGGGCGCCAGGTCCGCCTTGTTGAAGGCCAGCAGCTCCGGCACCCCGTCGGCGCCGATCTCCGCCAGCACCTCACGCACCGCCCGGATGTTGCCCGCCGGATCGGGCGCGCTGGCGTCGACCACGTGGACCAGCAGATCGGCATCGACAGCCACGTCCAGCGTCGAGTGGAACGCCTCGACCAGCTGGTGCGGCAGCTTGCGGATGAACCCGACGGTGTCCGTCAGCAACACCGCCTCGCCCCCCGGCAGCGACAGGCGCCGGGTGGTGGCGTCCAGCGTGGCGAACAACCGGTCCTCGACCAGCACACCGGCATCGGTGAGGTGGTTGAGCAGTGTCGACTTCCCGGCGTTGGTGTAGCCGACGATGGCTGCCCGGGGCAGGTGGCCGCGGCGCTGCGCCTTGCGCTGTGTCTGCCGGTGACCGGCGATCTCACGCAGATCGCCCTCGAGCTTGTGGATGCGGCGCACGATGCGGCGCCGGTCGACCTCGAGCTGCGTCTCGCCGGGACCCCGGGTGCCGATGCGTGCTCCGCCGCCGGCCGACATGCCGCCGGCCTGCTGTGACAGCGCCCGGCCCCGGCCCCGGAGGCGGGGCAGTCGATAGCGGAGCTGCGCCAACTCGACCTGGGCCTTGCCCTCCTGGCTGTGGGCGTTCTGGGCGAAGATGTCGAGGATCACCGCCGTCCGGTCGATGGCCGTGCGCCCCAGCAGCTTCTCCAGGTTGAACTGCTGGGCCGGAGTGAGCTCGTTGTCGAAGACCACCGTGTCGCAGTCAGTGCTCTCTGCCACCTCGCGCAGCTCGTCCGCCTTGCCCTTCCCCACGTAGGTGGGCGGATCGGGCGCTTGCCGCCGCTGGAAGATGCGGGCCACCTCGTCGGCACCGGCGGTATCGATCAGCAGCGCCAGCTCGTCCACCGACGCCTCGGTCTCCTCCATGGTCTCGGGCGGAACGCTGACGCCGACGAGGACGATCTTCTCGCGGAAGGCCCGTTCGATCAGCGCCACGGCCAGCCCTCCGGCAGCTCGATCGTCGCCACCAGCGTGGCCGGGCCCCGCAGGACGACCCTGCCGTCGTCACTGGTGGTGACCTGAGCGGTGCCCCCCGCCTGGTCGACGTCCACGACCTCGCCGACCATGCCCCAGGTGCGGGCGGCCACCGCGGCGGCGCAGGCACCGGTGCCACAGGCCAGCGTGGGACCGACGCCGCGCTCGTAGCTGCGGATGGCGATGTGCCGTCGGTCCCGCGACGTCACCAGATGGACGTTGACCCCGCCCGGCACCTTGGCGTTGACCTGCTCGCCCAGCTCGACGAGATCGGGCTCCTCGCCGTCGGGCCCCACCTCGAGAAGCAGATGTGGATTGCCCAGGTCCACGCGAAGTGTGCGGCGGATCGGTCCTGCCGCCCATTCGGGGGCCTCGCCGTCGATGCGCGCCGACCCCATGTCGACCGAGAGGTCGTACGTGGGCGGGTCGGAGCGGTGGAGCGTGACCGTGCGTAGTCCGGCGTCGGTGCGAATGGTGATCGTGGGGCCGGCCGCCCAGCCGGCGAGCACCAGGGCCTGGGCCAGGCAGCGGATGCCGTTGCCGCTCATCTCCGCGGCCGACCCGTCGGCGTTGCGGAGCTCCATGGCGGCGACCGCGTCGGCAGCGTCATCAGGGACGGCGTCGAACGGCGTCGCCCGGATGATCCCGTCGGCACCCACGCCCGTGCGGCGGTCGCACAGCGCGCGGGCGATGCGGGCATCGAGGGGATGGGACGCGTCGTCGAGCAGGACCAGGAAGTCGTTCCCCAGCCCCTGGTGCTTGGTCAGCCGCATGTCGGGACTCAGTCTGCCAGGGCGACCAGGCGTCCCCGACGGCATTCCGTCATGAGCCGATTCCGAGCTCGGCCGCCAGCGGCTCGACCAGCTCGGCCGGATCGTCAGCCCGCAACCAACAGATGCGCGGGTCGCGGCGGAACCAGGAGCGCTGCCGCCGAGCGAATCGCCGCGTGCGGCGCACGGCGAGCGCCACCGCCTCGTCGAGGCTGCACGCGCCCGCCACGTGTTCGAACAGCTCCTTGTAGCCGAGGGCCTGCCGGGCCGTACGAGACACACCTCGGGGGTGGGCCAGCAACCGCCGGGCCTCGTCGACGAACCCGGCGAGGACCTGTTGTCGGTAGCGCTGCTCGATCCGGGCATCCAGCACGGCGAACGGCAAGTCGATGCCGACGAGGTCGAAGCGCGTCGGTGGGTACACGTCGAGTCCCGGGCCGAACGACGAGAACGGTCGCCCGCTGCCCACCGTCACCTCGAGCGCCCGGACGACCCTGCGCCGGTTGGTTGGTTCCATGCGCATGGCCGCCACGGGATCGAGCTCGGCCAGCCGGCGGTGGAGGGCCGCGGTGTCTGGCTCCACCTCGATCGACGCCCGCGCCTCGGGGTACTGGCCCGGGACCGTCAGATCGTCGATCACCGCCCGCAGGTAGAGGCCGGTCCCACCCACGAGCAACGGTCGCCGGCCGCGGCCTTCGATGTCGGCGATGGCGGCGCGGGCCCGTTCGGCGAAGGCGGCGAGGGTGAAGTCCTCCCAGGGGTCGACGATGTCGATCAGGTGGTGAGGCACATGGGCCCGCTCGGCCGGCGTGGGCTTGGCGGTGCCGATGTCCATGCCGCGGTACACCTGCATGGAGTCGATCGAAACCAACTCGATCGATGCGTCGCGCCGGGCCATCGCCAACGCGAGCGCCGACTTGCCGGATGCCGTCGCACCGAGCACGGCGACGGGGGTGCCGCTCACCTGCCCAAATGCCTCTTTCGGTGGCCCGGCGGCGGGCCTACCCTCGTCGTCACACGGAAGCACAGCCGCGAGACACCGACCGTAGAGGTCGAGCGGGTGCCGAGGAGGTGATCATGGAAGCGCGTGTTGGTGACCATGTCGTGCTGGAAGGAGCCAAGGTCGGTCAGGCCCGCCGCAGGGGGGAGGTCTTGGAGGTTCTGCGGGGCACCACCGGAGACCGCTACCGGGTTCGCTGGGAGCACGACGAACACGAAACCGTGCTGGCCCCCGGGCCCGATCTGCGAGTGGAGCCGGCAGACGCGCCCAAGCCGGAGCGGCTGTCGATGCGGGTCGACCTGTCGCTCACCGAGGATCCCGATCACACCGAGGCGCTCGCCCGCGTGCACATCGGGGGGCGCGACTTCTCGGCGTGGGGACGGGCCCGCCGCAATCCCAGTGATCCCACGATGCCGATGGTCGGCGAGGAACTGGCCGTCGCCCGAGCCCTGTCCGAGATGTCCCACCAGCTCGTCGTGGCCGCGGCCGATTCCCTCGAATCGGCGCTCGGCCGCCCGGTGGCGCTTCACGTGTAGCTGCCGCCCAACCGACAACCGATCACGGTCGCCCGGCCGCGCACCAAGGCCTGACCGGCCGCCGTCCACCCTCGAGGTGCCGGCAAGCGATGGCCGGGCGACCGCGTTTCGGTCAGACCCGTCAGAGGTCCTTGGCGAAGCAGACCGACAGCTCACTGCTGGCGTAGACGCCGTAGTTGGGGATCCGGTGGTAGCCACCGGCCTCGTAGAGCGCGATTGCCTCGGGCTGGCGCAGTCCGGTCTCGAGTTGCAGCCGCAGATAGCCGAGCCTCATCGCCTCGGACTCGAGGCGCGCCAGGACCGCCCGACTCACCCCCCGGCGGCGAGCCCGCGGCGCGGTGTACATGCGCTTGACCTCGGCGACGTCCGGGCCGGCGGCCGGCAGTGGCCGCAAAGCGCCACACCCAACTGCGTCACCGTCGAGGTAGGCCACCAGGAAGACGCCCCGAGGCGGCATCACCTCGCCGATGTCGATTGCCCATTCGGCCTCGGGATCGTCGGCTTCGCCGGTGTGGGCGTACCGCTCCTCGATGTCCAGGATCATGGCCGTGACCAGAGCCTGTGCGGTGGTGCCGTCGTACGGCTCCCGCCGGACGGCAACCTCTGAGTCGGGCGAGACGGACTCGCTGACGCGGACCTGCGAGTTACCGGACCCGCTCTTCGTCGCGCAGCTGCCGCCGCTCATGTGGCCACGGCGACCGGAATGCGGGTGCGGTGGCGTGCCGGTGCCGTCACCCGCAGCAGCTCACCGGTCAGGTGGTGGGGCGCCGCGCCGGTGACCGTCACCTCGGCGTAGCTGCCGGCCCGGAGCGGCTCCGGTGAACGGAAGTGCACCAGCTTGTTGTGGCGGGTGCGCCCGGTCGTGAGCGATGCATCCTTGCGCGACGGCCCTTCGATCATGACCTCCTCGGTCGCACCGATGCGGGCACGGTGACGGGCCAGTGCCGAGCGCTCGACTACAACCCGGAGCCGCTCGAACCGCTCGGTGCACACCTCGGCGGGCACGAACTCGTCGACGCGTCCGGCCGCCTCGGTGCCGGGTCTGGGGCTGTAGATGAACGTGTAGGCGCTGTCGTAGGCCGCCTCGGCCGCCACCTGCAGCGTGCGTTCGAAGTCGTCGTCGGTCTCGCCAGGAAAGCCGACGATGATGTCGGTGGTGACGGCGAGGTCGGGAATGGCCGCCCGGGCGGCGGCCAGCCGTTCGAGGTAGCGCTCGGCGGTGTAGCCGCGATGCATGGCCGCGAGCACGCGGTCACTTCCGGCCTGGAGGGGTAGGTGGAGGTGCTCGCACACCGCCGGGACGGTGGCCATCGCCACGATGGTCTCGGGACGCAGGTCCTTTGGGTGCGGGCTGGTGTAGCGGACCCGCCGGATGCCCTCGACCTCACCCACGGCGCGCAGCAGGTCGGCGAACAACGGGCGCACGCGCACCGACTCGCCCGCCCGACGCCGCGCCAGCGTGAGGTCGCGGCCGTAGCTGTTCACGTTCTGACCCAAAAGCGTCACCTCGGTGACGCCGTCGGCGACCAGCGCCTGCACCTCGTCGACGATGTCGTCGAAGCCACGGCTGATCTCGCGGCCCCGGACGGCGGGCACGATGCAGAATGCGCACGAGTTGTCGCAGCCGATCTGGATCGTGACCCAGGCCGCGTACGACACCTCGCGCCGGGCCGGCAGGGCGCTGGGGAACGACTCGTGGTCGTCGGCGGCGGTCTCCTCCAGGATCTCCACGATCGATCGACCGGCCACCCGCTGCTCGCCCACCAGCTCTGCGGCCCGGTGCACGTTGTGGGTGCCGAACACGACGTCCACGTGCGGGGCCTTGGCGACGATGAGGTCACGATCCTTCTGTGCCAGGCACCCGCCGACCACGATCTGCATGTCCGGCCGCCGTTGCTTGAGCGTCTTGAGCTGCCCGAGGTTGCCGTAGAGCTTGTTGTCGGCGTTCTCACGGATGCAGCACGTGTTGAGGACGACGACGTCGGCGTCGTCCACACTGGCCGCCGGGCGCAGCCCATCGGCCTCCAGCAGGCCGGCGATGCGCTCGGAGTCGTGCTCGTTCATCTGGCACCCGAAGGTGCGCACCATGTAGGTCTTGGCCGTCATCGGTCCCGCCAGGCTAGGTGACGGACGGCGGCACTCCCCCACCCCGTGCCCTCTGTTGTCACAACCGGGGCGGGTAGTGGGCCGGGCCGCCACCCGCCCCGGTTGCAGGGGTTCAGTCGTCGAGGGTGATCGGCTCGTCGAGCGAGATGGGGGCGTCGTCGCCGCCCGGCGTCGAGCCGCCGGCACCGTTGCCCGATCCGTTGGAGCCGTTGGTCGACCCGGCCGGCGTGCCGATGCCGAGCTGCGAGCGGATGCGCTCGGAGATCTCGACCATCACCTCGGGATGCTCGGCCAGGAACACCTTGGCGTTCTCTCGCCCCTGCCCCAGTTGCTCGCCGTCGTAGGTGTACCAGGCACCCGACTTCTTCACGAGTCCGATGTCGACACCGACGTCGAGCAGCGAGCCTTCACGGCTGATGCCCTTACCGTACATTATGTCAAACTCGCTTTGTTTGAAAGGTGGTGCGCAATTCGAGGCAATGATGTCATTGCCAATGAGCGTATGGAACTCGTCGACCTCGATGTCATAGACGTTGCGCCACTCGGCGGGCAGGACGGCGACGACCTTGTCGTACCATAAGTCTTCGCCCAGAACGCCCTGCAGGAAATCACTGTCGAGGGCGTCGGCAAGGCGCTCCAACCGATCGCGCCGTAGCCGTGACACACCTAGCACCTGCTTGAGCCCGCCTTGGGGGTTACCGGCACCTTCGCCTACCAGGGTGGCAGCCAGAGCCGCCGTGACGCCACGAGCCTCCAGATAAGCGAGCACAGGCTCGGTGGCGCTAGTCGGCAGGTAGCCACGTTGCGAACCTCGATGCCTGGCCAGCTCAGGATCGGCGAGAGCACGAACCAGCGTTTGGCCTTTGGGCCCCCACATGGGTATTAACCCTGCGAATCGGGTGACATTGTCGATGCCCGAGACTCGCACTTCCCAGAACGGTAGCTTGCCCTGCACTCGACGGCCGTCGATGAGACTTGGGCGCTTCTGCGTCGGGTCGTAAACCCGTACCGAGCTACCGATGCCCCAGCGGAGCAACAACCAGTGGAGCTGATGAGCGAGCTGCCCTGAGGTGGTTGTGAAGCCGACACGCAGACCACCGGTCTGTTCGCGTGAAACGTGCCCATCGCTCTCCCAGATGCCGAACACCAGGTTGGCAACGACTTCGGAGGTGACGTCGTGAGCGAAGAATGCCGCCGGGATGCGCTTCTCTGGAGCAGTGTGCCCGTAAATGCCCGCCCAACGAGCCAACTCGAGAACACCGTTGGTCTCACCCTTACGATGGGAAAAACTGACCTGAATGCCACGTGGGTGTGCGTCACAGCCCAGTGCCGACGCAATGGCTGCTGCATCACCCTGAAGCGCGGGCTCGACATTGGTGAACGAGACCGGCGTCTTCCCAGTCACGCACCCATCACCGATGAGGTAGCCCAGCAGCCGCGCGTGATCGGGCGGGACGGGCTCGGCATCACCGAAGCCCAAGAACCGGCGGGGACGAGCAACCCGGTCGCCGACGCCGATCTCCCCTGCCTCGTGCCATCCCGTGTCGGTGAGCACCTTGTGGTCGGGCGTGACCCACAACTCCGTGCCGTCGCGCAGCTTCAAGCCAACGCACTCGGCCTCGCCTTGGTCGAACCGCTCGACGATCGGCCGGACGTGGAGTTGCCCGAGCTTGTCGGCAGCCACGACCGAGCCGCCTGCACCCTGGCCGACGATGTCTTCGATGCGATGTGTGAGCCCGCTCACAGGATCGAAGACAGTAGTGCCAGCGGCGAAGCACTTGTTCTTCACCACCTTGACCCGAGTGCGATTGCCGACGACTTCGACACCATCTTTGATCGATTCGATGCGCCTGATGTCGAGTCGGACCGACGAATAGAACTTGAGCGCACGGCCACCCGGCGTGGTTTCGGGGGAGCCGAACATCACACCTATCTTCTCTCTCAATTGGTTGATGAAGAGGGCGATGGTGTCGGATTTGTTGAGGTTGGCAGTGAGCTTGCGGAGGGCCTGCGACATGAGTCGGGCCTGGAGGCCGACGTGGGTGTCGCCCATCTCGCCCTCTATCTCGGCCCGCGGGGTGAGGGCGGCCACCGAGTCGATGACCACCACGTCGATGGCGCCGGAGCGCACCAGCATGTCGGCGATCTCGAGCGCCTGCTCGCCGGTGTCGGGCTGTGAGATCAGCAGCTCGTCGATGTCGACGCCGATGGCCTTGGCGTAGACCGGGTCGAGGGCGTGCTCGGCGTCGACGTAGGCGCAGATGCCGCCGTTGCGTTGGGCCTCGGCCACGACGTGCAGCGCGAGGGTGGACTTGCCCGACGACTCGGGCCCGTAGATCTCGGTGATGCGGCCCCGTGGGAGCCCACCGATGCCCAGGGCGAGATCGAGCGCCAGGGCGCCCGTGGGTATGGCCTCGATGGCCATCGTGCCCTTCTCGCCCATGCGCATGACCGAGCCCTTGCCGAACTGCTTCTCGATCTGGCTGAGGGCCATGTCGAGGTTCTTCTGACGATCCACCGGTGTGGTCCTTTCTGCGGTGGTGCGGATGCTTGGGGCGGGGACCCGGCCGTGCCGGTGACCCGATGCGATCTCGGAGCCAGGCTCCGACGGCGATCTCGATGGCTTCCCTGACCTTAAAGAGAGGGTGTGACACTTAGGACCCTCGAACGACATCACTGTAGTTTCGAACGCCTGTTCGTTCAAGCACCAACGCCTGTTCGCCGTGGAGCCGGGCCCGACGACCCACTCCCAGACCCGGGCCGTCAACCCAGGTGGCGCACGTAGACGTCCTCGTAGCGGGCACCGGCCCGTCCCAGGTGGCTGCGCACCACCCGCACGTCCGACACGGCGAACCGTGCCGACAGCGGCCGCCCCACGATCTCTCCGGTGAGGCGTCGGGCGCTCCCACGCGCCGATCGGGCCAGCCGGGCCAAGGTGATGTGCCCGTGAAAGGGCCGATCCTCCGGCGGCCGGCCGAGCGTTCCCGTGGCCTCGACCACCGCCATGGCCAGATCGTCGAGCCCAGCGACCGGGAGCGCCACCACCTGGCGCGACAACGTCTCGACCACCGGGCCGACGGTCGCCTCGCAGGCGACGAGCCGGGCGGGATCGGCCCCGTCCAGAGCCTCGACCACCGCCGTGGGATCCGCGACCTCTCCCAGGAACCGCAGCGTCACGTGCCACTGCTCGCGGGTGGTCCAGCGCAGGCCGGTCTGCGCCCGGCGGGGCAGGTCGGCGATCAGGTCGAGCACATCGTCGGGCGGCCGGACCCCGACGAACAACCGCATGGCAGCCCAGGAGCCTAGGACATCAGCTGGGCGCTCGGTGCCGCCAACGTCCGGCGCAGCAGGTCGAGGAGCGAGATGCAGGCGAACTGGCGCACCCGGTCGCGATCGCCGGGCAGCGTGACACGCACCGCGATCGGCTCGTCGTCGCCCATCGCAACCGCCATGAAGACCGTCCCCGGCGGCTGGCCGTCCTGCTCGTCGGGGCCCGCCACGCCGGTGACGCCGAGCCCGACGTCGGCGCCGAGCCGGCGCCGCACGCCTGATGCCATCGCGGCCGCCGCCTCGGACGAAACCACCGGCCCCGCCGGCACGCCCAGCAGGTCGTGCTTGACATCGCTGGCGTAGGACACGATGCCGCCCCGGAACCAGTTGCTCGCCCCGGCCACGTTCACCAGCCGCGACGCCACCAGTCCGCCGGTGAGCGACTCGGCCACGGCCAGCGTGAGTCCCCGTTCCACGAGGACCTTGGCCACGGCGTGCTCCATCGCCTCGTCGTCGACGCCGAACACGATGTCGCCGAGGACGCCCCGTACGATCCGCTCCTCCTCGTCCAGCAGCGCCCGGGCGCTGTCCTCGTCGTCGGCCTTGACGGTGATGCGCACCTTGAGCCCCTCGATCCCGCTGGCCAGGAACGCCAGCGTGGGCGCCGCCGGTCCGCCGCCGTCGAGCTCTGCCATGTGCTCGGCCAGCCGCTCGGCCAGGCCCGACTCGCTGTCGCCCCAGGTGCGCAGCGTGCGGGAGCGGATGATGGCGAGCTTCCCGGCCCGCCGCTGGAGGTCGGGCAGCACCGCTCGCGAGACGATCTCCTGCATCTCGTAGGGCACACCGGGCACGGCGTAGATCACCTTGCCGCCCTCGCCCAGGGGGCAGATGAGCCCGGGCGCGGTGCCCGGCTGGGGGTCGGCGATGGCGGTGGCGCCCCGGGGCACCTGCGCCTGCAGCAGGTTGTTGGCCGGCATGCGGCGCCCCCGGGAGGCGAAGCGCTCGAGGATGCGGTCGGCGACGTCGTCGTCCTGCACCAGCGGTACGCCCATCACCCGGGCGATCGCGTTGCGGGTGATGTCGTCCTGCGTGGGACCGAGGCCGCCGCAGATGATCACGGCGTCGGCCCGCCCGAGCGCCAGCTCGAGGGCTCCGACGATGCGGTCGAGGTTGTCGCCCACCGTCTGCTGGTGGGTGCAATCGATGCCGGCCAGCGCGAGCTGCTCCCCCATCCACGCCGAGTTGGTGTCGACGATCTGGCCCAGCAGCAGCTCGGTGCCCACGGCGACGATCTCGCAGCGCATCAGGTCCCTTCCGTTGTCACGATCTCGCCGCCGGCCGACCCCACGACGCCCCTAACACCCCCGAGCGTCGTCGCCCGGCTGCCCTCGAGGACGTACTGCGCCCCGGTGACCAGCGTGAGCGCCACGGCGACCCACAGCGCCCCCTCGGCGATCCAGGCGTGGTCGTCGGCGATGGGCGGGATGAGAGCCAAGCCCACCGCGAGCGACTGCACCACCGTCTTGATCTTGGCCCAGAACCGCGCCGGCACCGCCAGGCCGCGGCGCCCCCAGTACGACCGGAACACCGAGATGCCGACCTCGCGGGCCGTGATGAGGAGGACGGGCAGCCACCAGAACCCGCCGTCGATCACCAGCGCCCACATGGCCCCCAGCACCAGCGCCTTGTCGGCCAGCGGGTCCAGGAAGGCACCTGACCGCGTGGTGCCCATGCGCCGGGCGAGCCAGCCGTCCACGCCGTCGGTGCCAGCGAGGATCGTCCACACCGCAAGGGTTGGGTAGGACGGTCCCCAGGCCACGATGAGCCCGCACAGCAGCGGGGCGAGGATCAGCCGCGCGGTGGTGACGGCGTTGGCGGGAGTGGCCAGGGCCGACGGCCCGAACGAGCTGGCCATCAGACGACCTCGGCTCGCCCGGACCCCGAGGCAATAGGTTTCGCTGGCCGCAGGGCGAGGTCATGCGTTTCGGATCTGAAACCCATGACCTCGGGCTCGACCCGGTGAAACCTATGACCTCGGGTGACCCTGCTCACCACGCCGCTTCCGCCTCGAGGTCAGGGCCGGCGGCGCCGGTGATCGTCACCTTCGCCAGCTCGCCCACCGGCAGGTCGGAGGGCACGGACACGATGCCGTCGATCTCCGGGGCCTCCCGGTGGCTGCGCGCCACGCCGGGGGCGTCGACCAGCACCTCGACCACGCTGCCGATGAGCTCGTCGCGGCGGCGGGCGGTGATCCCGTCCTGCAGCTCGCGCAGCTCGGCCAGCCGCTCGGCGACCAGCGCGGCGTCGACCTCGCCGTCGAGCCCGGCGGCGTAGGTGCCCTCCTCCTCGCTGTAGGCGAAGAAAGCGCCCCAGTCGAGGTCCGCCCGGGCCACGAAGCGCAGCAGCTCGTCGTGGTCGTCCTCGGTCTCGCCGGGATAGCCGACGATGAAGCTGGACCGGAACGCCGCCTCGGGCGCCCGCGCCCGGATGTCGTCGATGCGGCGCAGGAAGCGGTCGCCGTCGCCCCAGCGTCGCATCCGCCGCAACAGTGGGCGGGAGGCGTGCTGCAGCGACAGGTCGAAATAGGGCACGCCGGTCGCGCAGATGGCGTCGGTCAGCTCGTCCGTGAGGTCGGACGGATAGAGGTACAGCAGGCGCACCCGGTCGACCTGACGGGCGACCGCCTCGACCAGCGGCACGATCCGGCGCTCGCCGCTGCCCTGGTCCCGGCCGAAGGACGCCAGGTCCTGCGCCACGAGCACGACCTCGCGCACGCCTGCGCACGCCAGTCCCTCGACCTCGGCGAGGATCGAGGCTTCCGAGCGGCTGCGCTGCTTGCCCCGGAACGCGGGGATGGCGCAGAACCCGCACGCCCGGTCGCAGCCCTCCGCCACCTTGACGTACGCCCAGGGGGCGCTCGGCGCCGGCCGGGGAAGGTTCAGCAGGTCGAAGGCCGGCAGCGCCTCCGCACCGGGCCGTCGGGTGGGTCCCAACGTGACCGGCACGCCGAACCCGGCAACGGCGTCGGCCTCGGGCAGCGCGTCGGCCAGGTCGGACCCGTAGCGCTCGGCCAGGCACCCCGTCACCACGAGCTCGGCGCCGGCCCGCTTGCGCTCGGCGAGGCCGAGGATGACGTCGACAGACTCCTGCCGGGCCTCCTCGATGAAGGCGCAGGTGTTGACCACCACCAGATCGGCGCCCTCGGGCGCGGCCGCCGGGACGAGCCCGTCGGCGAGCATCGTCCCGGTCAGCTTGTCCGAGTCGACCTGGTTCTTCGGACAGCCCAACGTCTCCACCCAGAAGGTGCGGGGCATCCAGGCAAGGGTACTGGCAGGAGCCGCGCAGCCCCCTCTGTCACTCGGTATGGATGGCGTCGAGCACGTTCATCCGGCCGGCCCGCCACGCCGGGAGCAGCGCCGCGGCGATTCCGGCGGCGGCCGCGATCACCACCACGGCGATCACCTGGCCGTAGGGGATGCGGAACACGGTGAAGCCCTCGTCGCTGAATGCCGTGATGAGCCCCCACCCGCCCAGCACCCCGACGGCCAACCCGAGCAGGGTGCCGAACACGGCGATGATCACCGACTCCCAGCGGATGGTGGACCGCACCTGGGGACGCGAAGTGCCCACCGCCCGCAGCAACCCCAGCTCCCGGGTGCGCTCGATCACCGACAGTGCGATGGTGTTGGCGATCCCTATCAGGGCGATGATCAGGGCCAGCGTCAGCAGCCCGAGCATCAGCAGCAGGATGGCGTCGAACTGGGCGCCGATGGCGTCCTTGTACTCCTCGACGCTCTGCACCTCGGCCGTGGGGAAGTCGGCCACCGCCGCCTCGATCTCGGGCTGGACCTCGCCGACAGAGACGCCCGGGTCGAGCTGGACGAACACGCTGCTGTCGGTCACGTCGGCCGACCCGACCGCCTCGTCGTAGTCGTCGAGGCCGAGCACGAAGTCACCGATGCCAGTGCCCTCCTGCTCGGTGTCGTAAGTGCCACCCACCGTGTAGGTGTGTGAGCCGGTGTTGACGAAGTCGGCGGTGACCGGGTCGCCGACGGAGACGCCGAGGTCCCTCGCCTCGTCGACCGTGAGGAGGATCGTGCCCGGGTCCAACGAGTCCGACCCGTCCACCAGCCGGAGGCCGTCGAAGACGTCGAAGATGTTGGGACTGGTGCCGGTCACCGCCGTATCGTCGCTGTCAACCCGGGCGGGTGAGAACCGGACCGGTACGGCGTCTGCCACGCCGGGAACGCGGCTTACACGGTCGCCCACCTCAGTGGGCAGGCCCACCATCCCGAACGTGCCCGAGTCGATGACGAAGTCACCAGTGAACGAGTCGTCGAGGAACTGATCGATCGACGCCCGCAGCGAGGCGTTGACCACCAGGAAGAACGAGACGAGGCCGACGCCGATCATGAGCGCCTGGGCCGTGGCCGCCGTGCGCTTGGGGTTGCGCCCGGCGTTCTCCCTGGCGAGCTCACCGGTCACGCCCCGGACACGCTCGATCGGTGCGCCGATGCCGTGGCTGAACGGGCGGGCCAGGGCAGGGCCCAGCAGCAGCAACCCGATGAACGCCAGGGCAACGCCGATGCCAACCACCGAGGCGCTGCGCGAGTTGGCGCCCGCCACCACCAGCGCCACACCGCCCACGGCGGCGACCAGCCCGGCGATGAGCCGCACCCGCGACTGGCTGACGGTCTCGATGGCCAGGTCGCGCATGGCGGCCACCGGAGGCACCCGTGATGCCCGCCAGGCGGGCACCAGGGCGGACACCAGGGTCACGACCACACCCACGAGGAGGGCGATGATCGCGGCGTTGGGTCGGACCACCAGGCTGCCCGGCAGGTCGAACAGGTTGACCAGCACCGAGGCGACGCCGAGGCCGAGCACGAACCCGATGATCGAGCCCAGGATGCCGATGGCGAGGGCCTCCACGAAGACCGACCGCCGCACCTGGCGCCGGCTGGCGCCCACGGCGCGCATGAGCGCCATCTCCCGGCCCCGCTGCGCCACGATGATCGAGAACGAGTTGTAGATGACGAACGTACCGACGACGACGGCGACGATCGCGAACACCAGGAGGAAGACGGTGATGAACGACAGCTGGTCCTTCAGGTCGGACTGGCTCTCCTCGGTGATCTCCTCGCCGGTGAGCACCTCGAGGCCGCTGTCCTCGTCGGCAGCGAGCTCGTCCTGCACCGAACGGGCGACCTCGGTCTGCGACAGCCCCTCCTCGCCGACCACGACAATGGAGTCGAACTTGCCGGGCTCGCCGACAAGCTCCTGGGCCTCCTCGAGGGTCCAGAGAGCGTAGGTGGCGCCGCCGGGGCTGTCGGCGTTGCCGAAGCGGGCGATGCCGACCAGCTCGTACTCCTCGGACGCCGACCGTGTCTGGATCGGGACCTGGTCACCTACCTGGTACCCGGTGTCGTCGGCGCTCCCGCGGTCGATCACCACCTCGCCGCTGGACTCGGGGGCCCGACCGTCGTCGATCGTGAAGCCGTTGAGAGCGTCGACGGTCTGCCAGTTGCCGCCGAAGGTGGGTGGGCCCATGGCCGGGTCGCCGACCGGGTCGCCATCCGTGTCGATGATGCGGGCGTAACCCTGGACCGAGCCCTCGGCCTCGGCGACGCCGGGCGCGGCAAGCACGGTGTCGAGCAGCGACTCGGCTGAACCCGTCGACGGAATGCGGCTGCGGATCTCGTTACCCATGCCGTCGTCGATCGTCTGGTCGGAGCGCACCGCGGCGTCGGTGCCCTCGTAGGCGGTGGCGAACAGGTCGTCGAACGACTCGTTCATGGTGTCGGTGAGCATCAGGACCCCGGCCACGAAGGCGACGCCCAGTGCCACCGCCAGCAGGGTCGACACCAGCCGGCCCTTGTGGTCCATCAGGCCCCGCAATGCCACCTTGGCCATGCCACCCGAGGCCTTCCGGCCGGCGGCCGGCGGCGGGGCCGGAGGGGGCGGCGGCGGCGCGGTGGTCAGGTCGGTCGCCATGATCCTGCCCTAGTCCCCGAACTGCTTCAGCCGGTCGAGCACGCGCTCGGGGGTGGGACCCTCCATGTGGTCGACGATGCGCCCGTCGTTGAGGAACAGCACGGCATCGGCGTACGAGGCCGCCCCGGGGTCATGGGTGACCATCACGATGGTCTGGCCCATCTCCCGCACCGCGCTGCGCATGAAGTCGAGGATCTCGGCGCTGGCACGGGAGTCGAGGTTGCCGGTCGGCTCGTCGGCGAAGATGATCGTCGGCTGGCTGGCCAGCGCCCGGGCGACGGCCACGCGCTGCTGTTGGCCGCCCGAGAGCTCCGACGGGCGATGGGTGAGGCGGTCACCGAGCCCGGTGGTCTTGACCACCTGGTCGAGCCAATGCGAGTCGGGCTTGGTGCCGGCCAGCGAGTTGGGGAGGGTGATGTTCTCGATGGCCGTGAGCGTGGGCACCAGGTTGTACGCCTGGAACACGAAGCCGACCTTGTCGCGCCGCAGCCGCGTCAGCTCCTTGTCGCTGAGCGTGGTGAGGTCTATGTCGCCGATGAACACCTTGCCGGCGGTGAGGGTGTCGAGGCCGGCCAGGCAGTGCATCAGCGTCGACTTGCCCGATCCCGAGGGCCCCATGATGGCCGTGTACTTGCCGTCGGGTAGCTCAACGGTCACGTCGTCGAGGGCCCGGACCGCGGTGTCGCCGCTGCCGTAGACCTTGGTGGCACCCTCCGCCCGCGCTGCGGGGAGGGGTGCGGTGGCCGTGCCGGGTCCGAACGCGTCGGGGGAATCCGCCGTCGTGGTCATGACCCGAAAGCTACGGCACGATGCCCAGCCGGGTCATCACCATTCGTGCGGATCGGCCGTCGTCCTCGAGGACGACGAGTCGCTCGGGTAGGCGCTGGTCGCGTCAATCCCGCTGGTCGACCAGCTCCTCCAGCTCGTCGACCGTCATGAGCACGGCCCGGGCCTTGGAGCCTTCGGACGGCCCCACCACGCCCCGCTGCTCGAGCAGGTCCATGAGCCGGCCGGCGCGGGCGAAGCCCACACGCAGCTTGCGCTGCAGCATCGACGTCGAGCCCAGCTGGCTGCGGACGACGAGGTCCATCGCCTGCCACAGCAGGTCGTCATCGTCGTCGTCGCCGGAGCCGCCGCCCGACGACCCGCCGTGGCCGTCGTCGCTGCCCTGCACCGCCTCGTCGAACGTGACGTCGGGCGCCTGGCGTTTCCACACCGCGGTCACCTTCCGGACCTCGTCCTCGGTCACCCAGGCGCCCTGGATGCGCCGCGCCACAGAGGATCCGCCGTCGAGCAGCAGCATGTCGCCCTTGCCCACCAGCCGCTCGGCACCGCCCTGGTCGAGGATGACCCGGCTGTCGGTCACCGACGCCACGGCGAAGGCGATGCGGGCGGGCACGTTGGCCTTGATGAGGCCGGTGATCACGTTGACGGATGGGCGCTGCGTGGCGATGACCAGGTGGATGCCGACGGCCCGGGCCATCTGCGCCAGCCGGGCGATCGACTCCTCGACGTCGCGGGCCGCCACCATCATCAGGTCGGACAGTTCGTCGACGACGACGAGCACGAACGGCAGACGGGGGAACTCGGCGGAGCCCGACTCGGCGGACGCGTCCGTGCCGGTCTTCCCGTTCAGCTCGCCCCGGTCGACTGCGGCGTTGTAGCCGGTGATGTCACGGAAGCCGACCTCGGCCAGCAGGTCGTAGCGCCGCTCCATCTCCTTGACCGCCCAGGCGAGGGCGTTGGCCGCCTTCTTGGGGTTGGTGACGACCTGGGTGAGCAGGTGGGGCAGCCGGTCGTACTGGCCCATCTCGACCCGTTTGGGATCGACCAGGATCATCCGTACCTGGTCGGGCGTCGAGCGCATGAGGATCGAGGCGAGGATCGAGTTGAGGCAGCTCGACTTGCCCGCCCCGGTAGCACCGGCGATCAGCACGTGCGGCATCGCGGCCAGGTTCATCATGATGGCTCGGCCGTTGATGTCGCGGCCCATCGCCACCTCGAGCGGGTGGGTAGCGCGCCGGGCCTCCTCGGTGAGCAGGAGGTCGCCCAGCGCCACGATCTGGCGGCGGGTGTTGGGGACCTCGATGCCGATGGCCTGCTTGCCGGGGATGGGCGCCAGGATCCGGACGTCGGGCGTGGCCATCGCGTACGCGATGTCCTTGTGCAGGCTGGTCACCCGGTTGACCTTGACGCCCGGCCCCAGCTCCAGCTCGTAGCGGGTGACCGTCGGCCCCACCACCATGCCCACCAGGCGCGTCTCGACAGCGTGGTCGGCCAGCGCCTTCTCCAGGGTGCGGCCGGTCTCCTCGATCGCCCGGCGGTCCATCTGATGCGTGCCGCTGCGCACCAGCAGGCTCATCGGTGGCAGGCGCCAGGGCGACGCCTTGGCGGCGGGACCGAGGTCGATCTCCAGCTGCTCGGGGCGTTCCTTGGGCTCGGGCACGACCACCTTGACGCCACGGCGTCCGGACGGTTGGCGCTGGCTGACCATGGTGTCCCCGTCGGGTCCGTCGCCATCGCCGACCCCGTCCGGCCCGCCCACGAGCGTGTCGTCACGCCGCGCCCGCTCGTCCCACTCCTCGGGTAGCCCCCCGTCGCCGTACCCGGGCCGCAGGCGGAACATCGTGGTCAGCCGCCCGTTGACCGCGCCCGTCAGCGGCCTGAACCCCGCCACCGTGCGATCGGCCGCCACCCGGATGGGCGTCCGGGTGAGCACCACCAAGCCGGCGAGGGCGACCGTGGTCAAGATCGCCGCCGCCCCCCCGGTGCCGACCCCGCTGGCGAGCGGCCGGCCGACCGCGGCGCCGAGGTAGCCGCCGGCCGTGCGCAGGTCCTCGTCGGGTGCCGTGAGCACGGGCTCGCCGCCCGCCAGGTGCAACAGCCCGGCGAGGGCAGGCGTGAGCAGGGTCGCCCCCACGCCGATGTGCGCGGCCACCGAGGCACCGTCCCGGTTGGCGACGCGGGTCTCGCCGTCCTCGGCCGTGTCGTGGGGCACGCGTCCGCTGCGCCGCGACACCAACGCCAGCCCGCCGGCCAGCAGCGCAGGCGGCAGGGCGAAGCGCAACCACCCGAGCGCCAGCCCGGCCCCGTCGGACAGCGCCCGGCCGGTGGGGCCCCCACCCGCCGCGTAGATCCCGAGGCCCGTGACCACGGCGGCAGCCATCAGCAGCAGCCCGGCCACGTCGTCGGCATGGTCGCCGAGGGCCCGCCCGCTGGCGCCCAGGGCCCGCCGGGTCAACGACGGCCCGGCCGGCGGTTGGCGCCGGGAACGGGAGGTGCGGGTCGCCGCGGCCCGCCCCTTGGAGCGACCGGACGCGCCCGGGCGCGAGCGGGAGCGCGACGAAGACCGGGGCCGCTGACGAGTCGTCACAGTGGCCACAAAACTACCAGCAGCCACAATCGCCACAGGCGACCGGCGCGAACGGAGGGGTCCACCCGGTCCTTTGAAGACCTTCGCACCGGGGATCGGTACGAAATCTGCAAGGACTTGGTTGGCCTACTGTCCGGCGGGTGAACCACCAACCGGCACGGGGCGTCGCCGTCGTCACCGGAGCGAGCTCGGGCATCGGCGCGGCCACCGCCCGGGCGCTCGCCGCGGACAGCTGGCACGTGCTGGCGGGCGCCCGGCGCACCGACCGAGTCGAAGCGCTCGCGGCCGACATCGGCGGCCGGGCCCATCCGCTGGACGTCGACGACCCGTCGTCGGTCGACCGCTTCGCGGCGTTCGTGACCGCGGCTGCCGAGGACGACGGCGCCAGCGTGGGTCCCAGCCGTCTGCTGGTCAACAACGCCGGCGGCGCCTTCGGCTTGGCGCCGGTGGCCGAGGCCGACGAGCAGCAGTGGCGGGCCATGTACGAGACCAACGTGCTGGGGGTGGTGCGCATGACCAAGGCGCTGCTCCCCCTTCTCGAAGCAGGCGGCGACGGCGTCGTGGTGACCATCGGGTCGATCGCCGGCCACGAGCCCTACCCCAACGGCGCCGGCTACAACGCCGCCAAGTTCGCAGTGCGGGCCGTCATGGCGGTGCTCCGCCAGGAGCTGCTGGGACGCCCGATCCGGGTGTGCGAGATCGACCCCGGCATGGTCGAGACCGAGTTCAGCCTCGTGCGCTTCGGAGGCGACGCCGAGCGGGCGGCCGCCGTCTACGAGGGCGTGACCCCGCTCACCGCCGACGACGTCGCCGAGTGCATCCGCTGGGTCGCGGCCCGCCCGCCGCACGTCAACGTCGACCAGATGGTGGTGCTGGCCCGCGACCAAGCCGGCGCCCGGCAGATCCACCGCCGGACCGTCAATCGGGGCTAGCGGCGGCGACGGCGTCGAGGATGGCCTCGCTGACCGCCAGGAATCACCTCCGCGATTCGATGAGCGTAGCTGTTGCATCAGATCGTTCGTGGGTCGAAGCTGACGGGGAGGTCGCGGGCAGATGCACTCCTCACGGGCAGGCGAAGATTCGGCGCGGGCGGCAACGATCGTCAGGCAGGGCCGGGCCCGATGCCGCATACGCGTGATGGCTCTCGTGGGAGCGATGGCTCTTTTCGGAACGATGACTCTCGTCACCGTGGCGGGTAGGGCGTCGGCGCACGCTCCCCACGACGACATCACCCAAGTCCTCGCGTCACCCGCGTACAGGATTGACAAGACCGCATTCACTATCTCTCGAAGCCTTCTGATGCGATCGACCGTCGGTCCAGGGTGACTACGTCGCCGCCTCGGGCACGCTGACCTTCCCGAAGGCCTCGACGCGACAATACGCGGACGTTGTCGTGAACGGGGACGGTGTCGACGAGACAGACGAGCTCATCGTCATTTCGCTCCTGGAATCCACTAATGCGTCGATCGGCGGGTTCTGGGGTCTCGGCTTCGGAATGATCGCTGACGACGACTAGT
>OCZV010000120.1_pt1 | contig 29181 bp, 28 predicted proteins | sample 1539051 | NCBI WGS metagenome assembly OCZV01 (sample SAMEA3113581, study PRJEB22503) | soil metagenome
TCGACATCACCGGCGAGTTCCCCAAGCCGTGGACCGACGAGATCGTGCAGGCCGCGGACGTGGTCGTCACGATGGGCTGCGGCGATGCGTGCCCGCTGTTCCCCGGCAAGCGCTACGAGGACTGGGAGCTCGACGACCCGAGCGGCCAACCCCTCGACGCCGTGCGCCCCATCCGGGACGAGATCGGGCGGCGGGTCAGGGCGCTGCTGGCCGAGTTGGACGTTCCGCTGAGCGGCTGACTAGTCGGGCGCCGGGCCCGTGGAGCCCCGCACCACCAGCTCGGTGGGGAACTCCACGATCTTCGCCGGTGCGCCCTCCAACAGCAGGCGGGCGGCAGTCTCGCCTCGGTCCGCGAGCGGCTGATGGATGGTGGTCAGCGGCGGTGTGGTGGACGTCGCCGTGGGCTGGTCGTCGAATCCCACCACCGACAGCTGGCCGGGAACGTCGATGCCCCGGGCGACCGCGGCGTCCACCACCCCCGCCGCCAGCTCGTCGCTCATGGCCACCACGCCGGTGGGGCGGTCGGGCCGGTCGAGCAGCTCGCCGGCCAGCTCCCGGGCCGCGGCCCGGGGCGCCTGGTCGTCGGGCGCCGCCAGCGCCGGGACCCCGGCCCAGTCGAGGCCGACCCCCGCCACGGCGTCACGGGCCCCGGCCAGGCGGTCGGCCATGACCGTGTAGCGGATCGGACCCGGATCGACCGGGTCCAGCGTGCCGCCGGGCGCGCCGGGCGAGCGGGGCAGGGCCAGCACCGCCAGCCGGCGGTGGCCCAGGTCCAGGAGGTGTTGGGCGGCCGCCCGGCTGCCGCCGCGGTCGTCGATCACGACCTGGCAGCGGGCCCCGGAGCTGCGGTGGTCGACCATCACGAACGGCAGGCCGCGAGCGACCAGGGCGTCGAGGCGGGCGTCATCGGTGACGTCGCAGATCGACACGAAGCCGTCGACCGCGGCGTTGGCCAGGACCGAGGCGCCGGCGTCGTCGGCTTGCAGCCGGGGGAGGAGCGCCAGGCTCATGCCGGCGTCGTCCCATACCGACGCCATGCCCGCCACGAACACGAGGATGGCGGCGTCGGTGAACAGGTACGACAGCGGCTGGTCGTAGACCAGGCCGACCAGGCCGGTGCGGCCCCGCCGCAGTCCCCGGGCCACCGGGTCGGGACCGGGGTAGCCGAGCGCCTCGGCCGCGGCCAGGATGCGGTTGCGCAGCTCGCCCGAGAGCTGGTCGGGGCGGTTGTAAGCGTTGGAGACGGTGGTGCGGGAGACGCCCACCGCGCGGGCCACGTCGGCCAGGGTCGGGCTCGTCACGGAAAACATCTTGACCGATTCAGTAGGCGGCGCGAAAGTGGAGTTCTGAATCGATCAAGCTTGAAGCAACGAAGGAGAACGTCGTGACCTCCACGACCGCCACGTGCGCCCCCGCCACCACTCGCCACGCCGCCGCCGGCGCCGGCCCAAGCACGGCCGTCCCCGACCCCAGCACCACCGCCCCCGCCGTCTCGACCGTCGAGCAGGTCCCGGCCGACCTGGTCCCCGGCGCGTACGAGGGCTGGCAGGCCCTGGCCGCCGCCTCCCTCGGCCGGCTGCTCACCAACACCGAGCTGGTGGCGGTGGAGCGGCTCCCGGCCGACATCGCCCTCGACCTGCTGTTCCCCGACCTCACCGACGCCGCCCGCCACGAGGCGCTCTGGGCAATGGGCTAGCTCGGGCAGGCCGCTGACCGAACCTGGTGCGGAACAGGTTGCCTGGCAACCTGTTCCGCACCCGAAATGGATCGGGAGCTACTGCTAGGAGCTAGAGAGCTGGGCGATCGCGAGCAGCCAAGCGAGCAGATCGAGCAACAGCAACACCACGGCGGCCTGGAAGGCGCCTCCGTGCCCACGGACCGGCTCAGGCTACGAGCGATCGGCGTGGCCGAGGTCGCGGCCGGGTGCCACGCAGTCGCGGACCAGTCGCTTGAGCTCGGTGGGCTCGGGGAAGCCCTGCTCCTTGCGGTCCCAGACCGTCTCGCCGTCGACCCGGACCACGAGCACGCCCCCAGTGCCGGGGATCAGGGCCACCTCGCCGAGCTCGGCCTCGAACGTCGTGAGCAGCTCCTGCGCCAGCCACACCGCCCGCGGCAGCCAGCGGCACTGGGTGCAGTACTCGACCTCGAGCCTGGGCGCATGCATGAGAACCTGTTCTACCCTAGGGGCATGGACGGCCAACCGGTGTTCGACGCCGACAACCACTACTACGAGGCCGAGGACGCCTTCACCCGCCACCTCGATCCGGCCCTCGGGCCCCGGTGCGTGCAGTGGGCCACGATCAACGGCCGGCGCCACCAGGTGCTGGGCGGGCGCGTCAGCCGGGCCGTCAGCAACGCCACCTTCGATCCGGTGTCGAAGCCGGGCTGCCTCTACGACTACTTCCGCGGCAATACCGAGGGGGTCAACCCGCTGGAGAGGCTGCGCGACCACGAGCCGATCCGGCCGGAGTACCGGGACCCTGACGCGCGGCTCCGCACGCTCGACGACCAGGGGCTCGTCGGCTGCTGGCTGTTCCCGACGCTGGGGATGATCTACGAGGAGCCGCTCCACCACGATCCCGAGGCGGTCTGCCACACGTTCCGGGCGTTCAACCGCTGGCTCCACGAAGACTGGGGCTTCAACCGCGCCGACCGCATCTTCGCCGCGCCCTACATGACGCTGGCCGACCCCGACTGGGTGGTCGACGAGCTGGAATGGGCCCTGGGGGAAGGGGCCCGGCTGCTGGTCATGCGGCCGGCCGCTCCCACTACCGCCGTGGGCCGGCGCTCGCCGTTCGACGCCATGTTCGATCCGTTCTGGGCCCGGGTCGACGAGGCGGGCGCGACGGTCGTCGTCCACGCCGGCGACAGCGGCGTGTCGTCCGACGGCTATGCCGTCGACGGGTTCGCCGCCACGTTCTCGGGCGGGTTCAAGCCGTCGCTCAAGAACTTCGCCATCGAGCGGGCGGTGCACGACTTCCTGCTGTCGATGGTGCTGGAGAACCACTTCCGCAAGTTCCCCAACCTGCGGGTGGCGTCGGTGGAGAACGGGGCCGAGTTCCTGCCCGACCTGTTCCGCAAGCTGCGGTCGGTGGACAAGAAGATGCGGGGCTGGTTCAGCGACGACCCGGTCGAGGTCTTCCGTCGCCACATCTGGGTCAACCCGTTCTGGGAGGACGACCTCGCCTCGGTGGTCGAGTGGATGGGCGCCGACCGGGTGCTCTTCGGGTCGGACTGGCCCCACATCGAGGGGCTGCCCCAGCCGCTGGACTACCTGCGCGAGGCCAAGGTGCTCGACGCCGACAGCCGGCGACGGGTGCTCCACGACAACGTCCAGGACCTGAGCCGGCTCCGACCCCGCTGAGCGAGCTAGGGTGCGCACTGCGCAACCCATCCGAGATCACAGTTTCCCGGCTGTGCTTGCCGCGGCGGGCAAGGGTGAGCACTGGGCGCTCACCGAGCTGTTCCGCGCCTACCAGCCGCCCCTCCTCCGGTACCTGCGGGCCCAGGAGCCGGGCATGGCCGACGACCTCGCCGGCGACGTGTGGGTGGCCGTCGCCGGGCAGCTTGTGCGGTTCGAGGGCGACGAGGCCGGGTTCCGCAGCTGGCTGTTCACCATCGCGCGCTGCCGGCTGGTCGAGCACCGCCGCCGGACCGCCCGCCGGCGCACCGATCCGGTCCCCCACGAGCGCCTGGACAGGACCGTCGAGCACGGCTTCGGCGGCGATCCCTCGTGGGTCGTCCTCGACCGACTGGCCGCCCAGGAAGCCATCGACATGCTCATCGCCGACCTGTCGCCGGAGCAGGCCGAGGCCGTGCTGTTGCGGGTGGTCGGCGGCTTCGGGGTGCCCGAGGTGGCCCACATCATGGAGCGGAGCCCCGGTGCGGTGCGGGTGATGTGCCACCGGGCGCTGCGCCGGCTTGCCGTCCGGTTCGGCGACCAATCCACGGAGGCGGAGGGGGTGCTGGCCGAATGAGCCCCGACGACCTCTGGATCGAGCTGGCGCAGTTCGACACCGGGCACGCCGACGGGCTGTGGGACCCCAACGCGGCGACCGGCGCGGCCGACGCCGTGCCCGCCTGGTACGGCCGGGTGGCGACGTTGCTGCGGTCGGCTCAGGCGCCGGCCACGGACGACGAGCTGGCGGGTGAGGCCGACATCGTCGCCCGCATGCAGGCCGCCGCCCTCGAGACCGCTGGGGCTGCCACCGACGCAGGCGTCGACCGTGCCGTCAGCGCCAACGACGGCCGGCCCCGCCACCTGCGGGCGGCGTCAGGAGCCCATGCGCCTGGCGAGCGCCACCGAGGGGCCCGGGTCGTCGGCCGGATCGTGGCGGTCAAGGCTGCCGCGGTCACGACCGCCGTGGCCGTCGGGGTCACCGCCGCGGCTGCGACCACGGGCATCGTCGCCACGGTGGTGGTGCCCGCCCTCTCGGACCGCGACAAGCCGGCCACCGAGGAGCCGCCGACCTCGCCGGCCGACGGGGGCGGATCCGGCACCGGCCAGGATGGCGGCCGGGGCAGCGCTGGGTCCCTGACCTGCATCATCCTTGCGGACTGCGGTCCCGGCGACCCGGCGGCCACCGAGCCCGAGGGTGACGCCACGCCCGAGCCCGAGCCTGAACCCCCGGCCACGCCGCCCGCGACCACGGCCTCGTCCGGTGGCGAGACGCCCGCCGAACCGACGTCGCCCACGACCGTTGCGCCGCCCACCACGGCGACGACCACGCCTCCGCCCCAGACGACGACGACGACGCCCACCACGACGACCACGACCGAGCCCCCCATCCCGCTCGATGAGGCGGCAGACGGTGGCGACCAGCCGCCGGTCGAGACCATGAGTGTGCCGCGGACGGGCGTGGCCAGCCGCGGGGTTCCCGCCTACGACGGCGCTGCGAGCTCGCCCGCCGGCTGATCGGCCGGACGGGCCGCAAAACTTCGCACCGCGTGTAACGCACGGGCGTTCTGGCGCGATCTACACGCTGGATGGGAGCAGACAAGCGCGTCGTGGGCTAACGGGCGGACAGGCGAGCTGACTGCCGGCGGGCGGGGAGGTCAAAGTGTTCCGGGGGCGTGCGGGCGGCCCCGGAACCGACCTCCCTCGTGTCGTCACCGTCCTACACAAGCTCGGTGACGCACGCGACCAGCTGACGAAGGTTGCGGACCTCCGCCATGTGGTCGCAGGCCAGCGTGTAAAGCGACGCCACGGAGTCGCCCTGGTCCCAGCGCTCCCGGGGCTCGGGGTTGAGGAACCAGACCCGGCGACTGCGCCGGTGGATCTCCCGCAGCGCGTCCAGGCCCGGATCCCCGTGATGGCTGCGGGCGTCGCCGGTGACGACCAGGGTCGCCCTCGGGCCGAGCTCGCTCCCGTGCTGGTCGAGGAGCTGGCGGAGCGCCCGGCCGTAGTCGCTGCGGTGTCGGGCGCGGGCCGCCGAGGCCCGGACCAGCAGGGAGTACGGGTCGACGTCGTGCAGCCGACGGTCGAGGACGTCGGTGATCTCCCGGACATCGTCGACGAAGACGAACGTGCGCAGTCCCGAAAGCTCCTCGTGCAGGGCGTACACCAGCGTCAGCGTGAAGCGGGAGAACTCGGCCATGGATCCCGAGATGTCGCACACGACCCACAGCTCCGGTCGGGTGCGGGGCCGGTGCCGGTACGCGGGATCGAGGGGCACGCCGCCGCTTTGCAGCGACCCGCGCAACGTCCGCCGCATGTCCAGCCGACCACCCCGGCTGCGACGTTGCCGGTGCGCCACCCTGGCGGCCAGCTTGCGTGCCAGCGGGCGGACGGCGGCCCGCATCTCCCGCAGCTCCAGCGTCGAGGCGCCGAGGAAGTCGATCTCGTCAGGTCGCTCGATGACCGGCGCCGCCGGGCCGACGCGCCCGGTGCGCCCCGTCCGGACCTCCGCCGCCAACAAGCGCCGGAAGCGCTCGAGCAGTGCCTCGATGTCCGCCTGCGCCAGCCGCTCCTCGACCACCGTGCCCCGATCGCCGCCTCGCCGGAGCCGGAGGGCGTCCTGGCGGATCCCCGAGAGGTCGAGCCCGCGGCGCACTCGCTGCAGGTGGTACCGGTCGCTGCCGGGCGCCGAGCCGAGGCCGGCCCAGCGCCGCACCGCCCGCGCCGCCAGCGCCGGCAGGGCGGTGGCGTCGCCGCCCGCCAGGGCTCGGGCGAGCTGCTCGCGGATGGCGGCGTCTTCGCCGGCGCCGTCGGCGTCGGCCCGGTCGCCGGGCTCCACCGTCGCACTCGCCGTCGCGAACCAGCGCTCGAACGCCGCCTCGAAGGCGACCAGGTCCTCGGACCGCTTGACGAGCGTGGTGCCCAGCGCCACCCGCATCTCGGCCCGGGAGGCGAGGTCGACCTGCGCCAACGCCGCGACGGCGTCGACTACGCCGCTGGTCGGCACGTCGACGCCGGCCGTCCGCAACTGGTCGGCGAACGCGAGCACGACCCTGACGAGCGCCCCGCCACCGAGCGACGGTGACGGCGGCGGCGGAGTCGTGCTCATCGCCCCTGCCGCCGGCGGCTACCGCCGCGCCAGGCGCTCGCTGATCCGCCCGGCGGTCTCGAGGAGGGCGGGGAGGAAGTCCTTGCGGATCACGTCCAGGCTCACCCGCCCGGCGTGGCTGGACACGTTGAGGGCGGCGACCGCCCGGCCCTGGCGATCCAGCAGCGGCGCCGCCACCGACCGCAGCCCCAGCTCCAGCTCCTGGTCGACCAGCGCCCAGCCCTGGCGGCGGACCCGGGCCAGCTCGTCGTGGAGGTCGGCTGGCTTGGTGATGGTCCGGTCGGTGATCGCCGGCAGGGGCCCGGGGCCGATCAGATCGTCCACCTGCTCCCGCTCGAGCTCGGCCAGCAGCACCCGTCCCATCGACGTGGCATACGCCGGCAGGCGGGAGCCGAGGCCCAGCGAGATCGTCATGATCCGCTTGGTGGGCACCCGGGCGACGTAGACGATCTCCGATCCGTCGAGCACCGCCGCCGAGCACGACTCGTGGGTGCGCTCCACGAGCGCCTCCATCGCCGGCTCGGCGATGCTGGCCAGGTCGAGCGACGACAGGTAGGCGTAGCCGAGGTCCAGGACCTTCGGCGTCAGCTCGAACGCCCGGCCGTCCGAGCGCGCATAGCCGAGGTGCTGGAGGGTGAGCAGGACCCGGCGGGCGGTCGCCCGGGTCAGGCCGGTCAGGCGGGCCACCTCCGACAGTGTGAGCCGGGGGTGCTCCCGTGAGAACGCCTGCATGACCGCGAGCCCCCGCTGGAGGGACTGCACGTACTCGCTCGACACAGCCATGACCATCCCGCCGTCGTCGTTCACTTGGCGCACAGTCGTTCGCTTACCGCACCGCGACTATAGGAGCGCCGTCAACAACGCGACCTCATCGGCCCGGACGGCGTGGTCGCCGCCCGGGAAGATCCGGTGCTCGACCGCACCCCCCATGCGTTCGAACACCCCGGCGCTCTCCACCACCCGCCACGGCGCCACCCACGGGTCCTCCTCGGCGGTGGTCAGGCGCACGGGCGTGCCGTCGAAGTCCCCCGACTCGTCCCACGTGGTGCCGGGCGGCCCGATCAGGGCGCCGGTGCAGGCCACCACGGCCCCGTAACGGGCGGGGTGCCGCACCGCGTACTCGGCGACGACGCAGCCGCCCTGGGAGAAGCCGGCGAGGATCAGCCGGCGCTTCTCGATCCCCCGATCGGCAAGGCCGCGGACGATGTCGTCGACCGCGCCGAGCGCGTGGGACAGCCAGGGCTCGTTGTCGCCGAGCGGCGCCAGGAAGCTCTGGGGGTACCAGGAGTCGGCGGCGGCGTGGGGCAGCCGCCAGGCCACGTCGTTGCGGCCGGCCGGCTCGACGATGTGCTCGCGCACGTACGCCGGGGTCTGTCCCCGCCCATGGACCAGCACCACGACCGCCTGGGCGTCTGTGAGCGGCGCGCCCAGCTCGACGGGTGGCCGCTCGAGGTGCGGGTTCACGGGCGGGGACTGGTCCCGCCCGATCAATAGTTGAGGGTCGGCAGGTAGCTCATGATCCAGTCCCGCTTGTCGGCGAAGACGGGCGGGACCTGGAAGCCCATGCCGAGCTTCTCGTACGGCTCGTCGATCAGGAAGCCCTCGGGCTTGGACACGGTCGCTTCGAACAGCGCGCCGCCGGGCGTGCGCACATACACCGACTCGAAGTAGCCGCGGTCCTTGCGGTCGGACACGTCGGTGAAGCCCAAGCCCTCGAGGTGCGCCTTGACGCCGTCTTGCTCGTCGTAGCCATCGACCTGGAAGGCGCAGTGGTGCACCGTGCCCTCGCCGAAGGTCCAGCTGCCCTGCTCGAGCTCCGGGTCGGCCACGAAGTCGACGATGTGGCCGGTGCCGCCCGTGCCGAGCTCGAAGCGGGTGTGGCCGTCGTCGGTGGAGGTGAGCTTGCCGCTCCAGCCCTCCTGCATGAACTCGGCCGAGTTGTCGAGCTCACGGACCGAGACGGTGATGCCGTGCGTGCCGTGGATGGCGTCCTCGGCGGGCACCCGCGACTGGTTGTAGGGCGCCCGTTCGTCGCCGTCGACGCCCACCAGCTCGTACTCGATCCCGCACGGGTGCTGAAACCGCAGCATGCGCTCACCGAAGCGCTCGCGCTCGGTCACGTCGAAGCCGTGCTCGGTCAGGCGGGACTTCCACCACCCGAGCGCTGCGGTGGGCACCGACAGCGCGAGGGCCTTGACCTGGCCACTGCCCCGGCGGCCCATGCGGCCCGACTGACGCATCGGGAACGACGTCACCAGCGTCGACTCGTCACCCATGTCGTTGCCGTAATACAGGTGGTAGATGGGGACGGTGCCGTCGTAGAGCGCGGTCTTCTTCACGCTCTTCAGGCCGAGCACCTGGGTGTGGAAGTCGTAGTCCTCCTGATGGTCGCCCACGCAGAGCGTGATGTGGTGATGCCGCTTGATCGCGGTTGCGGGATCGAAGGTCATACCAACGAACCCCTTCCGTGTTCGCTATACGCACAATTGTTCTCTCTGCGGCGCGAGTGTGGCACACTCGAACGGACGCCGATCAGGTGCGGCGGTCGGTTGAGGGGGAGCCCATGGCGCAGTACACGACCCGGTTCGGCAGCCTGCTCGACTACGACAAGGGCGGCGTCGAGGCGATCGACGACCAGCCCGAGCACTACGCCTTCTCCAACATGTTCGAGGTGGCCGCCAATGCCAAGGCGTGGGAGAAGGTGGCCGTCGGCAAGAACCAGCAGTACGTGCTCGAGGTCATCAGGGCCGAGGGCACGTCCGAATGGCGCACCGCCGCCCACGACGAGTTCGCCCTGGTCATGGACGGCACCGTCACGGTCGAGCTGGTCAAGCTCGATCAACCGGCCGTGCCCGCCGACAAGCGGGGATCGGTGCGCCTCGCCCTCGACGGCGAGGGCGAGCCGCGGGGGCAGCGCATGGGACGCATCGTCGCCGGCCGGGGCCACATGGCGCTGCTGCCGGCCAACAGCGCCTACCGGTTCAGCGCCGACCAGCCGGGCGTGATCCTGCTCCAGACGATCGAGGGCGACGACACCGTGTACCGCTGGGCCGAGATCATCCAGAGGGGTTGAGGAGAACGCGATGACCGAGACCACCACCGCCCCCGCCGCCATCACGTCCACGGTGCGAGCCGGTGAGCCCAACGCCCACGGCTACCGCAGCTACTCCCTGGGGGAGTTCACGTTCAGCCGCGACGAGTACTTCGCCCACATCACCTGGCCCACCGGCAGCCACGTCATGTCGATCGACGCATTCCTGCGGGCGACCCAACGCGACGTCGCCTGGCAGTTCTTCTACGGCGTCGTGAACTTCGACGACGTCATCGGCACCGTCAACCACTACGGCAACGTCGACCTGTTCGCCGGCACGTTCAACGACGCCTACCGGCGTGCCGAGGTCGACCACCTCGAGAACTTCCCCCACGACGAGATCTTCGCCACGTTCGTCGCGATGCTCGACGACTGGACCAACGCCGGCTTCGACCCGTTCGCCTCCCCCGAGGAGACGGGCACGGCGTGGGGCGACAAGGCCGGCAGCAACACCGCCGCCGTGAGCCGTCGGCGGGTCACGGCGGCGCGGATGGTGGGCGTGCCGGGCGACGAGCCGCTCCGCACCGACGCCACCCACCCGATCAACCGCATGTTCGCCGACGTCGACCAGTCCGAGCCCGAGATCCACGCCGAGTCCGGCTTCGAGGACGAGGTGGCGGCGTTCAACCTGTTCGCCTACCTGTCGCGCTCCGACGTCACCTGGAACCCGTCGGTCGTGTCGGTGTGCAAGGACAGCCTCTACTGCCCGACCACCGAGGAGTACATCCTGCCCATCGTCCACGGCAACGACCGGGTCGAGTGGTTCGTGCAGCTCTCCGACCAGATCGAGTGGGACGTGGCCGACAAGGAGAGCGGGTCCCGCCGGGCCGGGGTGGTCATGAAGCCCGGCGACGTGGCCGCCATGCCCGCCGACATCCGCCACCAGGGCTACGCCCCCAAGCGGTCGATGCTGCTGGTGTGGGAGAACGGGTCCCCCGACCTGCCCCGGATGATCGCCGAGGGCCGGGCCCCGACGTACCCGGTCGAGGTTTAGTGCCGTGACCGCAAACGCTTGGGCCCGCCACGCGGGCCAGGCTCGCCGCTCGCGGCGTCCTCCTCCTCACTTGGGGGCCTACCCAAGCTTCGTCGTCGTCCTTGCGAGCGACGACCCTGACTCGCCGTGGACGAGCGAGCGTTCACGGTCACGGCACTAGGTGCAAACCCGGCTCTTCATCGACGGTGAGTTCGTCGACGGGCTGGCGGGCGCCACGATCGACGCGCTCGATCCCCACGACTGCTCTGTGCTGGCCCAGGTGGCCGAAGCCCGGGCCGAGGACGTCGACCGAGCCGTGGCAGCAGCCACCGCCGCGTTCCCCGCCTGGTCCGCCACCCCGGCGGCCGAGCGGGGGAGGCTGCTGCTGCGGCTCGCCGACGCCATCGAGGGCCACGCCGACGAGCTGGCGCAGCTCGAGAGCCGCGACACCGGCCACCCCATCCGGGACTCCCGCGGCCTGGACGTCCCCCGCACCGCCGCCACGTTCCGCTACTTCGGCGGCATGGCCGACAAGCTGCAGGGCTCGGTGGTGCCGGTCGAGGCCGGCTTCCTCAACTACGTGGAGCGGGCGCCGCTCGGTGTGGTCGGGCAGATCGTCCCCTGGAACTTCCCGCTGATGTTCTGCAGCTGGAAGCTCGGACCGGCCCTCGCCGCCGGCAACACGGTGGTGCTCAAGCCGGCGGAGCTGACGCCGCTGTCGTCGCTCCGGGTGGCGGAGCTGACCGCCGAGGTTGGGATCCCCGCAGGGGTCGTGAACGTCGTCCCCGGCTACGGGGCCACCGCGGGACAGCACCTGGCCGAGCACCCCGGCGTGGCCAAGGTCGCATTCACCGGCTCGACCGCCACCGGGCGTCGCATCGTCGAGGCCTCCGCGGGCAACCTCAAGCGAGTCCAGCTCGAGCTGGGGGGCAAGGGCGCCAACGTCGTGTTCCCCGACGCCGACCTGGACGCCGCGGTCAGCGGGTCGGCATTCGCCAGCTTCCACAACCAGGGCCAGGCCTGCATCGCGGGCAGCCGGCTCATCCTCCACGCCGACATCGCGGACGAGTTCCTCGACCGCTTCGTCGCCCTGGCCCGCTCGATCCGGCTGGGGAACCCGCTCGACGAGACGACCGAGATGGGCCCGCTCACCTCGCCGATGCACCGGGACCGGGTGCTCAGCTACGTGAAGGTCGCGCTGGACGAGGGCGCCGAGATCGTCACCGGGGGCAAGGCGCCGGACGATCCGGCGCTGGCCCGGGGTTGTTACGTCGAGCCCACGGTGGTGCGGGCCGACCCCGGGAGCCGGGTCAGCCGGGAGGAGGTGTTCGGGCCGTTCGTGACCGTCACCACCTTCCGCAGCGACGACGAGGCGATCGCCCTCGCCAACGGCACCGACTACGGGCTGGGCGGCGGTCTGTGGACCCGCGACCTGGCCCGGGCCCACCGGACGGCGCGCGCCTTCCGGTCGGGGATGGTGTGGGTCAACGCCTACAAGCGGGTCGACCCTGGCTCGCCGTTCGGCGGCGTCGGCCGGTCCGGCTACGGGCGGGAGATGGGCTTCGAGGCCATGCACGAGTACACCGACGCCCACTCGGTGTGGGTCAACGTCGACGCCCGCCTGCCGGCCTGGTACCCGCGGGACTGAGGCGACGGCGCCATGAGCGAGCGTCCGTCGAGGGTGACGGGGGAACAAGGTGAGAGCGAGCGGGGCCCGAGCGGCCCGGCCGAAGGCCAAGAGCGGGAGTGATGGCCGAGATCACCAGCCTGGCCGACGCCATCGCCGGCAGCGTGCACGACGGCGACACGGTGGCGTTGGAGGGGTTCACGCATCTCATCCCGTTCGCCGCCGGGCACGAGATCCTGCGCCAGGGCCGGCGCGACCTCACCCTGGTGCGGCTCACGCCGGACGTGCTCTACGACCAGATGATCGGCATGGGCGCGGCCCGCCGGCTGGTGTTCTCGTGGGGCGGCAACCCGGGGGTGGGCTCGCTGCACCGGTTCCGCGACGCCATCGAGCACGGCTGGCCGCGGCCGATCGAGATCGAGGAGCACAGCCACGCCGGCATGGCCAACCGCTACGTCGCCGGCGCCTCGCGGCTGCCGTTCGCCGTCCTGCGGGGCTACGCCGGCACCGACCTGCCCGGTCACACGGCCAACGTCGCCCCCATCGACTGTCCCTTCACCGGCGAGAGCCTCACCGCCGTGGCCGCCCTGCGCCCCGATGTGACGATCATCCACGCCCAGCAGGCCGACCGGTCCGGCAACGTCCAGCTGTGGGGTATCACCGGGGTTCAGAAGGAAGCCGCGCTGGCGGCCGACCGGGTGGTGGTCACGGTCGAGGAGGTCGTCGACTCGCTGGAGCTGCGGCCGGGCGCGGTGGTGCTGCCGGCGTGGGTGGTGGACGCGGTCGCCGCGGCGCCGGACGGCGCCCATCCCAGCTACGCCCACGGCTACTCGGTGCGCGACAACGCCTTCTACGAGGCCTGGGACGCCATCAGCCGTGACCGCGACGCGTTCCGGGCTTGGATGCAGACCCACGTGCTCGATCTGGTACCCGATCCGACCTGAAGGGGGACGCCGTGGCGATCACGACGCAGACGATGACCGACGAGCAGCGCAAGTCGGTGGCCATCGAGTACTTGAAGGCGTTCGACAACGGCGGGGAAACCTCCACCGGAGGCAGCATCCTCGAGCTGTTCGCCGACGACGCGCAGGTGTACTTCCCGAAGTGGGGCCTGGCCTCCGGCAAGGAGGAGATCGGCCGGTTGTTCGGCGACGTGGGCGGCACGATCGAGGAGATCGTCCACCACTACTCGCACTTCAACTGGGTGTTCTCGGGCGACGTGGTGGTGTGCGAGGGCACCAGCCACGGTGTGCACCGTGACGGTCCCTGGCGGGCGGGTGTGCCCGAGTGGGGCGCCGGTTGCTGGTGCGACGTGTTCGAGATCCGTGACTTCCTGATCCAGCGGGCCTTCATCTACCTCGACCCTGACTATGCGGGGAAGGACACCGACCGCTACCCCTGGCTCGACGCACAGGCGAGCGGGTGACCGCGCACGCCGACGGCGCCTGGACCGCCGACGAGATGATGACCGTGGCCGCCGCCCGGGAGCTGGCCGACGGGGAGGTGTGCTTCGTCGGGATCGGCCTGCCGTCGACGGCCGCCAACCTGGCCCGGCGCACGCACGCGCCCGGGCTGGTGCTCGTCTACGAGTCGGGGACCATCGGCGCCAAGCCCGGCGCCCTGCCGCTGTCGATCGGCGACGGCGAGTTGGCCGAGACAGCCGACGCGGTGGTGTCGGTACCGGAGATCTTCAACTACTGGCTGCAAGCCGGCCGCATCGACGTCGGTTTCCTGGGTGCGGCCGAACTCGACCGCCACGGCGACATCAACACCACGGTCATCGGGCCCTACGACTCACCCAAGGTGCGGCTGCCCGGGGCCGGCGGGGCCCCCGAGATCGCGGCCTCGTGCCGGCGGGTGGTGGTCGTCGTCCGCCAGTCGACGCGTACGTTCGTGGACGGAGTGGGCTTCCGCACCTCGACCGGCGAGCGGGTAGCGACCGTGATCACCGACCTGGGTGTGCTGACGCGTGACCCCGGGCACGGCGAGCTGGTGCTGACCCAGCTGCACCCCGGCGCCACCGTCGACGCGGCCCGAGCTGCTAGCGGCTGGGACTTGTGCGTCGCGGACGACCTCGTGACGACGGCGCCGCCCAGCCCCGACGAGCTGGCGGTCCTGCGCGAGCTCGAGACCACCAAGGGAGCCGCGGCCTGATGGAGGCTTTCGTGCACGAGGCGCTGCCCGGGCGGGTGGTGTTCGGCGTCGGGGCCGTGGGGCAGGTGGCCGACGAGGTGGCGGCGCTGGGGCTCGGGCGGGTGCTGGTGGTGGCGGGCGGATCCTCCAAGGCCGTCGGCGACCGCATCGCCGACGACCTGGGCGATCGCTGCGCCGGGCGCCTCGACGAGGTGCGTCAGCACGTGCCCGAGGAGTTGGCGGCGACGGCGCGGCGCACGGCGGTCGAGGCGCGTGCCGACGGCGTCGTGACGGTGGGCGGCGGCTCGGCGATCGGGCTGGGCAAGGCCATCGCCGTCAACCCCGACACCCCCGGGAGCCGCGGCCGGGTGACGGTCGTCGCCGTGCCCACCACCTACTCCGGCTCGGAGATGACGCCCATCTTCGGCGTCACCGGCGAGCACAAGCACACGGGCCGCGACCTACGGGCGCTGCCCAGGGTGGTCGTTTACGACCCTGCCCTCACCGTGGGTCTGCCGCCTACCGTCACCGCCGCCAGCGGCTTCAACGCCCTTGCCCACTGTGTCGAAGCCATGTACGCGCCGGGCACCAACCCGGTGGTGGAGCTCCAAGCGATCGAGGGCATCCGGTCCCTGGCCGGCGCGCTACCGCAGGCGGTGGAGCGCCCCGACGACCTCGACGCCCGGGGGCGCGCGCTCTACGGCGGCTACCTGGCCGGCACCGCATTCGCCGTGGCCGGCACCGCGCTGCACCACAAGCTCTGCCACGTCCTCGGCGGCAGCTTCGGCCTCGTCCACGGTGACGTCAACGCCGTCGTGCTGCCCCACGTCGTCGCCTATAACGCCGATGCGGCGCCCGACGCGATGGCGGCCATCGCCTCCGCCCTGGGAGCGGCGGACGGGCAGGCCGGCCAGGCAGCCGGCGAGCTGTATGACTTGGCCCACCGGATCGGCGCGCCCACCAGCCTCGCCGCCCTCGGCATGCCGGCCGACCGGCTCGACGCCGCGGCCGAGCGCGCGGTAGCGGAGACCGGCACGACCAACCCGCGCCCGCCCGACACCGCGTCCCTGCGGGCGCTGCTGCAGCGCGCCTTCGACGGCGCGCCGCCGATATCGATCTAGTCCAACAGGGGGGACGCACATGACAGGCGACAGCAAGGATCCATACGACGTCCAGCGCGCGATCGACGCCAGCCGGCGCCGCTTCATACAGGGCGCGCTCGGCGGCCTGACCGCCGTCTCGCTGGGCGGCCTGACTGCGTGCGGCGACGACAGCGACCGGCGCAGCGGCGGCGGGGGAGGCGGCGGCAACGGCGGCACGATCACCATCGGCTACGTCACGCCCCGCACCGGTGCGTTGGCGCCGTTCGGCGAGGCCGACGACTTCGTGCTCCGACAGATGCGTGACGTGTTCGCCGACGGGCTCGAGGTCGGCGGTGCCACCTGGACGATCGAGGTCATCGACCGCGACAGCGAGTCCGACTCCAACCGGGCGGCTGACGTGGCCCAGGAGCTGATCGTCGACGACGGCATCAACCTCATGCTGGTGTCGTCGACGCCCGACACCACCAACCCGGTGGCCGACCAGTGCGAGCTCAACCAGGTGCCGTGCATCTCGACCGTGGCGCCCTGGCAGCCGTACTACATCGGCCGCGGGGGCGATCCCGCCTCGACCGAGCCGGCGTTCACGTACACCTACCACTTCTTCTGGGGCCTCGAGGACGTGATCGGCGTCTTCCTGGCCATGTGGAACCAGGTCGAGACCAACCACACGGTCGGCGGCCTGTTCCCCAACGATCCCGACGGCAACGCCTGGGGCGACGCCCAGAACGGCTTCCCGCCGCCGTTGCGGGAGGCCGGCTACACGCTGGTCGACCCCGGTCGCTACACCAACGGCACGAACGACTTCTCCGCCCAGATCTCGGCATACAAGGAAGCCGGCGCCCAGCTGCTCACGGGCGTGCCCATCCCGCCCGACTTCACCAACTTCTGGACCCAGGCCCGGCAGCAGGACTTCCGGCCCGTGGTGGCGTCGGTGGGCAAGGCGCTGCTGTTCCCGTCCGCCGTCGAGGCTCTTGGCGACCAAGGGGCCGGGCTGTCCACCGAGGTGTGGTGGAGCCCGAGCCACCCGTTCACGTCGTCGCTCACCGACCAGTCGGCCCAAGAGCTGGCCGACGCCTACTCCGAGGACACGGGCAAGCAGTGGACCCAGCCCATCGGGTTCGCGCATGCGCTGTTCGAGGTGGCGGCCGACGTGCTGACCCGCAGCGGCGATCCCAGCGACCCGCAGGCCGTGGTCGACGCCCTCGCCGACACCCAGCTCGACACGGTCGTGGGCAACCTCGACTGGAGCGCGGGCCCGGTGCCCAACGTCGCCAAGACCAAGCTGGTCGGTGGCCAGTGGCGCAGGGGTAGCGACTATCCCTACGAGATCGTCATCGTCGCCAACGACGAGCTGCCCGACGTGCCGACCGGCGGGTCGGTGGAGCCCATCGCGTGACCGACACGGCGCTGCTCGAGCTCGACGGCCTCCGGAAGTCCTTCGGGGGCATCGTGGTGGTCGACGACCTGACACTGGCGGTCGGGCCCGACGAGGCGCTCGGGTTGGTTGGCCCCAACGGCGCCGGTAAGACCACCGTGTTCAACCTGGTGGCCGGCGACCTCCAGCCCGATGCCGGCACCGTGCGGTTCGACGGTGTCGACATCACAGCGATGCGTGCCGATCGGCGCTGCCGGGCCGGCATCGGCCGCACCGCCCAGGTCCCCCGCCCCTACGCGGGGATGACGGTGCTGGAGAACGTGCTGGTGGGTGCTGTGTTCGGGACCGGCGCGCGCCGCTCGGAGCGAGCCGCGCTCGGCCCGGCCCTGGGGGCGCTGGAGCAGGCGGGGCTGGCCGGCCGGGCCAACGCGGTGGCGGGCAGCCTGGGGTTGCTCGACCGCAAGCGCCTGGAGCTGGCCCGGGCGCTGGCCACGCAACCTCGTCTGTTGCTGCTCGACGAGATCGCCGGCGGGCTGACCGAGGCCGAGATGGTCGAGCTCGTCGACACCATCCGGGGCATCCGCCGCCAGGGCGTGGCGGTCGTCTGGGTCGAGCACATCGTCCACGCCCTGCTGGCGGTCGTCGATCGCATGGTGGCGATGAGCTTCGGCCGCAAGATCGCCGAAGGTGAGCCCCGCGAGGTGATGGCCAGCCGAGTGGTCCAGGAGGTCTACCTGGGGGCGGTCCCGGCGTGACCGCGCTTCTGGAGCTGGATGGCGTCGATGCCCACTACGGACAGCTCCAGGCGTTGTTCGGCGTCGACCTGGCGGTCGAGCAGGGCGAGACGGTGGCGATGATCGGCGCCAACGGTGCCGGGAAGACGACGGTGCTGCACACCATCGCCGGCGCCCAGCGTCCCTCCCGCGGCACGGTGAGGTTCGCGGGGGTCCCGCTGGACGGCGTCCGGGCCGACCGCCGCGTGGGGCTCGGCATCGTCCTGGTCCCCGAGGGCCGGCGGCTGTTCCCGAGCCTCACCGTCGAGGAGAACCTGCTGGTCGGAGCGCACCGGCGCCGCCGTGGCCCGTGGAACGTCGCTCGGGTGGTCGAGCTGTTCCCGTCCCTCGACCGGTTGCGCGACCGCCGCGCCGCCTACCTGTCGGGCGGCGAGCAGCAGGCCGTCGCCATCGGGCGGGCGCTCATGGCGAACCCACGCTTGCTGCTGCTCGACGAGGTGTCCCTGGGACTGGCGCCGGTGGTCGTCAAGCAGCTGTACGCGGCGCTGCCCGGCGTCGTCGCCGAGGGCGTCACGCTGGTCGTGGTGGAGCAGGACATCGGCCAGGCGCTGTCCGTGGCCCGCCACGTTACCTGCCTGCTCGAGGGCCGGGTGTCGCTGCGGGGGCGCCCCGACGAGCTGACCCGCGACCGCATCACCGCCGCCTATTTCGGGATGTAGCGGGGTGTAGCGCATGGAGTGGGTCAACGCCGTCATCCAGGGGATCCTCCTCGGCGGCGTCTTCGCGCTCTTCGCCACCGGCCTGTCACTGGCGTTCGGCATCATGCGCCTGGCCAACCTCGCTCACGGCACTCTGGCGCTGCTCGCCGCGTTCATCGCCTACTCGATGGTCGACGCCACCGGTGTCAACCCGCTGGTGGCCCTGCTGGCCGTGGTCCCGATCATGTTCGTCGTCGGCTACGCGCTCCAGCGCGGCGTGCTCAACTTCACGCTCACCGGCGATCCGCTCACCGCCATCCTCGTCACGTTCGGACTGGCGGTCGTGATCGAGAACGTGCTGCTCGAGCGCTACTCGGCCGACGCCCGCGGGCTCGACGCCGGTTCGATCGAGAGCGCCAGCATCCGCGTCACCGACGACATCGCCATCGGCTGGTTCCCGCTCATGACCCTGGCCGTCGCGGTTGGGGTGCTGGGGCTCCTGTACCTGCTCTTCGCCCGCACCCGGGCCGGTCGGGCGTTCCGGGCGATCAGCGACGACCGGGCGACCGGCCGGCTCATGGGCATCGACGACCGGCACTACTACGCGCTGGCCATGGGCATCGCCCTGGCGACGGTGGCCATCGCCGGAGTGTTCCTCGGCATCCGAACCACCTTCTCGCCGGCCGACGGCAACGCCCAGCTGCTGTTCGGGTTCGAGGCCGTGATCATCGGCGGACTGGGGTCGCTGTGGGGCACGCTCGCCGGCGGCATCGTGCTCGGCGTGGCCCAGACCGTTGGCGCCCAGATCGAACCGGGGTGGAGCGTGCTCACCGGCCACCTCGTGTTCCTGGCCGTGCTGGCGGTGCGACCCCACGGGCTGTTCGGAAGGGCCCTGCCTGCATGACGCGCGTCGACGACGGCACGACATCCACGGGGCGGGCGCCCGCCGTCGAGCCCGTGGCCCCCGGCGAGTGGCGGATCGCCCGCTGGACGCCGGAGAGCCGGGTGGGGGTGGTGGCGGCCCTGGTGGGGCTGGGCGTGCTGGCCACGCTGCCCGACTGGGGCTCGTCGTCCGACATGGCGACGGTCGTCGAGATCATGGCGCTGCTGGCGCTGGCCCAGATGTGGAACCTGCTCGCCGGCTTCGCCGGCCTGGTCTCGATCGGCCAGCAGGCGTTCATCGGCACCGGCGCCTACGCGCTGCTGGTGCTGGCCGACGACCACGGTGTGGATCCGTTCGTGGCCGTGTGGCTGGCGGCGCTGGTGGCGGCGGCGCTGTCGGTGCCCATCGGCGTGCTCGCCTTCCGGCTGCGGGGCGGGTACTTCGCCATCGGCACCTGGGTCATCGCCCAGGTCGTGTTCCTGATGGTCACCAACAACACCGCGCTGGGGGGCGGCAGCGGACGCAGCCTGCTGTCGCTGGGGGACTACGACCGCATCACCCGGGAGGATTACACGTTATACACGGCCCTGGTGGCCGGGGCGGGGGCAGTGGCCATCGTCGTGCTCGTCCTGCGCTCGCGGCTGGGCTTGGCGCTACGGGCCATCCGCGACGACGAGGGCGGGGCTCGGGGGGCGGGCGTGGACGTCTACCGGGCCCGGCTCGCGGTCTGGGTCATCGCCGCCGGTTGGACCGGCCTGGCCGGGGGCGTGATCTACCTGCAGCGGCTCAACGTGCAGCCGACCTCGGCGTTCAGCGTGCAGTGGACGGCGTTCATGATCTTCATCGTCGTCATCGGCGGGCTGGGCTCGACGACGGGGCCGATCATCGGCACGCTGGTGTTCTGGATCCTGCGTGACCAGCTGACCGACCTGGGGGAGTGGTACCTGATCGTCCTGGGCGCGATCGCGATCGTGATGGCGATCCTGGCGCCCAAGGGGATCTACGGGCTGCTCAACCGCATCCGCCCGTTCCAGCTGTTCCCGGTGCAGCGCCGCCTGCGGCCCCGCCGCCGGGTGAAGGTGAGGTCAGCGTCATGAGCTACATCGTCGACGCGGTGCGCACCCCGGTCGGGCGCTACGGCGGGGGACTGGCGGGGGTGCGGCCCGACGACCTCCGCCCACGCCCTGCGGGCGCTCGGCGACCGCGTGCCGGACCTCGACCCGGCCGACATCGACCACGCCTGGTTCGGTGCCAACGAGGCGGGGAGGACAACCGTGATGTGGCCCGCATGGCGGCGCTGCTGGCGGGCTTGCCCACGTCGGTGCCGGGGGCGACCGTCAACCGGCTGTGCGGCTCGGGGCTGGAGGCGGTGATCGCCGGCGACCGGGCCATCGCCGTGGGCGACGCGGCTGTGACCGTGGCCGGCGGCGTCGAATCCATGAGCCGGGCGCCGTGGGTGCTGACCAAGCCCGACGCCGCGTACCCCCGGGGCCACGAGACGCTCCACTCCACCACGTTGGGTTGGCGGCTGGTCAATCCCCGCATGCCCGCCGAGTGGACGGTGCCGCTGGGTGAGGGTGCCGAGATCCTCGCCGATCGCCACCGCATCAGCCGGGAGGGGCATCAACCCCAACGGCGGCGCCATCGCCATCGGCCACCCGCTCGGGTGCTCGGGCGTTCGGATCCTCACGACCCTCGTGTGGGAGCTGCGTCGCCGAGGCGGGGGGTGGGGCCTGGCCGCCATGTGCATCGGGGTCGGCCAGGGGATCGCCGTCGTCGTGGAGGCTTGATCCCCCTAGCCGGCGACCCCTTCCCGGATGGCCCAGGCCGCCACCTCCGTGCGTGACGACATTCCCAACTTGGCCAGGATGTTCGACACATGCACGGCCGCCGTGCGGGGCGAGATGTAGAGGCGCTCGGCCAACTGGGAGTTGCTCAGCCCTTCGGCCAGCAAGGACACCACCTCGCGCTCCCGGGGTGTCAGGGCCTCGGGACCGCTGGGCTCCGCACCCAGGCCGAGGCGGCGCTCGACGGCCCGCAGCTCGTCGACCCGCCAGCCGCGCCAGCGGGCCAGGAACGGTGCGGCCGCCTCGGCGTGGACGCGGGCCTCGTCCAGCCGGCCGAGGCCGATGAGGCACCGCGCGGCGCGGGAGTGCGCGGTTCCCAGGTGCGCGGCCAGGATCTCCGGCGCCGAGGAGAGCGTGTCGGCGGCCGCCGCGTACAGGTCGGTGGCCTCGGCCGTCCGCCCCTCGGCCTCCGCCAGCTGCGCGTCGACGAGCCGCCGCCACGGGTAGCTGGGGGGCAGCCGGTGGCCCACGTACAGTCCGAGCAGGTCGGCAAGCGGGCGCATCTCGCTGGCGGCCAGACCGGCGTGGAGACCCGCGGACAGGAGGTCGTGGGTCTGCGCCGGGTAGCTGACGCCGTCCCGCGTCACGAGGTCCACCAATGCACCCAGGTGCTCGCGGGCCCGCACCACATCGCCCAGGCGGCACGCCAGGTGGAAGTCGAGCCCGAGCACGCCCATCTCGGCCCGCTCGGTCGGGGGCTTGCACATGTCGGTGAACCGCTGGGCGGTCTCGAGGTCCCCGGCCTCGAGCGCCAACCCGGCGCGCAGGACCGCCAGCCAACGGCCGTCGGTCCACGAGACGGCGTTGCCGGCCGACGTGTAGCGGGCCTGGTCGAGCTGGGCGATGGCCGCGTCGAGGTCGCCCTCGGCGGCCTCGAGATGCGCCTGGTTGGCCGCCAGGTCGATGGCGGCCACCAGCTCGAGGCCAGCGGCCTCGGCGTGGCGGTGGGCGCGCCCGATCATCTCGCGCACCTCGGAGGCGTCGCTCCAGCGGCGGGCGTCCCACACCAGGTAGTTCAGCGCCCGGGCCGCCAGCACGTGCTCCCCGGTCCGCTCGGCCTCCTCGGCGGCGGCCTCCAGCAGGCGGCGGCCCTCGAGCTCGCGGTCGCCGGCGTTGAGCATGGCCGTGCCCTTGTCGACCATCGCCGCCAGGCGCACATCGCTTAGGTCGAGCCCCTCGGCCAGGCTCGTGGCCTTGTCCGCCCACTCGTAGGTGGGCTCGATCTGGTCGCGCAGCATGAACGACTGGGCGACGGCGGCCATGGCCCGCGCCCGGTCCTCGTCGGACGGCAGCCGGTCGATGATGCCGATGAGCTGGTCGGTGAACGCCCCCATGGCCTCGATCTGGCCGGCCTCCCGGGCGATGCGCATCCGCTGGCTGAGGGCGGCCGCCTCCTCGCTCACGTCGCCGCGGTCGCGGGCCAGCCGGAGCCAGCGGTCGCAGTGCGCGCCGGCGTCGTCGACCAGTCCGACCAGCCAGCAGGCCCGGGCGGCGAGGGCGAGCAGCTCGAGGTCGTCCTCGGCCTCGCTCAACCCGATCTCCGCCAGGTGGCGGGCCTGGTACGTAGATCCCCGGGCGAGGGACTCCCGGGCGCCCACCCGGGCCTCGGCGACCATGTCGTCGTAGCGCCCGGCCCCGCGGGCGTGCTGAGCGAGGGCGAGGTGGTCCTGGCTGCCCAGCGCGCGCAGGGCGTTGAACGCGGCCTCCTGGAGCCGCCGGCGCTCCCGCCCGAGCAGCCCCTCCTTGATGGCCTCGCGCGCCAGGTCGTGATGGAACGTGAACACGTCGGGCTCGGACTCTGCCAGCAGGCCGCTGTCGACGGCGGCCCGTAGCAGCGTGATGAGGCGGTCCTCGGGCGTCTGGGTCACGTGGGCGAGCACGTCGAAGGTGACCCGGCGGCCGAGCACCGAAGCCGCCGTGACGAGTCCGCGGACCTCGGGGTCGAGCTCGTCGAGCTGCCCGCGGACCAGCTCGGCCACCGTCCAGGGCAGCGGCATGTCGGCCAGCTCCTGCCACGGGGCATCGCCCGCGCTGGCCACCAGCTCCTCGAGGAAGAACGGGTTCCCGCCCGTTCGGGCGTGGAGCGCGTCGACCACGGGGAAGGACGGCACCTCGCCGTAGACGGCGGTGAGGAACGCGTTGACGTCGGCGGGGCTGAGGCGGCCGAGCTGGATGTGGGTGATCGAATGGCGGCGTTCGAGCCGGGGGAGCAGCCCGGACGCGGGATGCCGGCGCGACAAGCCGTCGGGGCGGTAGGTGCCGACCAGCAGCAGGCGCCCGCCGCCGGGCTCGGCCAGTTGCTCGAACACGCTGAGGCTCTCGGAGTCAGCCCAGTGGAGGTCCTCGAACACGACCACCCCGGCGACGCCCCCGGTCAGCTGCCGCACCAGCTCGGCACCGGCCCGCACCCGCTCGTCGGCGGTGCCGTTGGCGTCCTGGACGGCCTCGAGCAGCGCCGGGTCGTGGCGGTCGTGGCGGTCGGGCCCTTCGGAAGTCGCCAGCGAGCCGAGCGCGTCGATGAACAGCTCCATGGGCCGGCTCTCGGCGCCGGGATCGGCCTGACCGGCGAGCACCAGCGTGCCCGCCGGCACCCGTGCCACCAGCTCCTGCACGAGCCGGGTCTTGCCGATGCCGGCCTCGCCGGCCACGAGGGCGACCGAGGGATGGGGGCGGCTGTCGACCAAGCCGACCAGGCGGTCCAGCTCGGCCGCGCGGCCGACCATGACCGGCGAGAGCCCGGAGCGTCCCACGAGCATCACCCGAGCGTAGGGCGAGCCGTCGGTGATCGGCCCGGATCCTCGGATCAGAGTCCGGCCGACGCGGCCCGCCGGCTGGGCCGGGTGCGGCGCCCGTTGCGGTGGCGCCCACCGAGGCGGGCCAGCCGCCAACGGGAGGCCTGACGCTGGAGGTCGTGCTGGCGGTCGGCGACGAGGGTCCTGGTGAATTCGTAGTCCGTGAGCATGGAACCAGCGTGCGCCACTGAGGTAGCTCGCCGCATCGGACAGCCTGCGCATTCGTGGCGCCGGCAGCTACGTAGATGCCTATGCCGCCCCGTCTACGTACGTAGGGAGGTGTGGCGACGGTGGCAAACCAGGGGGAGGGGTCCGCTTTCCGGTGCCCGTGGCGGGGTACTCTCGACGCCGGGAAATGGTAGGCCCCGAGCGTCAGACCGGAGTTGGCCGGTCCGCTGCTCGGGGCCTTTACGGTTGGATGCTTTGGCCGATCCCGGCGACACGAGAGGTGCCGCCAGAAGCGCCGACCCATGCAGGGCGCCCCGCAGTGGGCCCGGATCCGACCTCGGCGGGCGCCCCACCTCGACCGTCTCCATCGGCAATCCTTCCGGTCCGCCACGCTGGCTTGTGCGCCGGACTTGTCCGAGAACCGAAGCCCCCGGTCGCATCCTTTGCCCGTGCCTTTGTGGTGGACGTGCAGCATCTTGCGCGGTGCGAAACCCCACGTCAAGGGCCGTTTTCGCAATCCCCAGGCAATCCCCAGACTTTCTTGGTCATCCCCAGCTTCCGCCGTGTTCTCCACAGTGAGACCCACAGTTCACCCACAGGTTGGAGCCATCGTGGCGTCCGGGTGGAACCGGTCGGTGCCGGCCGACGCGCATTCGCGCTCTCGCTCGCCGGCCTGTCCGCAGGGCGACGAGCATTCCTTGCTCTAGCTGATAAGGGTGCCTACCATGCGGCCTCCGCACCGCAGACGCTGGAGGACACCTTGGGTCGTCATCGCATCATCACCGCCACCGCACTGTCGCTGGCACTGGCCACGCTGGGGGCCGCCTGCGGCGACGACGACGGGGCCGATGTCCGCAGCTTCGGCGAATGCGGCGGCTCGGGCAGCGCCTCGGGGTCGGCCAGCGCGTCGGGTTCCGCATCGGCCTCCGCCAGCGCGTCCGGCTCGGCCTCCGGCTCGGCCAGCGCCAGCTGCCCGTCGGGGTCTGGCAGCGGGTCGGGGAGCGGCAGCGCGTCCGAGGGTGCCTCGGGCAGTGGCATCGCCGGAGAGGTCGAGGGATCCTCCACCGACAACCCCCTCGTGACCGAGGCGGTGTCGGAGTACCGGACCTGGGTCCTCGAGCAGGTCGACGAGACGATCGCCGCGACCACGACGTTCACCGACGCCGTGCGCGCCGGAGACGTCGAGGCCGCCAAGGCCGCCTACGCCCCCTCCCGCCAGGGCTGGGAGCGCATCGAGCCCATCGCCGGCCTGGTCGAGGAGATCGACGGCGCCGTCGACGCCCGCGTCGACGACTTCGAGGGCGTCGACGATCCGAACTTCACCGGCTGGCACCGCCTCGAGTACCTGCTGTGGGAGCAGGGCACCACTGAGGGCGGCGCCGCCTTCGCCGACAAGCTCGACGCTGACCTGCAGACCCTCGAGACCGAGCTGGAGGGCATGGAGATCCCGCCCGCGGCGCTGGCGGTGGGCTCGGCAGAGCTGATCGAGGAGGTGTCGACCGGCAAGATCACCGGCGAGGAGGATCGCTACTCGGGCACCGACCTGTGGGACTTCGCCGCCAACGTCGAGGGTTCCGAGAAGGGTTTCGAGCTGATGGAGCCGGCCATCGAGGCCGAGGACCCCGATCTGGTCGCCTCCATCGAGAGCCTGTTCGACGAGCTCGAGGGACAGCTCGGCGCCTACCGGGCCGCAGAGGGCTATCAGCCGTACAGCGCGCTCACCGACGCCGACAAGACCGACATGCAGACCACGCTGGCGGAGCTGTCCGAGAACCTGGCGACGGTGGCCGGGGTCCTCGGCCTCGAGGGTTGACCCGCGATGGGAGCGCACCACCGCCGATGAGCTTCCGGCCCGACCCCCGCCCGCCGCCCCGTGATGGCGTCGGTCTGACGGCCGACCTACATGTCTCCCGCCGTCGGTTCCTGGTCGGCGGGCTTGCGGGCACCGCTGCCGCCGGCCTGGGTGGTGCGGTCGCGGCGGGGTGCGCCGATTCGTCCTCGGACGTTGAGGGCGGCCGAGCGATGACGGGAGGAGCGGGCAGCCTCGACGGCGGCGCCCGGTACCTGCCGCTCCGGGGACCGCACCAGACCGGGATCACCCATCCCGCCAACGAGCAGGGCCTGCTGGCGGCGTTCACGGTCACGGCCGACGACCGTGCCGAGCTGCGAGAGACGTTCGAGGCGCTCACCGCCGAGTCGGAGCGGCTCATGTCGGGCAAGCCCTACGACGAGCGCGACCCCGCGTATCCGCCGCTCTACACCGGCACGGTCGGCAATCCGCCCCCGCCGTCGGACCTGTCGGTCGTGGTCTCGGTGGGGGCGTCGCTGTTCGACGACCGCTATGGCCTGGCCGACCGCAAGCCCCGGGCCTTGGAGAAGATGCCCTTCCTGGCCAACGACCGGCTCGACCCCGAGCGGTCCCACGGCGATCTGCTCCTCACCGTCACCAGCGCCCACGAGGACGTCAACCTCTTCGCGCTGCGCCAACTGGCGCGGGCCACCCGCGGCACGATGGCGCTGCACTGGATGCTCGACGGCTACAACCGCCGCACCCGGGCCAAGCCGGGCGAGGCCGGCAAGCGCAACCTGATGGGGTTCATCGACGGCACCGCCAACCTCGACCCCTCCGACGACGCGGTGATGGATCGGTACGTGTGGGTGCAGCCCGACGACGACGAGCCCGCCTGGGCCGTCGGCGGGACGTACCACGTGGTGCGGGTGATCCGGATGTTCGTCGAGTTCTGGGACCGCACCCGCCTGGCCGAGCAGGAGGACATCATCGGGCGGCGCAAGGAGTCGGGCGCGCCGTTCACCGGCGAGGTCGAGACCGACGTGCCCGACTACACCGACGACCCCGACGGGGACGTCACGCCGCTCGACGCACACATCCGGCTGGCCAATCCCCGCACGCCCGAGACCGAAGACGACCTGATCTTCCGCTCGGGGCTGAGCTTCTCCCGGGGCTTCGACGGCGACGGTCAGCTCGACCAGGGCTTGGCGTTCGTCTCCTTCCAGCGGCGGATGTCGCAGTTCCTCAACACCCAGGCCCGGCTCGCCGGCGAGCCGCTGGAGGAGTACATCCTCCCCGAGGGCGGTGGCTTCTACTTCGCCCTCCCCGGCGTCACCGAGAGCGGCGCCTTCCTGGGCGAGGGCCTCTTCGCCTGATCTCCCGTTCTCCTGACTGCGTGGGACACTGGATCGGTGGCCGATCCGGCCCCCATCCCCATCGAGTCCCGGGTCACGGCGGAACCCCGGGCGGCCGAATCGGGCAACGGCGCCGCCGGTCGGGGCGCGTCGTCCAGCCGAGTCGTGCACGAGCCCGGCCGCTGGTCCCGCGTCGTGGCGGTCGTCGCCGTCCTGGGGTTGGTGGCAGGAGGGCTCGTGTGGGCCCTGCGGGACGGTGATCCCGCTCCGTCCACCCCGGCCGCCGACGCCGACGACGAGCCGCGGGACACGCCGGGTGACTTGCCGGCGGCCGCAACTCGGGCGGCGTTCGCCGAGGCTCTGTTGCGGTTCGGCGAGATCGAGTCCTTCGCCTACCGGGGCTCGGTGCGGGGTGCCGGAGCCAGTCCGTTGCGCGCGGGGCCGTGGATTGCCGGCGAGGTGGACGTCGAGGGCGCAGTCATCCTGAGCCGCGATCTGGCCCGTGACGTGGCGGTCGACGCCAATGACCGTTGGGTCGAGACGCTGAGATCGGGAGGCACCGTCTGGCGCCGTTCCGCGCCGAACGCCACCGCGCTCGCGGGCGCACCCTGGGACGGGCGGGTCGCCATGGCAGGCGAGGACTGGCTGGACGCTGCGACCGTGGCCTACGCGTTGCGTACTGCCGGCGATCCCCGCGGCGAGGCGCCCGACGCTGCCGGCCGCCGCGTGATCCGGGCGACGTTACGGGAACGCGAGCTGAGTAACAGCCCGGCCGGCCCGTTCCCGGGCGCCGACGTGCTGTTCAGCGTGGACGACGCCGGCGACATCGTCCACGTCCAGCTGTTGTGGCCCGGCTTCGACCCGCTGCTGGTCGTCGACCTCGACATCTCCGGTCACGACGAACCGCAGGACATCGCCCCTCCCGACACCGGCCCGGCCGCCCTGCGGCGCACGGTGCCGGTCGATGCCCTGCAAGCCGCGGGCGTGCGGCCGCTGGAGCTCTGACGGGTCCCGGCCGGATAGCGGCTCGTCGGATTCCAGACCGACCTGTCGGTCAGCGACCTCGCCACCCTGCTGTTGTCGTTGCGGCCCTTCGACCCCGACACGGAGCCGGAACCGGTCGCCGACATCCCCACCTCCTGACGCCCGAAAACGCCGGTGCGATCCGGTGCGGCGTTGGTAGCCTGCCCGGTACCAGAGAAAGGAGGTGGTCCAACGCATGAATGACACTAGTCATGGGACCCTGGAGGTGGCTGGCCGCTGAGCGGCCTCGGACCACTCGGTGGAAGCCAACCAGTCCACCGTCGATGCAGCTGCTGGGGCCTCGTCCCTCCCGGCACGACAGGCTGGATCGATCTTTCCGAAGAAGTAGAGCGACGGGAGGCCTTGATGCCTCCCGTCGCCGCGTCCGACGTCAGCTGGGCGCCATGCCATAGCGTGGCGGTCGGATGAAGGCCGACCGCTCCGATGATGCCCGCGTCAGCGACGACGTCCTACGGGTGGTGCAGGCGGCGGTCGACGCCGTGGGCCGGGCCGGTACGGCGTCGGCGGCCACGGTCGGGGACGCCGTCGAGGGTGCGGGGCGGTCGCTCACCCGCCGCATGGTGGGCGACGCGTTGGCGGCGCCCCGGGCGGTGGCCGATCGGGACGCGCTGGCCCGGGCGCTCGCCGAGCGGCCGGCGACACCGGCCCTCGGGGGCGCGACCGCCGCCGCGCTCGGGCTGCGGGCCGCCGGGCGGATCCCAGGGCTCGGCTTCCTCGCCCGGCGGACACCGCTGTGGTTGCTGGCCACCGCCGTTCCCGCCCTGGTGGCATCGGTGGCGCGCGGTGCGGACGAGCTGGGATTGGTGGCATCCCACCTGGTCCACCGGGCCCGGGCTGAGGGCATAGAGCCCGATGCGGAGCGGGTGCGGCGGGCTGCCGTGCAGATCGCGTCGCACCGGGTCGTCGATCCCGAGCGCGAGCCGAGTCACGGCCCACTGGTGGTCAGCTGGATGCGCCGGGCGGTTCGCGCCGCCCTGCCGTTCACGTCGGGCGTGGCGACCCGCGATCCCGACGGGCTGGCGGCGGCCGCCGCGGCGGTCGACCCCGCCCGCCTGTCGGCGGG
>OCZV010000121.1_pt1 | contig 29074 bp, 29 predicted proteins | sample 1539051 | NCBI WGS metagenome assembly OCZV01 (sample SAMEA3113581, study PRJEB22503) | soil metagenome
AGTATGGGGGACTGTCACTCCTTCGACCCGGGTTCGAATCCCGGCCCGGGCGCTCAAATCCTCTGCTCATGTATTAATCTTTAAATCCTCTGAAAGCATTTTATACATCTCGTCACCTATAACAGCCATAAATGACATCGTTTTATTGACTCCTAACTCTGATTCTAATTCTGAGCCATTGTCAGAATATATCTTGGCACCTGCTTCCTTCACAATCAGATATGCTGCAGCCATATCTGTAACACGAATTTTCCCTCGAAAATCGATATAAGCATCCATAAGCCCCCGGGCAAAATAACATAGCTCAAGAGCATTCGCTCCAAAATGCCTTATATGAAGAGATTTTGAGATTACGCTAGAAAGACGATTAAAAGTGTCTTCTGAAATACCAGAAATATTCATACCTATTATTATATCTTGGATATGTTGTTCACTGATACTATTGTTGTTTCTAGTTTTACTCCGACCTGCGTAAATCCTGTCTCCATTCCAATAAGCTCCTTTTTCTTTTGAAGCATAATATAAGTCGCCTACAGACAAGTCAATCACTGCTGCATCTACAACAGAACTAAGTCTAAAATCAATTGAATAAGCCAATGAGCAGCAGCAGAATGGTATGCCCCGGCTTGCGTTCATTGTTCCATCCATTGCATCCATAATGAGAAAGCCATCCTTTCCTTGGATTACACCACACTCTTCACCAATTATTGTAGGATTAAAATTATGTCTGTTAAGAGTATCCCTTACGGATTTTTCTGCATCAAGATCGATCTTTCTAGAGATATCTCCGCCTGCCCCTCGGCCAAATTTTTCATTACCTTCTACTGTTCCAATAACATTTCGAGTATTTTGATAGACTTCGTAGCATGCTTCTTTTAAAATGTCTATAATCATTACCATAGCATTTTATTTCTTCGAATAATATACCATTAATATTTGATTTGGTTTGAAAGAATTCGCTCTACTGACAATGAAACCTGCTTAAGCTGAGATTTGCTTATCTATCTTTCTTCTTCTTTCCTTTATAAGTCGGTAGAGACGCAGCTTCATTGCAAGGTAAATGCTATAAAGTTGAAATTTAGATTGCATACTCCTTTATTGGACAATATACCTTTTAAGCTTGACGGAATGTTTTTTTTAAATCTTTCCAATCCAAGTAATTGTGTTCATTAATTAGTCATTCTAACTGAAAGGAGAGCGATTGCCTATTTATTCACTATTACAATTGTAGTAACCATTGATGAGTTAGAAGCAAGCACGATATCTCCGTTATCCATCTGTAGTTTACTATAAAGTAGACCTATATCATAAACCACACCAGTATTTCCGAATACAGTAATTCTATCGCCTATCTTAAAGGGTCTAGTTATTGCTAAGTATAATGCCGCGATCGCATTTCCAATTATATTCTGCGCTGCAAAACCTACTACTAATCCTGATATAGTGCCAATAGATGCAGCTACGAGGGGATCCTGACTAAGATAGGAAATAATAATTGCAATGATAATGATAGCGCCTGCAATCTTAATGAAACTCGTAATTGACTTTGCAGTACCCTTAACGTATTCTCCTGCTAACTTATAAAAGGTATTACCGATTATTTCTATAATAAAATATCCAATGAGAGATATCTGTGCAACCTGTAAGAAAATTAAATATTGTTTTGGAAGCGTAGGCTTCAAAAATGCTGTACTTAATGTTAATCCAACAGCAAGTATTACTCCCAGAATAATGATCCTTTTTATAGCTAATCGTTTGGTGATTGTTCTGTTTGTGCTTTCGTTTGGTGTCATCTTAGTATTCTTATCTTTATTATCGATATACATAGTAAACTGACTTTAATCACTAAATTTCAGTAAAAAAACGTATATAGTATTTCTGTACATGGAGTATGTTACACTCCTGATATTATTCAAGGTTTATAGTTAAATACTTAATGCTTTAAGTTTCGCGCTGTAAATGTCAGTGTTCTTTTAACCATGATGTACTTTTTTGGTTTTTGATGCTTTATATAGTTATAATGTAATATCGAACTGAATAGTAAATGGAATGTACTAGGTACTTGTATAGCGCATTTGTTGAATGTAAGCAACCTCTTATCTAATGAATTTATAGCAGAGTACTCTAAAAAAGTTCTGTAAAAAAAGAAATGATGTTTATATTACGGATGCATACTAACCTCTTTTAGACATTGGATTGCTGTTATGTAGAAAAATATTAGTTGCTTTGTTTTGCACATTCTTTCTCCTTATTATGCTGGAATCGTCACGCGTCTTTCAGATCGGAGTTGCAGATGCAGATAAAAAGGACAAGTATGAGGATGGCCCAGACGACGGTGATTTTGAAGAAGAGAACTCAATACAGGTATGTTGTTCCTGGGGTGAAAAACTTGCAGATGGATCATTGACGTACATGATAAGTAAAAGTAATTCAGATATCCAACAGGCAGTTCGTACCTCTATCGAAGATTGGGATTCTAAAATAACTAACTTACAACTTGATGAAACAAGTAAGAGTAAAAACGGCGCTGATATTGAAGTGACTTTCAAGAAAGATGGCAAAGAAATAGCCGGGCGGACAATAAATAATTTTGATAGATATGGTTTTATCGATAATGTGCAAGTAACTATATCAAAAAATGCTTTCGGAACAAAGTTTGATACAAAGATAATCGAACAAATAGCAAAGCATGAAATGGGTCATGCATTGGGTCTTGGTCATGCGAACTTTGCCGGTAACCTTATGACCGAGCAAGTTAACGATGGTACAGGAACAATTGCTGATTGTGAAATTAAAGCTGTTAACGAGGCTAATCAATGGAAGCTCGAAGATAATTCTGATCATGCGTACGCTCCAGCTAAATCGAGTGTACAATGCTGAATTTATTATTTTTAGAATATGCTTTATCAAATGGCAAATAGTCCTTTCTGTAGCAAGACTACAAAGACAAAATATTTAACACAAATTGCTCACAAGAAGCAGAAAGTTTGTCATGAAAGAAACCTTCTTCTTAAATCTTCATTAAATTCTATATATTAAATTTATAAACCACTTTAATTGCTTGGACAATTTTAATTTTCAACTGTCAGTAGGAGTGCCTTTAAAATATTAATGCACGATATGTCAATCAATCCTCTTTTCGAAAGAATACATACATATATTATTATGCATATGCAGTGACAGAATAGTATCTATTACAAAATTAGCGATAGACCGTATTATCCAGATTCATGATCTCACATGCAATAGCATTAGCAACAATTAGTTCATTATCAGTAAAGGATATCATATTTGAATAATGCCAAGATAGGCATATCTGCTATTTGTTAGCAGATTTTCAAACTTTTTAGCAGAAGCTGTTGTCCTTAAAATATTAAAGGCAATTAAAGAACTAGCGAAGGAATCTTTTATTGTCTATTTCAGAGAATATTACTTTAAGAGTTACAATAACTGATGTAAATTCATATTATTTATTGCAACGCTAGATAAGAAGCAATTTACCTTAATATTAGCGACAGTAGCCTTTTAAGCTGTTTGTACAATCTATTTTCATTTCACAAAAGACAGGATTAGGATAGGATTGTATACCATCCATAGCCTTAGATTAATACAAATAGATGACATGTACATCAAACTAAACATTGGTCCTACATTTGAAGATGAAACATGCGTAAGGCACGAACCTCAATCTTTTATTGAAACTAATTCATCAACTTGGTTGTATAGTTGCAGGAAACGTGGACCCTTTTCTCTTATCTTGAAAATATGCTCCTTCACGTTTGTTCTATTAAGCGATTTTATATTAATACATCTAAATATTCTTTTAGATAAACATAAGAAAGAAATGTCTTATACGTAATCTTGGTCTTTGCTGCTCCACCGTTAGCAGCTTCCACAATTAAGGCAGCGATACCAGTTTTGCTTCGATATCTCATAATATTAATGAGCCTATATAATGATAAAAAGCAAGAAAGAATTTCAGTACTCTATCCAATATCATTCTAATTACTAACACATTTCTTGAAGCATATTGTTGAAACTAAGGACTTGTTTTCAATGAGTACTAAAGGGGACCCATCATTCGGCTACTTCCAGCAGGCAGCATCTGCCTTTTCAACATGACTAAAAATGACATAAGAAGAAGTACCACAACTAAAAATGAAGATATTAAGCTTGTATTTGCAATTATCTCATTCACTCCAAATATCACAATGAATATAGCTGGTAAAATTGTATGCAAGTTAACATATACGCCCAACGAGACAAAAACCAAAAACGCTATAATGAATAAAGACGTTGAATAGTCTATTATAAGTTGACTAAGTGGTCTGGGTTGTCTGATTGTTTCCTCAGGTTGGATTCCGTGAGGCGTTGGCGTCTCCTGCACCTCCTCCTCCTCCTCTTTGTTATGTGCTGGCGTGACAGTCGATCTGTTATCAATTTCGCGTAATAGTTCCAATCCTTCTTTGGTAATCTTGTAATGCTTAGAGTCCTTTGTAACGTAGTTGCCCATACGTTCCAAATGGTAATAGATAGAACCAGTTGAAAGTCCTGTAGCATTTCTGATCTCAGAGAAGCCTGCTGAACCGTTTCTCGCTGCAATTGCTCTCAATATCTTTATCCTGGTTAGCCTGGCTCGCAGCTGAGTCTCTCCTGTCAATGGCGTTTATATATCGCAAAATTATTTATTTCTTTCTAGATGTTGTAGATTAGCTAGGCACGGCTGATTTAAATCCAGCAAAGCTTATACAGACTTTGTATGATTATCTCTAATACGTTGCCCGGTGGGGTCGTAGCGAAGCCAGGCATCGCAACGGGCTCCAGATCTAAATATTAAGGCTAGCAATTAGAAAAGATACCCGTGGATCAAGGGTTCAAATGATTTGGGTCAAAATCCTCATCAGAATAGTTCCCTTCGGCCCCACCTTTGATATTTTAAATATCAATATGCCTTTTCGTAGGATTTGAAATGAACCGATTAATACATATAAACAGTTTTGATATCCATAACTTTAGACTTTCATTCTAGTGATTAAATATGGAGCTCTAATTTCCACAGCTAAGCGGCCTACTTGAGCGTCAGATCAAGATATCTTTGGTATCAGAATAAATTGTTATTATGATAGCCAGTATATGCAGATTTGACCTTTTAATTATAGGAAATACACTTCGATATTTCATTGTAAGAGCCAAAAGTTTTCTTCGCTTCTGGGATAATCCTTTCTATAATTTGAGAAGCAGAATCAACGAATAACTTTGCAGGATCCTGTCTTTTAAGCAATTTGAAAAGTTTATTTGTTGGAGAATTCAATTTTCCAAAATAAAGAATAGAGCTCTCTTCAATTATAATATCTGCATCAGCACACGCAACACCATGTTTTAGTAAGTGTGTTTCTAATTTAGAGGCAAACCTACCAAAAAGGACAGAGTACGAGTCACTTCCGAATTCTGTCATCTGGTAATCACCTTATATCAACTATGTACATAGAACATGCTTTTTAATTTTGCAGGACTTGATAGATTTGGATATTTCTCACATGTTATTTTGCGGATTTGACATTAAATACATCTCATGAGGAAGATTCTTAAAACAAATACTCATTGTCCTAATTGTAAGGACGATAATAATATAATGATAATTTTTATCGTTGATTATTATATATTACTACAGAGTTATCACAAGGTAAGCATTTATTTAATTATATAATCAAGTTCTATCTGCTGCCATTTGTACTGGCTGAGGTCAGACAGAATTAAACACAACATGCTTCAGAATCATCATTAAGATGAAATGATTAGTTCGAGGTAAGATCTGTATAGAAGTAGACAGGCATAATTACAATTTTTTATACTGATACCAAGTGCCAAAACGAATAATGGCTACTCCTAATGCTATGATAATTAGAGCTGTAAATAAAAAGACAGGATTAATCAAGGATCTTAAAGGCATCGGAGCTTTTGAAATAAATTCGCACCTTTTATCAAAGTTTTGACATTCTTTAAGTATGGGAAAAGCAAGTAAGATAACAATGAACATAATCAATAGCGCAGTTCCTATACAGGACAATATAGCGCCTGAGCGAACTATTATCTGTAAATTCAATCAATTAAGAAAAACGCAGCGATATTGATATTAGTTTTCATATAATTATGCAGAAAGCTTGTTTGTATCCAAAGTTACAAATCGGTAAGAAGCATTCTTTGATACCTTGATAAAGCGTTCATTATAGTATACTAATGGCAGGTCTTTGTAAATGTGCTGATCCCACAAATCATGAATTGCATCGAAATATTCCTTTCTTTTTTTCCCTCTCATTCTAATAATCTCATGAGATAATAGGTGGGAAATATTTGCACAATTATTGTCAGCAAAGAACCTAGCACGCTCACTATCAGAAACAGAGCTGTTCGGTCTTTTCCACTGAACCATACAAAAGTTGTCGGTTGAATATCCTTCAGTCTGGCAGTCCGTCCATAACGGTTTAAAATATGCTAAGTAAAAATGATATATTGTTTTTCCTCTTTCATTATGATCCCTTGTCAGATATGCCAGTGACATGCGATCAAAAAATCTGCCGGGGATAACAGGTAAGATATCAGTTTCAACACTAAAGTCAATATTAAAATGATGCTTAATCCACCAATGATAGAATCTCGTCATCGAAGTAACATAATTCCAATCCTCTTTTTGTCTTTGTTGCCATTCGTCATTCTTAGCCACATAGATAAAAAATAATTTCTTAGGCAACATTGTATTTTATTTTATCTACGACTATAAAAACCATCTAACAACAGAAATATTATTGATTTCAGATATCTATCAAATATGATGGATAAATGTTTTCTGATAATTATTGGTTAATTGTTGCAGTAAAAGCAAACACATATTGATAAACATCTGGACTTGATTTGCATAGAAATTCCAGATGTTACATTAAAGCAACGGTAATGAAGGCTACTAATGTAACTACCCTATCTTTATGAATTTAATAGCCGTATTATTCGTGAAACTCAAGTGGCAGATGCTGGCAGAGTCTTTAGATAACTTAATACAATATTGCCCTATCGATAAGTTCTTAATTTACCGTCTACAAAATTCTGATGGTGATACAAAGCGTCATTCAAAAAGGTAGGATCTGTAATCCTTATAGTATCCAATATGAAACAATCTCTAGTTTTCTATAAAGACACTCTAGGCCTTCCCATCAAGAGCCAATCTGAAGATTGGATAGAATTCTTCGTTAATGGTACCGTTTTAGCTTTGCATCCAGCACAGAATAAGACTAAATTAAAAACTGGAACAAGTATGTTGGTTGGATTTATGGTCAGCGATCTTGAAAGTAATGTTAAAAAATTAAAAGAAAATAAAGTGAAATTTTTCAAAGAACCTAAAGAGGAACCCTTTGGAAAGCATGCTATTATTAAAGACCCTGATGACCATCTCATATCAATTGCAGAGATAAATAGTGAACCTACAGAAGGATTTGATCTGTTAGGATTAATTGGTGCTGAATAGTGTTATATTTTTATCAATCCTGTTTGTAGCCGTTTGTAAACAATACCATCATCTTTAAGGTTTGTCTATTGATATTATTTTAAATATTGCTGATATACCATCAAAATATTGGTAGTTGACTATTGCAGTTGCAATAATTCTGAGCAGCTAAAATGTCCAAATTGCCGTGTTAAAATATTGGTTGATCATGGATGTTAACAATCTCAACATGACTCGAAATTGATTATTTCCAAGTCAGGCCTATCTTTAGTTATCTACTATCTACAAAATTCATATTAAATGTTGTTCTCCACACAAGCTTTGATAACCATATTTATTCTCATGTGATGTTTATCGTCGAAAGTACATTAGTTCTCAGTCATTTACAAAATAAAGAAGATGGGATCTATCGTTTGATAAAATAATATGTTAAGTGAAAGAATCTTCTTACATATAAGCAGTTATAACCTGTTGGCTATACTTTTGTTAGCTTCATCAATGGATCTATTCATATAATTTGATCTGGCTTGCTGTCTTTGTCAATACATCTATGATAGCCTTATTTACATATATCTACTAACCACCAATATGTGATCATATTGAGGATGATAGTTCAGATTGCTGATGATTTGCGACGTATTGCTAAAGGTGAAATTTTGTCTGACACTTGGAGCAGGAAAATTTACTCTGTTGATGCGAGCAATCAATACATAACACCATCTGTCATTACTTGTCCACACGATGAATATGATGTAGAAAAAATATGCCAGTATAGCTTTTCTAAAGGAGTATCGATAACAGCAAGAGGAGCAGGAACAGGTCTCCTTGGTCAATCCCTTTCTGATGACATCATCATTGATTTCACAAAGCATATGAATAAAATAATTGAAATAGGAGATGATTATGTCATAGTACAGCCAGGACAAATTAAAGCTAAATTAGATAATGAATTAAAAAAGAGAGGAAAATTTTTTCCACCTGATCCTGCAAGCAGTAACTATTGTACTATTGGAGGAATGATCGCAAATAATTCGAGTGGTGCTCATTGCCTAGGTTACGGCAGCACAATAGATTTTATTCGAGAAATTAATGTTGTTTATTCGGATGGTAGTTTTGGATATATCAGCAATAATAATGTATTTGATAATAAGATAGCGATATTATTACGATTATTGTCTCCATATGCAAACCTAATTCAGGAGAGATATCCAAAAGTAAGTAAGAATTCTTGTGGATATCGCCTGGATGCAGTAATCAATAGCCAAAAGCTTGCTCCTCAAAAAATATTTGCTGCTTCCGAAGGAACACTGGGGATTGTAACTTCTGTGAAGTTGAAGACCCTCGATGTTCCGTTATATAGTCATCTATTGGTGTTAGGTTTTGACGATTTGTTATCGGCAGTATCTGTTGTCCCAATTATATCTGAATTTTCTCCTGTTGCTCTTGAGATGCTTGACAGTACAGTGACTAGCCAGGCAGAGAATACTCAAAAACCCGCAAATAAGGCTGGTTGTCTATTGTTTGTAGAGTTTGCTGGAGATAGTCTTATAGATATCGAAACAAGGTTAACTCGGTCTAAAAGTAAATTATCGGGTAAATGTGATATTCTAGAGAGTGCATCAGACGATCAGAGTAGGACCAAGATATGGGAAGCAAGAAAGAATGCCTTAAATAATATTATGAAATTAACTATTGGGAGTAGAAGACCCCTAGGTTTGATAGAAGATACAGTGGTCGATATAAATTTGTTACATAATTACACACAATATTTGCAGAAAATGTATTTGGATAATAATTTAAATTATGTAATGTATGGTCATGTAGGAAATGGAAATCTTCACACGAGGCCACTAATAGATATAAACTCGGTCAGCGAGATGGAGTTGATAGAACGACTTGCTCAACAAGTCTTCAAAATGGTAATAAGAGATGGAGGAACAATTACAGGAGAACATGGAGATGGTTTGGTTAGGGTAAAGTATATAGAATCTATGTATGGCCGTGATCTGTTCTCACTCTTTAAAGATGTCAAGAACTTATTTGATCCAAAATCTCTTATGAATCCTGGTAAGAAAATTATTTAATCAGACTCTTACTGGTCTAATATACATTAATGATTCAAATCAGAAATCTGACCAAGTAATAATGTCTATGAGACTAAAATTAAATAATAATAACAAAATATTTTTAAAAAGGATTTAATTATCTATCAAAAAGATAGTGAATTTATTTGCCTCAGATTCAGAAAATAAGTTTAATCAAAGAGATAATAATAGGCTTGTAATTATTTACAAATGAATGTTCAAATGCCATGCAGTCAATACTAATAAGTAATCAAGAAAGATTCTTCCGTAAGCCATTATTTTTATGTTTTAATTAACTGTAATGGAAAGCGCGGTGTAGCATATTTTATCTAATCTAGCCAAGGATACAATATTCCATAACTTATTAAAAAATACTGGATAAAATTCAGGTGTTTTATCGCTGTACGGAAAAAGTCTAAATAAAAAAGATTTTATTACAAATTTCAAATAACTCAGCAAATAGCTCGGTAAAGTTGATAGGTATGAGCTGCCAAAGATCTTATCTAGATGGTCGATTCAAAAAAATTGAAACTAGAAGTTGAAATCGAAGTTAATGTTCCCCTTGACATCGTAGAAGATAAGAATAGAATTAAAGCAGTAGAAGATGGTCTGGGACAAAGTATTTCTAAAGGATTGTATGAACAAGGTGTTTCTTTTATTATAAAAAAAATGACCTCCAGGGTGGAATAATAAAAAAATAATTTTGTGTTGATTAGTCATTTTCATTCATAACTAATCACTAATGTTAAACAATAAGACGTTCTATTGCATAACCTATGAATGGATCATACTTGTTGCATATTCGCATATTTCTATGAAAGTCAAATGAGTTGTATCTATTGTTTGATTTAGTTGTATTTATTTATCAGTTGATTACTGATACGCGCAAAATCTTATTTCACAATATCGCAGAAACAACTTTTGATGAATTTCATTTATTTCTCTATTTAAATGTATTCTCCCTTTTTCAATATTCATATTTGCCGCAGTATCTATATCTATGATTATGTATCATATACGATGATACTCTTTGCGCATGCTAGCCTTATCTATTTCAATTTAAGACGTTTGGTGGCAATGTTATTTCGTGATCCTTGTCAACAGGCGTCTTAAGTATTGCAGATCGAACATCATTATCCTATTTTCTTGATTTATTCAAATTCATTTCATCTTTAATTACCACTTACTGCCAGATAGATGCGCAAAAATTACATGATACTAATTAAACTAAACTGTCCAATAGGATCATTTCCCAGAAAAAATGGACAAGCATAACAGGCAATAATACATACAAAACAAAATATAATAATACTGACTATAAACGATGAACAGCGTTTTGAAGTAACCTTTAATTGTGTTTGAAAATCTACTCAATTTGGATTCGACTATAAGATATGGTTATTTTTTTCTCATTTCAGCTCGGTGGTCTTCTCGCTCCCGGAGGATCGGATACAGACAATCCTCTGATGTATGTCCTTTGGTTTGCTCCTATAATTATTCTAATGATTTACGGCCAAAAGTTTCAATCATGGATGATCTTGAGTGATGTTTCAAAATCATTAAATAAATTGAAAACTATGAAAGAGACCGCAAGAAAAGAAGCCATTGATTACATTAAAACGTCAATAAAGCCTTCATATGATCCCAGTAACAAAATTGACAAATTTTTAGAATACTTCACAATTATGCCAGTTGATCTGGATCCGAATGGCATTATAGGCAAGCTTAACCATCTTATGAGGACCAGAGATGAAAGAATTCGAACAGAAGTAAAAAAAATGGCTATTAGGATGACAGAATCAGAAGCATCTCGTATTGAGAACATTTTGGAGGCAGCATCTGCACTAAATATGATTTACAAGATAGTTAGACATTTTTATATAATGGGTAAAAGGACAACGAGTGTCTTTGTGCTTGTACAACTGCAAATGGTTATGCCACTTTTATTGCAAGAAGCAGAAGCATTAGAAAATGCAATCGGCGCATTCAAAAAAGGTCAGCCCATAGGAGACAGTATTGGTCCAATGGTCGTAGGAAAGATGATGATTGGCAAAGAAAAAAAAGTAATAGCAAGAGAGACATTATATAGTGAAGATGAACACATGCATAGAAAATTATATTTGCTCAAAGCAGAAGGGCCAGCGGGTACTGTGGGTAGGCCTGGAGAGGCAGTGCAACGCCTCATCGTCGAACTTGGTATAAAAATTGATGCCATCATAATGATAGATGCAGCATTGAAACTTGAAGGAGAAAAAACAGGTGATATAGCTGAAGGTATTGGGTCTGCTATTGGCGGTATAGGAGTAGAAAAATACCAAATAGAAGAAATTGCGACCAAGTTCAATATTCCTGTCTATGCAATCATAGTAAAAGAATCTGTTCAGGATGCAATTACAGTTATGCGGAAAGAGATTTATGATTCTTTTGATAAGGTAACAGACACTGTATATGCAACAATTGAAGACAAAACTACTGACACACAATCTGTTTTGATTATTGGTGTAGGAAACACAGTGGGAGTTGCACAGTAGATGTGGTTTAAAAAGAAGAAGAAAACTACTCCGACAGTATATACAGAGGAAATATGCCAGAAATGCAGTGAAAAGAAGAAAAGAAATTTTGAGGAAGGAGATTATATTTATAGAATTGGCTCCAACTGCAAGAAATGTTCAGATCTCACTATGATTAATGCAATTTACGGGGAATATCCAATAGAGAAGCAAAAGCAAAGCCAGGAACTCTAACTCTCGCATATCTATTGAGAAAAGTTTACTGTGTAATCACATTGATATAATTATCTGTAGGAATTAACGTATGCTCAGCTTGAGCTACAATTTTCCTGTTTCCTTCTATAAGAACTGGATATGCATGAATGTTTCTCTTCTTTATTAATTGTTCAATTAACTGACGAGCTTTTTTCTCCTCATACTTTTTTGTCATCCATCTAAGAGCAAATGGCAAAGTTTTGAATGTGTTCCAAATATATTCAAGAAATTCATCGGCTTCTTTATCTTTTGTTGGTTTACGGGAAGCAATACCAAAAATATTACGGGTCTTGCCTTCATAAACAATTCCCTGACCATCTCTCGTTGTTACAAACGGTTCTATGGCATAAGCTTGACTGGAAACCAGGCTAAATGATCCAATAGTCCAAATGTTTGGTATTGATTTTCCGGCATGAATAGTAAATTGTTCCAAAGAATGCCCGCTTAAATTCTGAATTGGTCTGAATCCTTGTTTTGATACCGTATTTTCTATTATCTTCCCAATATCACTAGCTTTAGTATTGGGTTTAGCTGCTTTTACTGCTTCACTTAAAGCAATTTCGGCTGTCTTTACCATTGCTTCGTATTTTGGATTATAACAAACAGTCACGGCTGTGTCGGCGATATAACCATGAATCTGCACACCAATATCGATCTTTAAGACATCGCCATCTTTCACAATAAGCTGATCGTTTGGTTCCGCGGTATAGTGGGCGGCTATATCGTTCAAACTGACATTTACTGGAAATGCAGGCGATCCACCTTTGCTTATAATATCGTCTTCTATAGATTCACAAATTTGAAATAGCGTATAACCAACATGGTATTTATTTCGTGTTTTTTCTCGTACTACTGCCGCTATTTTACCCGCCTGTTGATAGAAATCAAAAAAATTCATATACTGGCAACTTTTGGATTTGAACATATATAGAGATATTGCAGATATTTAACCATGAAAAAAATAAAGCAGTATTCTTCAATATTTTTATGTCAATTTTTATATTATAACAACCCCCAGACAAAAGGACAAAATATCTTCCCATTTGATACACAAATTGGTTAACGCTTAAAAATTTATTAATATTGTATAACGCACAACCACTTCTATTCTACTATCGTCTTCTCTATAATTACTGAAGATTAAAATTGTAGGTTATCGCCTTCTATTAGTGACTCAATAATATTTGTTTTCCAGATGCTAGAAGCCAGATATTCCTTTATCCTTACTATTAGGTAGGTCGCGTGCCAGCCTTGTTTTTGTGAAGGATAGTTGTATTTAAATAGATAACTTTGAGTATTCCCATCGGTAAGCCGTGCAGATCCATTGCCGAAATGTGTATACGTATGTATTTTTACAGCTCTATCTTCATTACTCCTATTCTTTAATCTAATTCCAAATAGGTTATCTATTTTGCTATTGTTCTGACTCGGGAGATAGATAGATAAATAGATCCAGCGGACAGACCATTAAACCAATAAAAAGATCTAATGTTGATTTATTAGAATTAATCTTATAACCTGTATGCCAGAGTCTTCTAAGGATTCCGAAATTAATGCACTTGAAGTCACATATCTTATAATATATGAGATCGCAGAGAAAATTGAATTTAAGAGATAATTTATTCATTTAAGGACGCGATGAGTGTGACTCTATTGCATGACTATCGGGAAGATAGTCTTACTCTGTTAATAGAGATCCTTAATAACACGTGACGAAACTTAAAATTATCCCATTGAATAGTGCTCTCTGAAAATGATTTTCGGATAGGGGTCGTTGTCTAGCTTGGTATGATGCCAGCCTTGGGCGCTGGAGGCCGCTGGTTCGAATCCGGCCGACCCCACTTGTTCCACTGTGGATCTTGTAGAGTCTTGCGTTATTTTTCTAAGGTTAAAATATTTAAATTCCTTTCTGAAAAATCAAAAATAGTGATAATTTAATCTTATATTCAACCCTTGTACTATTGAGATCATCTTTCGCATTTATATAAGTATTCAGTTGTTTTTTAATAATTTAATATTGTAAGGTACTCTTGTTTCTTATAGATATCTCAAAAATAATTATCATAATTGTATAACAACTATAAAATACTTGATGCTTCTATTGTGCTTATAATATTGCCAACACAAGGTTTTAATGGTGTTCATATATTATAGAATATCTTATAGAGTTTTAGGAATTGTTTTAGAATATGCAATTTTTGGCCATCATCAAGAATAAATAATAGCATTTGGAGATTCCTTGTATAAAAACACAACATTCACTGACAATAAATAAGCAGAAAAGCTGTAGTCGATTTTGAATAATTATATTCAATATATTATATTAGAGATATATTGAGAGAGATAATAGATCATTAGACTTTAGAACGTGATCCGGACAATATTTTTGTTCATAATAACAATGATTAATATTACTACAGGGTATGTATGTTCATGACAAAGTATTAAGGCATTGAAAGTTTGCAATTTTTCAATAGATAAAAATATCCCATAAAAGTTAAGTATCCAATGAAGACTGTAAACATGGAGGAATACACCTATAATAGGCTCACATCAGTGCTGAAAGAAATTATGCATGAAAGAAGGCAGGATGTTAATTACGATGATGTTATAAATGAGCTAATTGATACTTATCAACAAAATAACTGGGCACATTTTGGCGCTGCTGCGGGTGGGGGTTAAAATCAGGCTGGCCTGCATGAACCAAGATTAAACGATGATCGTTAAACACTATCTATTTCAATTGTGATATAATTATTTACTAATTTCTGTAAGTGCACTTCTGTTGATTATCTTAATAATCAGCAAGGGTTTAAAAGCTAATAATTATGTCTTTGGAATAGTGGACATTGTAGGCTAGGTAGAATTCCTATCTGCCCGTGTATTCTATTAGTTCTATGATAAATAAATGGGCTTCTGCTACAAGCGAATTAATATCCTCTTGAATTATAATATGAGTATTTAAAAAGGTCTTTAACGATTTCAGAGGAACTATGAATATTATAAAGATAGAAAAGTCCGATGATACAATTAAATTAAGCCTGTATGAATCTCATCTTACTTTAATTGAATCAAACTCGTTTACAGATATCTATACAACTAATTTTTACATGCAAACTCTAGCAAAAAAACATAATATCAAAAAAGTGTTATTTATAATTCATGATAAAAATAATAACTCAGTAGAAATGAGAATGGCTGAGGGAGAGAATGCATTTTTTATCACTTAAAACTTTTGCTCTTATTCTTTCTAATTCTTTATATCGCTATTATGAAAAAAGTTTCTTTTTGCAATAGATACCTTCATTGAACTGTGACAGATTGGACATTCTGCCCACTGATGGCCGCCAAAATACTGCCACTCATAAGAACATTTTCCATAGGTGCATTTAATCCAAATGCCTTGTCTCGGTCCTTTTATCCAATTATCTTGCAAAGGCTTTCTCGCTCGGCGAGCTGAGCGCGGGGCTCTCTTTCCCTTATATTCCAATAAAAATTATTGTGCTACCTAAAATATAGAGATTATTGTTTCATTATATAATAGAAAACAATACCGCTCAACATACTAATCAAATTGTAATACATAGAATTAATCTACACTGATAGAGAGGGAGAGACAGATCCAGAGACATCATACGTCTTTGAGCAAATTATTACAGACTTATTTTATATTTAATCAATCTTTGTTGCATATTGTCACCGCAAACTTTTTGTAGCAAATTTCTTTTCATCCTTAATAGTTGGGAAAACGACAATTTACTATCGATATAGGTAATGAGCAGATTCCAGTTGAGGGACAGGTACATAGAAACGTAGCAATAAAATATTTAATGAAAAGACGGAGGTCTTTGCTTATGACCAAAGACCCAAATAAGATCGAATCATTATTTTCAAGTTTACCCCAAACTATAAAAATAATCGGAAAGCAGGTCACTCGATCTTATAAAGTGAAATGGCAAAGGGAAGGTACAGAAGACTTTCATGGGTCACGTTTTATATTTATGCTCAATACTGAAGAAAATGAAGAAAAAACATAGCTAGCCTTCGTAACCTATTAGATCTTGTTCAAAGACTATTTCTAACCACTTGTCGTTACTACTATTGTTGTAAGAGCTGCAAGTCTATCATTAACTGTGCATCCATGGATATGATTACCATAAGCAGATTAAAACCAATTCAGTATTTATATAGATGTGATAGATTCAACATCAATTATGGTTATTATTTCTAAATATAAGAACTCTGGTTGACTGCTAAATAATGAATACTCACTATATTATTTATAGTACATTGTACTAAGTAAAATATATTATATGAGCAACTGGCTTTGCATCTAACATTCTGGGTTGGTATCAAAGCTAATTTCAATAATTATGGAAAAACTCTGTGTTATTGATTGTTTAAAAACACCTTCCTATTATGAAACTTAATGTTCCATTGTTTTGGTTCAAAATATGGAATTTCAGGATTTACTGTAATAGATTGTGTAAACAGTTTTATTTTTTCAGTGTCATTTACAAACATTTGAATAGTATTAATTTCGTTATTGTTGGAGATTTCAGTATTGCACATGAATTAGGAACGAAAGGCACGGCTGCCACAGATATCGAAATTTATGACAGAAAAATATCAGACTATATTTTTACTTGGACATTGCCAATCAAATTTCCAGACAAAATTCAATCTCTAATGCAGGCCGTAAACATTGCAGAATACGCTATACTAAATGTCACAAAACTTGACAAACATTTAGGAGAAGAAATTATTGCTTTGGATTATGTTAATTTTAAGGATGGATTCATTTTGCATTCACATGAAATCGATGAAATTAAATTAAAGATGTTAATCAAATATACCTCAATTGCTGAATTTAAGTTTCTTGAAAACATTGATCAATTAAAACAAGAAATACGCAAATTAACACCTAAACATACTGAAGGACCTGTTATGATTGAGATAGATCATGCTTTTGATGTTAAGGGCGTGGGAACAGTAATACTCGGCATGATAAAACGAGGAACAGTCAAAGTGCATGATCAGTTGAAAATTATGCCTATTGCAAAAGATGTTGTGGTTAAATCAATACAGATGCATGATAATACCGTAATAGAATCTCAGAGTCCTGCAAGAGTAGGGCTTGCAATAAAAGGTACGCATGCTAGTAATATAAATAGAGGAGATATAATATGCCCCCAGAATACAGTAGAAGTATCGTCAGAGAAAGTCTACGCAAAATTCACAAAGAGTGCCTTTTCTAAAGATGATATTACTGAAAATCAAATATATCTGATATCTATTGGATTACAAATTAAACCTGCAAAAATAAAATTAATTGGACAAATGATTGAAATTATACCTGAAAAACCAATTGTATATTTACATAGACAGACATGTGTAGTTTTAAAGCCTGATAGTTTGGGAACTAGAATAATCGGTAAAGCAGTCATTCAATAAGCAGTCATTCAATAAAAAGCCTTATCAAAAAGAACTCGCTAGAATACAAGGTATTGCAATTAAAGATGTCTGTTGCTATGACGATTAGGAATATTCTTATTATCCATCCTTTTACATTAATACGGTCGTTTAATTTCGAGGACTCCTAAGATGAAAACAGCAATTAATAAATGCTGTAGGTTTCCTCGGCATTTTCATCCTGAAAAGAGAGGAATTCGAATCTTTGGAATCGCTGAAAGCTTCAACAAATTTAATTTGACATCAACTCTTGGAGGAGTTGTAATGCGGCGTGATCTGATAATAGACGGAATAGTCTTTGGCACTTCTACATTGAAAGGCGACGATTCAACGAAAAACATTCATTGTATGTTTAGATCCTTGGAAAGAGATGATATTAATTGTATATTGTTAGATGGACTCATTATCAGTATGTATAATATCATTGACGGCAAACAACTAAATACTATAACAGGGCTTCCAGTGATTGCAATTACATTCGAAGATTCAGCAGGTCTTGAAGAGCATATAAGACACCATTTCTTGGAAAAATCAGAGATGAAACTTGAGCAGTATCGTAAACTAGGTAACAGAGACAAAGTGAGATTAAAAACTGACAAATTGCTCTATATCCGATACTGGGGTTTGTCGTTAAAAGGAGCATTGAATACACTTAATGCTTTTACGTTACAAGGATCGATACCAGAGCCTATTAGAGTAGCAAAACTCTTGGCAAGGGCTCATAAAGATAGTATTTAATTGCTTCAATAATCTATTCCGATAATCATAAAATCTGTTTACCTAATTTCTTTAAAGCTTCATAAAAACTATGCAAGTACGATGTATTATTTTTATATCTAATGATGGATTGAATCTGTGAATAGGAGCATTATTCTAATAGCACAATTATTTAATGTAGAAACATAATATAAAATGTGTTTCATCGTCAGTATGAAGTTATGACTTGTTATGAGTTATAGCGTAGAAAAAATAATGATAATAATATCGATGGATACTATCATTCGACTGGTATTATTGCTTGATCAGAGTCGAGAAGTCACCTTCCATCATTGTCAGAAAAGTCCGTGTGCGTGTCATTGTAGTAGACTCGTATTCACGTCCACCTAATTAATCCTGACATCTTGTAATTGTATTAATAGGTTTTCCTTTCTCTGGCTTTACTATTACTTTTCTGGCACGTCAGTAAATGATTTTTCATCTGACTCGTTCATAAACAATGTCTAACTCAGAAACGTTTCCATCATTATATTCATCGTTTCATATGTAAAATTATATTCCCTTATTGTCTATAAACAGACACGAATATTGTAGTAGATTTCGCCATTTGTCTATATAATTTTCTAGCAATCATTGTTTATAGATAAATCAACCTAAATTAAATAGAAAGTATTTGCTGATTAAGCCTAGCCAATATCAATCATTTTGTCTTCTTTATATCCTTGTACCTGTTTCTTATTGTTACTTCTGTCACGCCTGCCGCATCTGCAATATCCATTTGAGTTACAGTTTCACCCGTATTTAATGAAGACATATAAATGACTGAGCCTGCAAGTCCCATAGGATCTTTTCCAGCAGATGCACCACTTTTGATAATATCATGCATAATATTCATTGCTTGACGTTTCGTCTTCTCGCTTAATTTTGCCTTGTTTGCAACTTTAACAACACACTTCATTGGGTCAATCATGGGAACTTTGAGATCAAGTTCTAATACTAGCAGTCTAAAGGTTCTTGCAAGTTCTTTGTGTTTTATATTGTTAAGGTCAGCAATATCGTCTAAGGTTCTTGACATTCCCATTTCTCTACATGCTATGTATGCAGCCGCAGCTAATACGGAAGATATTGTCCGTCCTCGTACCAATCCTCTTTCCTGAACTTTTCTATAGATATAAGCCGTTTTTTCTATCACCGAATCCGGTAATCCAAGTTTATCCTTTAGTCTGCCAAGTTCACTAAAGGCTTGTCTAAGATTTCTATCAGTAGAAGTATGAGCTTGTGTTCTAAAGTCCCATGTCCTTAATCTTTCCATGGTAGTACGCATAGCTGCATCTAAAACTTGTCCGCTAGCATCCTTATTTGCTCTTCCAATTATTGTTGCAAGTCCTTTATCATGTCTAGCTAGAGAGGTAGGCATTCCTGTTCTACTTCTGCTATTGTTTACTTCATCAGTAGTAAAGCTACGCCACTCAGGACGGCTCTCTTGTACATTATCTAACATCACCATGCCGCAATTTCTACAAATGATTTCACCAGATTCACTATCTGTAATTATTTGACCAGTATTATTATTACAACTTGAACATGTAACTGATGTTTGCATGATATATATATAGTCATATTAATATTTAAAGAATAATAAACTGAATTGTTTAAAAATTATATATTTTATTTATAAATATTTCAATGAAGAGGACTTTCTAATAGACAGTATATGAATTGATAACTCTGGAATTAATCTTCCTCTACGTTATTTTTCTCCTATAACTTTATGAGATTGAGCAGCGGTTCAATGCTTCGGTTCGCTTCAAGTAGTTTAAAAATTCAGAAGCCTAATGATTAGAGTTAACACCGCAGATAAGCCTAATAATTACTTTTTTCGTAAGGTTCAAATTAATCATTCAGAGCACAAATCTTGGGAAGCGGTGTTGTATAATTAAGTATGTCTTTGCAAAGCTATTTTCCACTTCCCAATATGAGAGATAAGCAACAAAAGATACTGGAAGAAATTGAGCAGGCTATTAGATCAGGGTTCAAGCACATTTTTCTAGAAGCTCCGACTGGATTTGGAAAAAGCCCAGTGGCAATTGCAATGGCTAGGTATCTTGGAAGCTCCCATATATGTACTGCTACAAAGGACTTGCAAGCACAATATTCTAGAGATTTTCCGTTTATCAGAGAAGTGAAAGGAAAAAGCAACTTTACATGTATTATAAAGGATAATATAGGTTTGAAGGAAACATGTAATTACGGTCCGTGTCTAAAGGATGATGGATATGATTGTATCTACAAAACTAAACTAGCTGATTACAAAGTACAAGGCGAAGCTACAAAATATGAAAGTGTAAAATTAGATTACTTAGCTGAAAAAAAATATATTGAAAAGATGAAGTCTCAATCAGGAATTATACAATTCGATTGGAAACCATGTCATTATTATGATCAAAAATGGATTGGCCTTAAATCTAGTCATACTATCTACAATTACAAGTATTTTCTTTCAGATCTTTTCTATTCAGGGAATATGCAGAAAAGGCAATTGCTTGTCCTTGATGAGGCACATGCAATAGAATCAGAAGTATCAGATTTTAAAAGTTTCACAGTATTTAATGAGAGCATCACCAGCTTTCTTCCAAAATTAAATGTTCCAGATAAAAGCGAATATGACATTGAAACTTGGATCGCATTCGGAACTGAATTAAGGGAAAAACTTCTTAATTTCATAGACAAAGCAAGCACAATACTCGGAAAAAAAAATTTTGAAGAATATCCTTTCACCGAGAAAAATCTCATTGATGCTATAACAAAAGAGAAGAATTTAAGAACAGTTATTGAAGATATGAAAAACAATAAGGAAAACTGGATTGTGACGCAAGTAGAAAAGGCTGCTAACAACCAACTACGAAAGGTATTAGTTACTCCCATAGACGTTTCGCCTTATTTTAAAGACATTCTAGAAACAGGATCTATATCTCTCTTTATGAGTGCAACGATTCTGAGCAAGGATTATTTATGCAAGATTGGAGGCATTAAATTAGATCAAGTCAAGTTTATTCGTATTCAAGAGTCGAATTTCCCTATAAAAAATAGACCGATTTATCTTATGAATATTGCTTGGCTTAATGCAAAAACAATGAATCAGAGTTTACCTGCTATAGCTAATGCTGTCAATAATATTATGAGTATACATAGAAATGAAAAAGGGATAATCCACACTACATCATACTCTCAACTTCAATTTATAAAAGAGAATATCAGCAAAGAAAATACAATTAGACTTATAGAAACAGGATCCAAATTTGATCGAAATGAGACTCTTCAAAGACATTGTAAAAGTTCAAAACCGACAGTACTAATATCTCCGTCATTATATCTAGGAGTAGATCTCAAGGATAATCTTTCTCGATTCCAGATTATTGTGAAAGTACCATATGCAGATCTCACAGATAGGAAAGTTTCTGTTATGAAACAAAGAGATCCAAACTGGTATACGTGGAATGCCATCTTAAAGTTAGTTCAAGCATACGGAAGAAGCATCAGAAGCAAGGATGATTTCGCACACACCTATATTCTTGACAGCAGTATATCCTACTTACTAAAGCAAGCAAGAGAAATGTCGCCAAAATGGTTTTCCGATGCTATAATACAAAGATAGCAATAGAAGATTTTTATTTAGACCCATAAAAATAAGTACTGCTGCATTTGTTCAATAAGAAGAAAAGTGTTTCTTCTAATAGAAAGATAGAATTAACGAAATTTGGAATCAATTCTGGTATAGTTGTTACTCTGTTTCTTATTGCACCAATTATTTTTACTATGATTATTTCTCCTGGCACATTTAATCTAACATGGAATGCAGGACGTGGCGACTTTTTGTTTGTTATGTTTTTTATTGCGGCAGAATTAATTGGATCAAAACAAAAGATCGATAAAAAGAAATTATACATAATAATAGGTTTATTGAGTCTGACAATAGGATATTTTATTGCTATTGAATATAAAATACCTTTAGGACTCAAAGAATCAATTAGAGCTGCTGCGCCTATCTATAACATTCAGCTGATAGATAGTTGGATCATTATGTGGGACTTTGTCATAATGGCGGTTTATGTAGGACTTTGTCTAGCCCTAATGTATGGAAAGCGATGGTACAAAATTGCTCCTGCAGGATTGATATTTCTAGCAGGCACAGCAGTGATTTTGTCGCTAGACGCATTCTTTCCACAAGATACCCTCGGTCCTCTTCAGTATGTTGTACCTATGTTTTTACAAGTAGATCAGGAGATAATCAGATTTATCGATGGCTTCATCATGGATCTTGGGCCGGATAGTAAATTAGTGACAGCACGAGACAATACTCTGACCTTGAATGGTTCACACGGATCAATCCTTTTAACAGTATTTTGGCCATCAGCCGGCGTTCACAGCATGATTATCTATAGTCTACTCATGCTCATATTCCTTTTGAAAATGAAAATACCTGTTAAGAGAAAGCTGGTCTATTTCTTTATTGGTACTCTAGGAACCGCTATAGTAAATATAGTACGAATAATTTCATTATCTTTATTTGCATTAATAGTATCTGCAGACTACATGGTCTGGCAACCATTTCATTCTATTGCTGGAGTAATGATGTTTATACCCTGGTTGTTTATCTATGTGTATAGTGTTTTCTCTCTCGAAAACAGATTAGCACAAAAACTACATGTATTACGAGTATAGAATCCACTTAAGAAATTATTAGAAGAATTGATGTTAACTGAAATTATCATTCCGTTTTATAAAAATATAGAGGAAGATATTAATGAAGAAGAACAAAATTGATTTTTTTATTTATAGGTACTGTTATTGAGAAAATTAAGCATCGTATTCTGCCCTTCGTTAGCTTTCAGGTCAGATATCTTAATACCTAATCTTCTAACCTTGAGATTAGGCTTATCGTTTAATGTCTCATTTAATATCAATTTAACAGTTGAATACAATTCATCAAAATCTGCAGAATGAATCTTCAAACGTTTTGAACGAGTAATGTTGTCAAGATCATTTAATATTAATACGATGCCAATATTTCTAAAATATACATTTTGATCTAATGCCATTTTATGTACTGCTTTGCATATATATTGAAGTTCCTCGTCGATTTCAGAGGCCTGCGAAACATCTTTCCTCAATGTAATTATTCTTCCGATTTGTTTAGCTGATCCACGCGATTTAACAGGCTCGTCATCAATACCTTGAGCAGCTTTATAAAGATAGGTAGCAGTTCTTTTGCCAAAGACATCGATTAACCTGAATAAACCAAAGGTTGACAGTTGATCTGCTGTCCTTATTCCCATTTCGAATAATTTAGCACTTGTTTTAGGACCAATACGTGGAATTTTCTCTACATTGCATTTAGCAATGAAATTTTTTACGTCAGCCGGTTGGATCATCGTCGTTCCATCCGGCTTGTGAAAGTCAGATGCGATCTTTGCTATCAATTTATTGGGTCCTATACCTACTGAGCATGTCAATTCGGTTTCTTTCCTTATCTGCTTTTTAAGACTAGCTGCTAATTCTTTTGCTTTGACGTAATCAGCTGCAACTTTATCTGTTACTTCTACAAAACATTCATCTACTCCAACATATTCAAATTTAATGCATTCTGTTCCTTGACAATTTACTGAGCTATTGGCTGATAAAGAGTAGTTTTCTATAAAGTTACGTATTAAGGTCATTGTATTATCTGATACTTCAGAATAATACTTTATGTCTGAAGGGAGAAATATCGGAGAAGACACAACAGCAAGTCTTGATTTTGCGGCCTTGATTGAAATGCCTGATTTGACTCCATATTTTCTTGCTAGATAATTACAAGTACTAACCACCCCGCTTTCTTTTGTCCTACCGGAATAGACGCAGATAACTACTGGTTTATCTTTTATTTCTGGCCTTCTAATTTCTTCACACTGCGCAAAGAAATAATCCAAGTCAATGTGGAATATTATTCTTGGAGCTGACGTATTGTCACTATTCTGCATCTCTTTTAAACACTAATGGACTTATTCAAAAATATAACTAATATTTGCACCGGGCTCTATGCGAATATCTTATGTAACAGCACTCAAATACATATAGTAAATAGTGGATAATGTCTATATCTTGTTAGCATATATATTTTGTTAAAAATTTCTCTGATATAGAAATTTTAGGACTTATTATTTCTGTCCGATTGAAAGATAATGTATATCTTTTTTCGTTAGCTTACTTTCCCCATACTAGAAAACCCACTACTAGAGCGTTAACGATCTTTTAATGTTTGATTATGATATAAAATATCATTTGCTGTCTTTACAGTTTATACAGATGTGATATCACAAATATGCATGAGAAATAAATATAATAGATACGATAATTACAAGTTTTCATAAAAATACATCTTCTTAAAAGCCATCTAGAAGAGTATAAAAAGCAGAGATAAATCAATCAGTAAGTTCATGATCTAAATTATATTCATCTTTTTATTTTCGAACTTATCTCTTTAAATGCCTCAATGTTAGTCTCCATATAGCTGGATATAAAGTAAAGTACTCCGTACTTTTCTCCCATTTTGCTGATGATATTATTCTTTTCTAGTACCGTAATATGATGCTGTATTGCTTTGTAGTCTAAATTCAATTTCTCTGCGAGTTGATTCATGTTGTAGGGACGTTCTTTTAACAACTCAACAATTTTGATTCTATTATTGCCACCCTTAGAACCGGCAAAGAGATACCATAACAGCCGCTTAGCATTGGGATCAACCATGAACCATGCTGGGGTTAATTTGGTAAAAATTTAAACTTGAATGAATTGTAAGCGACAATTGAATGTTATAGTCTTTGAAGTAGATATCCTTTCACCGCAATATTGTAAAGCAAACGGCAATGTTAAAGATGTGTCTAATTCTCAAATCAAGATACATTATCATTATTTGACACTATTCATATACGTAGTACCTTTTTAGGTGTTAAGTAGTTCCATTAATGAAACTTAATATTCAATCTAATATAAGTCATAATAAGTAAGTAAGCCAAGAACGCAACTTATATCTCCTTCTGTGTCTAGTTATATGAAACGAACTGCCCTATTGACAAATATTAATGATATATATATATAGATATATTGAGTCAACAATCAAACAAAATCTATGAAGCGCAGAGTAATAATTCTTTAATCTTGTGTATTTAGCTAAATAATTGATTTACGTTAACAAAATTTATTCTAAAAAGGATACAATCGCGAGTATTATTGATGTTTTAATCTTTAAATGATGACATCTATTTTTAGCGCTCTGTCGTATATGCAATCCTAATACAAATGAAACTCAACTCTCTGCTCGGATATCTGGTATGGAAAATATATCAAATTTAGGGAGTATAAGTATATACGCAATACACTAAAATAAAATTACAAGTCAACCTAGGGCAAACATATCTACAAGCTACTTGAGATTATAACTCTGAAAATATATACGTAAAACCTCCTTAATACTTGGCCAGCTTTCTCAGTCTATTTTCGATAGATTTTTCTCCTTGTATGACGTACAAGTATATAGTGACTTGGAATCTCCTGTAGTAGTAGAAGCCGATGGAATTAAATTAAAGCCTGAAAAAATGAATATCGATCAATTATATCATTGTATTTTCGAGGATAAGGTTTTCCTATTCTATAAAGACGAACAGGAATTACTTCATTGCTATGAGGTTGAGGATACCTCTGCTATTAAAGAGATCTCCTCTAATCCATCAGAAATAGAAAATATATTGTTAAAACATTCGCAGAATGAATAATCAACTAGATAACAATTAATAAACATTATATTCCACTATTAGACATCATCATTCACACAATGTCGACAAACAACGCAAATACGGAAATCAAACCAAACAATGAAATTTTCATTGGAAAAAAACCGCTAATGACATATGTTACAGCAACTCTTGTACAGCTTGCTAATGAGCCGACGGTGATTATTAAGGCTAGAGGAAAAAGCATAACCAGAGCAGTTGATGTTGCACAGATTATAGTAAAAAGAATGGATACTTTAGGTTATAAGATTGGCCCCGTAAAAATAGGATCTCAAGCGGTACAATCTCAAGATGGAAGAAATCGGAATGTTTCCACTATAGACGTATATATCTCTAGAACCAAGTAATTCGTATCGGATATTTATAGAATAATCAAGTAAAACTGAAGTGGTCAATATAAAATACATTGCTTGATTAATGACGCCCATGATTTAATGCTGAAGTAAATAGTGTAATATTTTTATGCAATTCTCGCCCCAAGTCATCATAATGTAAAAGAGGGATTTGCAAAAGTAAGAACCCTTCCAACTAGAAAACGATCTTTTTTTGTTCTTGGTGTTAAAAATGCTTTTCTGTGTCTATTTTTCTTTTTTAGGACCCAATAATTTGGATTGCAGAAAAACTAATATTATAATTGTTGCAAAAAGATCACCAATTATTTTCAGCAGAAGCTATACTCGTGGAAATTGATGAAAGTCTAATTAAAGCGGAAGTTAATATGCTGAAACAAAAATTCTAATATATCTAATTCGATTTTAATTACAATGTCGCAAAGTGATTGGTTTACCTCCTATATGAAATATAAAACCTTGGAAGATATGCTAAAAGTTATACTCTCTGCATCTCAATCGGTGTTCAGCTACATGCCTATGCTTTATCATATCTATTACAATAATGAAGAAATACTCTTCATCCAGACTGGAATGGTAGGAGGAGTAATAATTCATTATATTATACAAAACGAAAAGCCAAATAGGAAAATCATAGAGTTAAAGCGATTGACTGGTAAATTTAGCTTTATCGATAGTATAGGTACTGACGCTCAATCAATATACATCCCGATATTGGAATTAGAAAAGTCCACTCTCAGATTTCCCTCATTTGATTAGGCTTCCTCAGTTAGAATGTAATTTATACATTCATTTTATTACAAGCGGATTAAAAATAACTACATAGCACCAACACGGTCTTTCTTTCTAATAATGCTTCTATGAATCCATTTATGCCGTCACCTGGCAAGCCGAAAATAACATCTACTTTCCAATCGATTAATGCTTCAGCTACAATATCTGCTGTTCGAATATTCTCATATACACCCATGATGTACTACGTATGACATCATATAAGATATCTGGGTTAATCATATAATGATCGGCAGCGGAGACATTTTGCTATGCCGGTATCTGATAAAAAAAATAAAGTTAAATTTTTTAGATCTTTTCTTGATCTAGCAGTTAGCATTTAATATCTATCAGAATATATCCTGGTAATATAATTTTAAACCGTGACTCGTTGTAGCAAGGTTAAGGCAAGAGATTTAATACGTAAATTATTGTCTTTGGATATAGATGAAGGATTAAGAATAGAGAATAAGACCCATGATATTAGACTCTTTATCAACAAGAGTGCTTCTGGTATCTTTGTCCTCCAGTTATGCAATTACAAGGATGATAAAGAGATTAGTAATAATAATTTTTTTTATTTCGATTCAGGTGAGGAAGTAATTAAATTTATAAAAAACAAATTTAAAAGAAATTTCTCAATCTGGTCGTATTGAAAATGATTATATGTAATTTGTCTCAGAAGCATATACATACTAGTATAGAGAATTGATCTATAATTATAATATTACATTTACTCATGTCATATTTATAAAGATCATGGTTCAACAGGAAGTAGGATAAAAAGAATCTTTTACCCATTATTATGATTATTATTTGGTCATAAATCAGTATGGTATTGGATGAGAAAATAAAGATTATTATAATTAGTCTAATTAATCAACCTTCTATTGTTATAAAGCGAATTGTCAAACCTCTCATATGAGAGTACTTGTATACTTAAAATTACAAGTCGGAGTAACCGTACTACTGCTATTATCTTATGGGCTAGTTCTTTCTGTTGCTAGCATTAATAGCGTATTTGCTCAACAAAGGACAGATGAAGTAGGTGTTACAATTACGTCGCCTAAACAAGGCCAACAAGTTCCAGTTGGTCAGCTTACCATTTCAGGAACATCAACAGATAATGAAACTACTGATTGCCAAGTTTCTGTAGATTTGAATGATATAAAGCCTATGCAAAATGCTACTGCAACAGGTCCTGGAGGAGTTAGTGATTATTCAACATGGGAGTTTACTTATACTGAAGCTTATCAGCTTATTAAAGAAGGAGTAAATGAACTTACTTCCAAATTAACTTGTATTAGTAATCCTACTAATATGACAAAATACTATAGTGTGAATGTCACAGGCATCCCAGCGACACAATCAGGAGGTAATGATTTTGCTCCTTCTCTTGTCCCAACGCCATCAGGTTATTTTGATGATGGTGATGAGGAGAAAATAGTATCGAAAAAATCATGAATTCTGCTGATCTTTATAGATAACTAAACAGAGATCAGAGTTAGCCCCTGATGGACAATAATATCTTCCTCTTTTTGATGGTGTTGGAACATTATTTTGTTGTTTGCGTGTGATACCATATTTAATA